>Ga0187892_10010981_pt1 | contig 11272 bp, 10 predicted proteins | sample MA1701073metaG_FD_139345 | JGI IMG/M metagenome (GOLD analysis project Ga0187892, IMG submission 139345) | Bio-ooze microbial communities from a basaltic lava cave in the Kipuka Kanohina Cave System on the Island of Hawaii, USA - MA170107-3 metaG ... | reverse complement strand
GAAGACGCCCGCAAGCGTGTGCAGGAGATCACCAACGGCCATGGTGCCGACGTTGTGGTCGAAGTCTCGTCGTACGCGACACAGCCGGTTGCCGAGGCGCTGTATTTTGCGGCGACCGGTGCGCGCATCATCCTCGCGGGTGTGAAGGGTTTCAAAGCCGTCGACAACTTCATCAGTGATCTGATCGTGGTCAAGGAAGTGACCATCAAGGGGGCGTTCGGCGTGACCAGCCGTTCGTACGAAGCCGCGATTCGCCTCATCGAGTCTGGCCGTGTCCCCCTGCAGAAGCTCCACACGCACGACTTCAAGCTCGAGGACGCAGAATTGGCGATCCGCACGTTGGCGGGTGAGGTCGAGGGCGACTCCTGCATTCATTCCTGCCTGTTGCCGGCGCTGTGAATATGTTGATGCGCGCCGCCGCCATGGCTTCGTCGTTCATGGTCCTCGGTTGAGTCTCCACATGGAATGGACAGAGGAGTTCCGCGACCGCCTCGTCACCGCTGACGGTGCCGTCGCTCGGGTGAAGAACGGCGACCGCGTGCGGCTGCCCATGGGTCCCGTGCCGGTGACGTTGGTCAACGCGCTCGCGCAACGACGTGAGGAGTTGCGTGACGTGCGCGTTTTTCAGGGAGCGACACGCCATCCACTACCTTGGGCGACCAAAGAGCCGGGATGGGAAGGGCACATCGAGTTTATTACCGACTTCATCTCGGTGCTTGTCCGACCCGCAATACAAGCGCTGCGCGCCGACTTTGCGGTCACCGACTACAGCATTGGTCCGAAGGTGCAGAGCGACGGTCGACACGATGCGCTGACACCCGACGTGTTCATGGCGCTGGTCTCGGAGCCGGATGCGGAGGGGTTCGTGAGCTTCGGCTACTCGCTCTGGCATTCGCGCAGCATGTTGCGCACGGCCAAGCTCAAGATCGCCGAAGTCGGCAAAGACGTTTTGCGTACGGGAGGGGACAACCGGGTCCATCTTTCGGCCTTCGACTTAGTCGTGGAGCAAGTCGAGGCCCCGATGCGAGTACCGGTGCCGGAGCTGAGCGAGGAGCGCATCGAAGTCACCGAAGTAATCGGGGCGTATGTGTCGACGCTGGTCAACGATGGCGACACGATCCAGATCGGCACCGGTACGCTGTCGTCGTGCATGGGCACCTATCTCGCCGAGAAGAACGACTTGGGCATCGACGCCGAAATCCTCGTGGCCACGGCGGTCGAGCTGGTCAAATCTGGTGTCGCGACCGGGCGATACAAGAGCTACCGTCCTGGGGTCGCAACCGGCTCGTTCATCGTCCCCGGTGCCGACTTCGCGTTCTGCGACAGCAACCCGGCGATCGAGCTGCTCGATATCGAATGGTGCAACAATTTGCCGCGGATCGCGGCCATCAAGAAGCTCGTCGCCATCAACCAGGCGTCGATGATCGATCTCACCGGGCAGGTTGCGTCGGAGTCGATCGGGCCCATGATGTACACCGGGCCGGGGGGGCAGCTGGTGTGGACGATGGGCGCGCTGTGTGCTCCGGGCGGCCGTGCCATTCACGTGCTGCCATCAACGGCGCGGAACGGCACGGTGTCGCGGATCGTCGCGCATTTTCCCCCTGGCACCGTCGTGACCGTTCCCCGTGCGTGGGTCGACTTCGTCGTCACCGAGCACGGCGTCGCCAATTTGCAGGGCTTGACGCAACGCGAGCGCGCCCTGGCGATGATCGAGCTGGCGCATCCCGCCCTTCGTGATCAGCTACGCGAAGAGGCGCGCCGATTGTTCTGGCCGTGAGTTCAGGGGCCAGGGGTTAGAGGGGTCGGGGGCCGGGTTCATACCACTAAGCGCGAGGCGAGATCCTTTCCCTAGAGCGGGCATCATTACAACCGCCTGCCCCTGACCCCCAGCCCCTGGCCCCTGATCCGCCCACTGGCCTCGTCCACCCAAGTGTCGTACGCTCTCTCGCGAGGACTACCGCCGGTGAGTGACGTCGAAGCTGTATTGCGTGCCAATACGAGTTTCTATCGCGCCTTCGAGACACTGGTCCTGGTCAACATGGAGGCCGTGTGGTTGCGTGTCCCATACATCAAGTGCGTCCATCCAGGATGGGGCTTGCTGGTGGGCTGGGGACCGGTAATGGACAGCTGGCAACGCATCTTCGAGAACACCGTGGCCATGCGTTTCACGCTCACCGATGTGCGCGCCCAAGTGGTGGGTGACTTTGCCTGGGTGACGTTGATCGAGAACCTCGAAGGCGAGCAACGCAATGGACGCACAACGGCACAGATCCTGGCCACGAATCTCTTCCAGCGGCACGAGGGCCATTGGTTCATCGTGCATCATCACGCCTCAACCGTGTATCCCTCGCAAGCGGAAATAGATCCGCAGCAAATGCATTAATGCAGGTTGTTAGGGTGTTAGCTGTTACGCTGTTGCGGGACACCCGACGAGAGCGCTGTTACGATGTTAGCTGTTACGCTGTTACGGTGAACACCACCGCAGCTCCACGTGCCGAGCGCGACAAAACTAACAGCGTAACACCTAACGGCGTAACAGCGTGTTCTTTAGAAACGCACTGCGGACAGTTTCCGCGACGCGACCACTGAGTGCAGATGCGTGATGCGTCCCTGCGTGTCGATGTCGCAGCGCAACACCATTCGCGGCGGCTGGCCAGGCGGTGTGGCGCCGAATTCGCCAACCAGCGCGGGTAAACCGTTGATCATGCGCATCTCCAAACGCGCAGTGGCGAGGCGATAGCTGCTGATCTTGAGGTGGAACTTGGCGACGCGTGGCGGACCGATGAGGGGCACGCGCGCGGCGAAGTACTCGCCGCCGCCATCGCTGACGGCGCGCACCGATTCGCTCAGCATCGCCTCGACGGCCGCGACGTCTTGGCTGGCGAGCGCACTGACGAAACGGGCGAGCACCTGGCGCGTCCGTTCCTGCAGCGCGCGAGTCGGTACGCAGCGGTGGCGGTCGTATTCACGCATGGCGCGGCGGGCGCGATGGTGCGTGGTCTTGACGTTGGGTTCGGTCATGTCGAGCGCTTCGGCCGTATCACGCACCGAGTAGTCGAACACGTCGCGCAACAGGAGGACGGCGCGCTGTTGCGGCGTCAGGGCTTCGAGGGCCAGGAGAAAGGCGTAGGAGACGCTTTCGAGTAGATCGTATCGCCCCTCCGTGCTGAGCTCGCCCTCGAGAACTGGCTCGTGCGCGGGCGGCGATTCCTCCTCCCCCGTCTCGACCGGCGACGGCAGCCAGGGCCCGACATACGCCCGACGTTTGCGGCGCCGTAGGTGATCGCGCCCGAGGTTGATGGCGACCCGCACGAGCCAGGGCCGCCACGGCGCAAGCACATCGCGCGGCGGTCGCTCCATGACGCGGACGAAGGTCTCTTGCACCAGGTCGTCAGCATCTGCGGCACTGCCCGTCAGGCGATAGCAGAGTCCCCACAGAAAGCGTTCGTGCGACTTGAACGCGTCGGCAAGCGCTTCTTCTGGGAGGTCGGGCGCGACTGGAGAATTGCGCGCTGCGGTTGTGTCAATGGTCCGATTCATGTCGAAATGAACGATGGTGCCGCACGGATCATTCCGATTCGGCCTTCGCAATTCAAACGACGGTGGACTCAGGCTGCCAGTGCGCGGCCTGCGGCGCTGCGCACCACGAGGTCTGCGGCGCGTTGGGCGCTGGCGAGACTGGCATCTACGAGCGCTCCCTCCGGGCCGACCCAGTCACCGACGACGTACAGATTGCGGATGCCCGGCACCTCTGGACCCGGCCGTCCGGGATTGCCACCGGCGGCTGCCGTACTGAGCGCATGCGTGACCGTCATGCGCGGCAAGAAGCGTCGCTCGACCACGACATCGCGCCAACCGGGATGCACCAGGTCGAGCAGCGTCTCCAGCGTGCGTTCGTCCGCCTTGGCATCTGCAGAATCTTCGGGGCTCAGGTATTTGGCGACATGAATGGTCGCGCCGCCGTCTGGCGCCAATTGCGCGACGGCCGAATGCACGGAGAGGTAGAGCGGCTGATCGATGCCAAGCGCGAACGTGGCACGCGGTCGTGGCAGCTTGCTGAGACCGATGTCCAAGCACGCCGCTCGAACCGGGATCGCCGCATCGGCCCAGGTGCGGAGGACACGCGCTTGGTCGCCGTCGACGAGCGCTGCGGCGTCCCCCGGAGCACCCGCCAAGATCACCGTTGTGGCAGGGCAGCGCTCACCACTTGCCAGGCGAACACTGCGCACTACACCGTCGTGCTCGACTGCTGTGACACGCGCGCCCGCGACGATCCGGACACCGGCACGTTCGGCCACCGTACGGAGACCGTCGACGAGAACCTGCCAACCACCATCGAGGTAATCAACGCCGCTGGAGAGTGCCAGCTGCAACTGCCGCAGCGCCGCACCAGCACTCTGCCGCTCCGGATCGTTGGCGTACGTCGCTACACGGAACAGTGCTTGCACCAGCCCGCGTACGTCCGCATTGCGGATGTGCTTGCCGAGCCACTCGCGAACGGAAGTGTTTTGGATGGTGTTTGCGTCGATGCGACCGATGCCGCCCAGCAGTCCGGCGGTCTCGAGCTTGCCGGGAAGACCCAAGAGTCCCGTAGACAGCAGCGACACGAACCCGCCCGGCAACGTGTGCTTCTGGCCGCGAGCCACCGCATACGCCCCCGACGGGCTCGGGCGGTTACCGGTGAAAGGAACGCCGAGCGCCCGCAAGACCTTCTGGGCCTCGCCCTTACGGGAGAGCGCGTGCGGCCCGACGTTGAAACGGAATCCGTTGCTGCTGTGCGTGGCGGCGCGGCCTCCCAGCGTCGAGGCCTTCTCGAAAAGCACGACCGACAGTCCGCGCTGAGCTGCGGATGCTGCAGCGGCAAGGCCACCTATGCCACCGCCCACGACGGCGAGATCGACAGGAGCAGAGTCTTTGGACTGCATGACTTGATGTCCTCCTCTACCCGGGTTCACGTTTCAACCGTCCGAAAGGTTACACGGAAACGATTTGCGATCCGAGGCCTCGGTATGCGAGGGAGGGGGTATGGGGATGCAGATCGGTCTCCTCCTGGCGGGTCTCGGCAGTGCCGCGGAGAGCGGAAGGATAGCGGCGGAAGCGGAAGCCCTCGGCTTCGACTCGCTTTGGGCGGGCGACCACATCGCCTTCCCGGCTCCGATCGTCGACCCGCTGCAGCTGTTGGCGTGCTTTGCGAGCCACACGCACCGCGTCCGATTGGGAACCTGCGTATACCTGCTGCCGCTTCGCCACCCCACTCCAATTGCCAAGATGGTAGCGTCGCTCGATTTCGTCAGCGGCGGACGCGTGATCTTTGGAGTCGGGGTGGGCGGGGAGTTTCCCAACGAGTTTCAAGCCTGCGGTGTGCCGGTCGGGGAGCGCGGAGCGCGGGCCAACGAGGCGATCACCGTCTTGCGTACGCTCTGGAAGGGAGACAAGGCCGGACACACAGGGCGCTTTTTCAGCTTCGATCCGGTGCAGTTGAAGCCACCGCCGGTCCAGGCGGGCGGCCCGCCGATCTGGGTCGGCGGGCGGTCGGATGCGGCGCTCCGGCGGACCGCACGCTTCGGTGACGGCTACGTCGGCTACATGCTGGGCGCGGACGGGTTCAGCGAGCGTATGGAGCGCATCCGTGCGTTGGCGCGCGAACCTAATGCCGGCGGCAGACCTCTGTCCGCTGCTTTGATGACTTTTGCGATCGTCGATCGCGACCGCAGCAGCGCGCTCGACACGGCATCGTCCATCCTCGGCGCGATGTACGGCCGCGACATGCGCAACGCCGCCGCACGCTACTGCGTCGTCGGCACACCTGACGAGTGCCGGCTTGCCGTTGAGCGTTACGCGCAGGCGGGTGTCGAACACTTGATCCTGGCTCCTCTGGCATACGGCGGTGGCGTGCTCGAACAAATCCGCGCCGTGGCTGGTGCATTGGCAGTTGAGGCGGGAACGTAGACCCAATGCCTGGCCGTCACGTGATCAAACATGCGGGCCGATTTTCGTTTGATAGATTGTCAAGTCACTCCGAACTTGCTTGCAGCCATTCTCACGAGTAGAAGGCCTGTATGAGTATCGTCCTCAACGGTGACGTGCGGTACACCGCCGAGATGTATTTCCGGCTCGTACAAGAAGGGATGATCTCCGATGGCGATCATGTGGAGCTTCTCGAGGGCATCATCGTTGCCGAGCCGCCGCAAGATCCGCCGCACGCTACGGCCACACTGCTAGTGATCGAGGCGTTGCGAAAGGCGGTCGGCAGAAGAGCATTGGTGCGACCCCAGCTGCCGCTCATCATCAACGCATACTCGGTGCCGGAGCCCGATGTTGCGGTCGTTTCCGGACAGATCTCGGACTACAGTCATACCCACCCAACGACCGCGCTGCTGGTAGTCGAGGTTGCGGCGTCATCACTACCTAAGGACCGGCTCTCCAAGTCTCGTATCTACGCCTCCGCGGGTATTCCTGAGTACTGGGTCGTCAACCTGCGTGACCGTTGCGTCGAGGTTTTTCGCCGACCCGACGCCCCGAGCCGGCAATACAGCGACCGCATGACGGTTCATTGTGGAGAGCGTCTCGTACTGGTTGCACTGCCCGACGCGACGGTTGCGGTCGACGATCTGCTTTTGCCGTAATTGTCTGACGCGGGACACTAGCAGAGCGATCCGCGGTACACCGGGGTCGCCGGTCCCGACATGTTGAGTGCCCAGTCGTCGCCGACCTCGATCGCCAAACTGCCGCCGGGCATCTTGATGGTGACGTGGCGATCAGCGAGACCGCGCCGGACTGCGGCCGCTGCGATGGCGCAGCTGCTCGATCCCGAGGCCATCGTTTCACCGGCGCCCCGTTCCCAGATGAGCGCATCAATGACGCGGCGGGAGCGCACCTGGGCGAATTGGACGTTGATGCGGTTGGGGAACTGGCGGTGGCGCTCGATCAGCGGACCGAATCGTCGCAGCACGTCGACATCGAGGTGCGCGACGAAGATGACGCAATGCGGATTACCGACCGACACGCAGGTGATGCGGAAGCGGCGCGCATCAGTTGCGAGCTCTTCATCGACGACCTCGCGCCGCCGACCGCGGACGGGGATATTGCTGCTCACGAAGGTGGCTCGCCCCATGGCAACGCGAATCCAATGCACGCTTCCCTGGCGCAGCGTCAGAGCGACGTCGACCTGACCGCCCTTTGTGGCGATGCGGAAATTGGTGCGGTCCGTATACCCATGATCGTGCAGGAACCTGGCGAAGATGCGCAGGCCGTTGCCGCTCTTTTCGGCCTCCGAGCCGTCGGGGTTGAAGATGCGCAACCCGAACTGCGCTGTGCGTGATGGCGCGAGCGCCAAGATGCCGTCCGAACCGACGCCGACGTGCCGATCGCAAAGGGCGCGGATGCGCGACGGCGTCAGCTTGAAACCGAGGCGACGGGGATCGACGACGAGGTAGTCGTTACCGAGCGCGTGGTACTTCGCAAACTCGCCACGGCCCAGTCGTTGGCGCACGCCGGTGCTTAGCTCAGGTTCCTAGCGGCGAGTCAACAGTGAGTACGCCTAGCCTTCGTGCATCAGTCGGAATGCTGCCTGGATATCAGCTGGACCGTAGGTTTGGTTGCTGCGGGTCAGGGAAGTACCGAGCTCGGCCTTCAGCGAAGAAATGCGGTCGCACGCGACTTGGTTGCGCACGGCGCCTGGGTCAATGTTGTACAGGCGGGCCGACGTGAGTCCCAAGATGTGGCGTTTGTCGGCATCGCTGAGCGGTGTGTAGCCGTTCTGGTCCGCAATCTCGTCCGGAATCTGAAACTGTTTGAAGGCGGCAATCTGCCACGCGGGCGAGCCCCACCAAATTGAGTCGGTACCCCACACGAGATGGTCGGCGCCGAACGCCTTGGCGAGCTTGCCCAGGACGTGTGCGGTACGTGTCGGATTGGTGATGATCGTTTGGGCAATGGTGCTGCCCAGCTCGCAGTAAACGTTGTCGATCGCTGGGGCCAGGGTCTTTTGCGCGACCAGCTCGTCTTCGTATGGAAAAGCGGAGTGGTAGATGATGAAGTTGATCGCCGGCCAATCAGTGGCGGCACGTGCGACGTCGCGCGGCCGCACGTAGGTATCGTCGAACACACCGAGCGGCAGTCCCTTGTGCACGCACATGTTGCGGATGCCGAGGTGCAGTGAATGCTCGTACATGCGATATGCCGACTCGTCATCGAGCCACCAACCACCGCGACCCAACGTCGCGCCGGTATACGCCTTCCACGCCGCGATGCCGAGCTGGCGAACCTGATAGGTCATGTCACGGCGATTGCGGCGCCAGCCCAGATTCGGCCGGACAAGACCATGGGCCAACAAGCGTTGCGAACCGGCCATTTCATTTACGAGGTCGCGGGTCGCCGCGATCTGCACGGGCGGCAGCGCATTGTCGCGCTCGTCGCGCGTCGGGACACCCGACAGGACGGCGACCGTTGTGTTGCTGTCGCAAAACACCTCTTTGATGAAGTTCTGACGGGAGAGCAGTTGCAAGCTGTCTTCGCTGCACGTGCGGGGGGTGCGCAGGCAGCGGAAGAAAAACACTGCCAGTGGATTACGTTGGACCCACTCGCCGTCAATATCGACGTGGTGGGTCTGGACGTCGAAGATGAAGTCGTCGCCGGAACCCAACAACGCCTCTGCGGCATCGGGATCGGCCGCATGGGCGGCTGTAACGCGCGGGAAGTAGCGCCGCCCACGGCGGCCGCTGGCGGCGGCGAATACCTCGTCCATGGCGAGCAGAGCCGCCGCGACACCGCAGGTTGTCCGCAAGAACGCGCGCCGAGAGAGGCCAAGCTTGCGGCCGTAGCGCTCGGCAAGCTCGGTCAAGCGTTCGTCGATCTGCCGCTGTGGACCCGTCTTCGGCAGCGGATAGTACTCACCGTTGGAGACGACCTGCGTCGGGATCGGCGGCCGAGCCGGGCCGTCGTCGTCGCATCTGCGAAGGGGCACGAGTAGCACGCTACCGCAAAGGCGCGACTAGACAAAGTCCGAACGGCTGAACCGTCGGGGAAGGTCCGCGTCCGGCCGCAGCGTTGTGTCGATGAACTCGCGACCTTGACTTCCTGCGCCGACTGCGCGAACGAGCCGCATCTCGCCTCCATCAGGGAGGACGTTGGCATGCGAGGATGGCGATGGCGACCAGCATGATTACTCCGCGTTTGTTTACGTTTCTCAAAGAGCTCACGCGCAACAACAACCGGCCGTGGTTCATGGCCAACAAGCAGCGGTACATCGAGGAGGTGCGCGACCCGCTGCTACACTTCATCGACCAGTTCGGGTCGCCTCTAGCGAAGATCAGCAAGCACATGGTGGCCGATCCACGGCCCGTCGGCGGCTCGCTCTTTCGCATCTACCGCGACACACGGTTCTCCCGGGACAAGCAACCTTACAAGACACATGCCGCCATGAGCTTCCGACACATTGGCGGTCGCGACGTGCACGGGCCGGGATTCTACGTGCACTTCGAGCCGGGAAATGTGTTCATGGGTGCCGGCATGTGGCACCCCGAACCGGAGGTGTTGACGAAGGTCCGCGATGCGATCGTGGCACACCCGAAACGTTGGGAGCGCGTCTTACGAAGCCGCGGCGTGACGCTCGACGCGCGCCATGAAGACGACGACCGGCTCAAGCGGCCGCCGCGAGGCTACGACCCGGAGCACCGCTTCGTCGAAGATCTCAAGCGCAAGAGTTTTACGGCCAGCGCGACGTGCACAGAAGCGCAGGCGTGCGCGCCAGATTTCATCAAGCGATTCACCAAGGTCTGCGAGCAAAAGGCGCCGCTCATGGAGTTTCTCACCGTATCCGTCGGGCTGCCGTGGTAGCGCAGACGCCACGCCAGGCAAAGTCTCAAGGTAACCCTTGCTCAGCATTTGAGCCGACCTCGGATGCTCGTCACGCGTGCGCATCCCACTTGACTCGCCGGTGCGCTTCTTCCAGAAGGTTCGACCATGGCCAAAGCAATTTCGAGCGATCTCGTGGGCATGACCTTCGAGCCGGTGCCGTTCTCGTGGGATGCGAAGGACGTGATGCTGTACGCCGTTGGCGCGGGTGCCAAGCCCGACGGCGAGCTGGACTTCGTCTACGAGGGCAAGGGTCCCAAGGTGCTGCCGACGTATGCAGTGATTCCCGGCATGTTCTCGATGGGCGGATTGGTATCCAACGTCGAGATCAATTTGCCGATGCTGCTGCACGGCGAGCAATCGATCACGCTGCACCGTGAGATTCCTCCGGAAGGCAAGGTCAAGGTCACGGGACGTATCAGCGAGGTGTGGGACAAGGGCAAGGCGGCGGTGATCGGCTCAGAGGGCATTGTCGAGGACGAGAACGGTCCGTTGTTCACTACCAAAGCGACGCTCTTCATTCGCGGTGCCGGTGGGTTCGGCGGCGAACGCGGCCCATCGACGGCTGGGGTCAACGCCGCGCCGGATCGCGCCCCCGATCACGTAGTCGAGGACGTCACGCGCCCAGAGCAAGCCGCCATCTACCGACTGTCGGGGGATCCCAATCCGATCCACATCGATCCGCAATTCGCACAGATGGCGGGCTTCCAGGGTCCATTTCTTCACGGCTTGTGTACGTACGGGTTCGTCGGGCGCGCCATCCTCAAGGCGCTCTGCGGCGGTGATCCGGCTCGCTTCCGGTCGTTCGAGGCACGCTTTGCCGACCAAGTGTGGATGGGCGACACGATCATCACGAAGATTTGGAAGAGCGGTAAGGGCGAAGCGGTCGTGCAGGCGGAGACGCAAAAGGGCAACGTCGTCCTGTCGCAAGCCAAGGCCACATACACGGCGTGAGCACAATAACGGGGGAGAGATCTGCGACGCAGGACAAGTGCGATTCCCTCTCTGCCCAGGAGAGAGTAAGGGTGGGGGAGATGAGATGACGTCTCTTCTCACCGATGGCACGAGAACGCAGCGCACACGCGGTGACGCTCCGCGTCGAAGATCGTACCCCCTCACCTAACCTCTCCCAAAGGGAGAGAACCCCTCGTCCGATTCGGCGCAGCCACGTTGGTGCCCTCTCGTTGCTGGTTGCTGTTGCTGGCGCTGTGGCCTGCCGTCTCGCGCTTGCCGACGGCCGCTTCGCTGCGATCGTCTGGCTTCAGGTTCTGGCAGCCGGCTTCGAGGCCGCAGTCGTCGGTGGTCTGGCCGATTGGTTTGCCGTCACCGCATTGTTTCGCCACCCGCTGGGCCTGCCGATTCCTCACACGGCGATCCTCCGCAAGCGCCGCGACAAGCTCGTCGAGAGCGTCGTTTC
>Ga0187892_10010980_pt1 | contig 11272 bp, 6 predicted proteins | sample MA1701073metaG_FD_139345 | JGI IMG/M metagenome (GOLD analysis project Ga0187892, IMG submission 139345) | Bio-ooze microbial communities from a basaltic lava cave in the Kipuka Kanohina Cave System on the Island of Hawaii, USA - MA170107-3 metaG ... | reverse complement strand
GCGCCTTTCAGCGGTCGCGGTGTTCTGCAGTCGTACGCTTCGCCAACCCTTCTACTCCTGGTCAGTCTCACCCTAGCAACCCTCTTCTCCGCCAGTCGAGCCGCTGCCCAATCCGTGACCTTCGAACGCGACGTCCTCCCCATCTTCACCGCCAACTGCTTGAGCTGCCACGGCGGTACCTCCATCTACACGCAGGCGGGGCTGGACCTGCGCACCGTGAACTCAGTGTTGAGAGGCAGTCTCAACGGCCCGGTCGTGGTGAAAGGGTCGCCCGAAAAAAGCCTGCTGTACCAGAAAGTCTCGACGCGCGCCATGCCGCCGGTCGCCTTCAAGCTGACGCTGACGGACATCCAGATCGAAACCATCCGCAAATGGATCGAGGCCGGAGCGCCGTCGGAGAAACCCGCGGAGAAGGCCGAGCCCGATGAAGAGCTGACGCGCTTCGAAAAGCAGGCCCTGCCCATTCTTTCGGCCAAGTGTGTCTCCTGCCACGGTGCGGGGACCCCGATGGCCAGCCTGGATCTCCGCACACTGGACTCTGTCTTGAAAGGGGGCGTCACTGGACCTGTCGTCATGGAAGGTGCTTCGGAAAAGAGCATGCTGATTCGCAATATCATCAGCAACAAGATGCCGCCTCCAGGTACGAACGCTGCCGTTACACCGGCGGAGTTGGAGACACTGCGCCAATGGATCGACAAAGCTCGTTTCACCGCTCGCCCTCAGGTCGCGGCCTTGCGGGAAACCTTTACCCCAGCGGAAGCCCCGGAAGTCACCGAAAAAGATCGCCAATCCTGGGCGTTTCGCAAGCCTGTGGCGCAGCCGGTACCCAAGGTCAAGAACCAGCAGCGTGTGCGTACGCCCATTGATGCGTTCGTGCTGGCCAAGCTCGAAGCCAAAGGATTGGGTCTTTCCGCCGAAGCCCCAAGCCAGACTTTGATGCGCCGCGCCTACCTGGACCTGACCGGCCTGCCGCCGACACCTGAAGAAATCAAAGCCTTTGCCGCCGATACCAAGCCGGCTGCCTACGAAAGACTCATTGACCGGCTGCTCGCTTCCCCACAATACGGTGAGCGCTGGGGGCGTCACTGGCTGGATGCCACCGGATATACCGATGTCACTGGGGCGGACATTTTCCTGGAGACCATCGAAGTACATGAAGGCATGTGGCGTTACCGGGACTATGTGGTTCGATCCTTCAATGAAGACAAACCGTACGACCGCTTCCTCACGGAGCAATTGGCCGGCGATGAACTGGTGGATTGGCGCAATGCCAAGAAATTTACACCACAGATACTGGACTCTTTGACAGCTACCGGCTATCTGCGCAGTGTGTATGACCACACTGATGCCGACATCGTGAACCTGCCGCATGAGCGGTACGAGGTTCTCTTCCACGTGGCAGAAAAGGTTTCCTCCGGCCTGCTCGGATTAACAGTGGGCTGCGCCCGCTGTCACAGCCACAAATACGATCCCATCCCGCAACGGGACTTCTATCGCTTCCTCTCTATCTTTGCTCCTGCGTACAACCCGTGGAACTGGACGCAGCCAAAGAACCGCGTCCTAGCCACGGTCTCGCCGACGGATGAAGAAGAGATCAAACGTCACAACGCGGACCTCGATAAGCCGATTGCCGAGCTACAAAAGGAGTTGGACACTTTACTCAAACCGTATCAAGAGCGCTTGCTGGAAGGGAAACTCCAGAACCTGCCTGCCGAGATCCGCGCCGAAACCAAGACCGCTCTGGACGCTCCAGCGGATAAGCGTGACGACGTGCAGAAATTCCTGGTGAAGAAATTTGGCGACAGCTTGAAGGTGAAACCTGAAGAAGTGGAGAAAACGCTCAAAGAGGCAGACGCCACGGCCAAAGGCAAAATCGACCGGCAGATCAAGACGCTCAACAGCTACCGTCGCCCTCTGGAAAAGATCCAGGTGCTGCTCGACGTTGGGCCTCCGGGGACGATGCGGTTGCTGCAACGGGGCAATGTGGAAATGCCAGGGCCAAGGGTTCAACCCGGAGCGTTGACAGTTCTGAGTGAGCCGCAGAAATCAGACCTGCTCCGCCCGCCGGACACGCAGGGGAAAACCAGCGGCTACCGACTGGCGTTTGCGCGCTGGCTGACGAGCCGGGATCATCCCCTGACGGCCCGCGTGATGGTGAACCGGGTCTGGCAGCAGCACTTTGGAAGAGGCATCGTGGAGACGCCTGACAACTTTGGCAAGCTGGGAGCCTCACCAACACATCCGGAGCTCTTGGACTGGTTGGCCGTAGACTTCATGCAGCACGGTTGGACGCTGAAGCGACTGCACCGGTTGATCATGAGGTCAAGTGTCTACCGGCAGTCCTCACGCCAGCCCGGGGAAGGGGAGCTCTCATTGGCAATGAAGGTCGATCCGGAGAACCACCTTCTTTGGCGGATGAATCTGCTGCGGCTTGAAGCAGAAGTGATTCGGGATTCGGTATTGGCAGCCAGCGGGAAACTCGACCGCACCTCGGGTGGCCCGGCCATCATGCTGGCTCCTCGTCCGGAAGGCCTGCAGACCGTTTCGGAGAAAGATCCCAGTCCCAACGCCAAATACCGGCGCAGCCTATATCTGCTGGCGCGTCGAAACTATCCGATGGAATTCTTGCAGGTCTTCGACTTTCCGGTCATCCAAGTGAACTGCACGCGCCGCATCAATTCGGCCACACCGCTGCAGTCGCTCACGATGCTGAACGACGAGTTCATGGTCGAAGGTGCGAGGTCTCTGGCAGAGCGTGTCATGGCTACAGCCGGAGAGCAGAATCCATCGAAATGGATCGAGACCGCCTACCTGCTGGCACTCTCGCGGAAACCGACTGCGACGGAACTGAAAATCTGCACCGAGAATCTGGACAAGCAGAAAGAACTCTACCTCAACGCCAACACCGAACCGAAACAGGCGGAAAAGGCCGCCCTGGGAACCTTCTGCCAAATGCTGATGGGAACGAATGAGTTTCTGTTCGTTGATTAGGTAGAAAGAACCGCCAAGGACGCAAAGAACGCGAAGAAGGCGTTTACAGAATTCTTGGAGCCACTCAAAAGAGGCTGGCTCGAATCGATGCAGTCTTTGTGCCTATGCCGCCTTGGCGCTCTTCGCGTCCTTGGCGGTTCGATTGCGACCGGTTGGTGTGAAGTACGCTCGGCTAATTTGGCCGCTGGATTCATTCACAAATGTCTTAGAATCTCAGTCAGAGGCTCTTGGTTCAGACATCAGGAGGTCTTATGAAACGGAGCGTGCTATTGTTTCTTTTCGCTGGGCTATTGTCTGCGACCCAACTCGAAGGGAAAGGTCGTGGCCACGCCCGCGCCGGAGGATTTGCCCCGTTCCGGCATCCTGGAGCCATCATAGGGCCGGGAATTGGCGGTCATGGAATTCGCCGTCAGGGACCATTTGGATTCGGCTTTGGAAGGCCCCGCTTGGGGATCAGGCGTTCCTGGCCGCTGTTTGGTTCGGGCCTTGGGCTTTACTACTCAGAATACAACACCCCCTTCCAGTCGCGGGACTATGACGCCGCACCCGACTTGGGAAATACAGATTCTCCAACCATCTACTACTATCAAAAACCTACCAGGCAAAACGTGAGACCCAATTGCAAGGATTCCTGGACGACAAAGGACAGTTACTCTTCACTCAGCAACTTCATGAACAGAGTGTTTGAGCTCCAGTGTCAGAACCGCCATCCTGACGCCGAAGCAAAACTGTCCCAGGGCGCGGAGCCCGACGAGAACTGACACCTTCACCTTCTTGTTCCAGATTGTCTCCCTTGGCACACGTGGAGCGTAATGCCGTCGAAAGGGGGAACATAGTGGCACCACTGCATTAGCCACCACTTTTTTGGAGAGTGCCTGGATAGGGCTGTCTTGTACGGTCGCTGGCTGGAAAACTCCGGCGGGAAAATAGGCAAGGTCGGGCTCCGCCGAATTTTCCGGCTTCGCAGACATGGGCGATCCAGGACGGGTGAATTGCGTGCTGGGCCACCTAGTTTTAGCTGCCCCTTTCTGGATTGTGAGTGCGAGAGAGAAGGTCTAAGTAAGCGAGTCCTTGGATGATATCAGAGTCGCCCTTGGACCCATAAGACTGAAGCCAAGGTGATACACGATTGCCGATGGCTTTCCCTTCAATGCCCAAGTAGCCATGCTGTCTAAAGGGAATTCAAGGCCGGACTGGGTATCGGTGACGTACACGGTCCCCTTGGAGGAAGCAAAGCATGGTCCATCTCTCTCAACAGGCGTACCGGAGGCGAGACAATAAAAGAGGCGAATCTTTCTCGGACCGCGACGGGAGAGCGCGGCTCCCAGAGATGCAAATGAGTCATGAGATCGAGAGAACTTGTTGTCGTAGTATTCAACAACCGCCTTGATGAACAGCAGCTTCACCTCGAATTCGGGAATCTCGGAATATCTTTCGATCAGGGTCAGGCATTCATTTCGAACAGTCGACTCGTGTAATCGCTGTTCCAGTAATTGCAACAGGAGAGAAATCAAGGCCCGATCGCCCGGAAATGCCTCAAGGCCTTTACGGACAATTGAGAGGGCCTCCTCTTCCCTTTTCATCTCGACTAAACAGGCGGCCAACAAGCTGTAGGAGGAGGCATATCGAATTTGATTCTTCGCGTCCATCTCTCCTATAGTCTTGATGACTCTTAGCCGATCACCCAAGGCGCTTGAAAGCTGGGCAGCGCATTCTTTTAGGTAACTCTTGTGGTCTTCTCGGACTAAATCCTGGCCCCGCCGAATCACCTCGTCAGCTGCGGATAACAGGTTAACGCGCGCCTGTGTATCGGTCTCGTTGTTGGCCCTATGCAGATGCATTTTGGCTTCTGATGTATATCCGAAATGTGCCAAAGGATCTAGTTGCTGCTTGGTTCTGTAAAGCTTTTGAGCCTCCTGAAAACGGATATTTTGGGAGGCGATTATGGTGTCGTGCCTGGCCTTCTTTTCCACGCAAACTGCGAGCTGATGGAGTATGTAAGTATCTGTCGGGTCCAGTTTCAGGCCCCAACGGAGTAGGTCCTCAGACCTGTCGAGGTTGCCGACTTTATGCTCAAATTTCCCAAGATGCAGGATGAAAACTGTGTCATAGGGAAAGAGGTCGAGGGCTAACTCAAAAAACTCCTCAATATATTTTGGTTCCCTGATCTCTTCTCTCACTTGGTGAGAAGTAAGTAGGCTAAGCAAGAACGAACGATCCTCCTCGCTAGTCGCTAGCGATGCTACGATCTTACGGTACATCCGGATTCGATCTTCGTGCCGAGGAACAACGCTATCAACCACAACCTGGGCAATTCGAGGATGTCTCGTTTGGAAGCAGATTCGCTGAGAGGTATAGTTCACGTCCTGAACGATCGTCAATTCGGATTCTAAGCGAATGACCTCTTTCTCAAAGACAGTCCAATCGTCTATGGTGACCTTGTTAAGGAGATAGTCTGGAATGGAGATGCCGTGCTGATGGAGGAGTGCCACGTACTGGTAGGCAACTTTCGCACGGTCGGAGAGATTCTCGTATTCCGAAAGAATAATCGTGGCAAATTGCCCACCTTTGACCAACTCAAGCATCGCCACAACCAAGTGCCCTTCACATTCCTCCAGAATGTGGGTCGTATACTGGGCGAGCTCTTTTGGCGTTGGATCCTCAAGAAGTCGAGACTGAACCAGTTTTGAAACCAACGAGCGAGCCTCAGGAATACTCAGATTGTCACTGATCTCAAATGGGAAAATCATGTCCAGCGTCGGCTGATTCAATGTATTCCAAACTGCCTTTTGGCAGGAAATCAAGAGTAAAGAGCGGCATCGAGCGTTGCTCAGGTCGTTCCTAAACTCTCTTGTGGCCTTGAAGCAGGCATGAAGTTCAATTCCATCGATAATGAAGATCGACGGGAAATTAATTCGTCTAGCGAATTCGACTAGTTGATGCCTCTTCCACATATCGTGCGCCTTCATGCGGACTGCCACTGCTTTCTGTTGCTCTGCTAAGTTATAAGCTACCCTCAGAGCGATAGTGCTCTTGCCTGCTCCCCCAGCGCCTAGCACCGAAACGATCGGACGGAGGTATTCACTCGAATCGAGAAGAGCTGCCTTGGGGAAAGAATCTCTATTTTTTGGGGTTCGAGGGCGATTCGGAGATTGGTTGGTAGGCTGACCTGATCTCCCCCAGGCGACGTAATTGGGGGAATTCTGCTGCTTAAGTACCGCTTTTTGTCTTCTTGATTGGCGTACTGGGCTAGCTCGACGAATGCCTCGTTGAACGTTGAAGGGATGCAATCAATGTTTCGTGAACCGAAGCACTCGATCTCGCTTTGGGAAGGATCTTTTATCAACACGTACATCCGTCTATGACTATCATATGGCGACTCGGCTTCAAGCTCATACAACAACGAAGAAATAATCTGATCAACGAAAGAGTATCCGACAAACAATATTGCGTGATGTGACCCTAGGCTGCGCAAGAACCGCAACATGCGGCCTCTTTTTTTCTTTGTATTTTCGTAGTCCCGAGTAGTCAGTACTAAGGGGTTCTGCTTGTTGATGGAAGAAATGCAGCCGTGAAGCTTGTAAAGACAGACTTGAGAAGAGTCAATAACGGACCCCAAGTCTTTTCCAAGGATGATTTTTAGATCTTGAACCGGGAATTCCCCACGCAGTGAATTTAGAGTTTCGTATGCGATTTCAACCAATCGATCATAGTTGGTTGTAAATATTGCCTTCCAAGGAAACGTAGGGACGACGCGATGGCCATCACAAGGATCGAGCCGCTTGAGTAATTCAACAATTTTCCCGTCCACTGCCTCTCGGTCCACATCGGGAAGTCCCGTAAGAACGTCAGCAAAATAGCGAAGGTCACTATTCGGGATGTCTGTCTTCTGAAAGTGATCTGCCAATGACGTCGCCAATTCGCCTCCCGTTGGCCCTCCGGCATCTCTAGTAGCTCCCGCTCCCAGAAACAGAACGCATTGTCCGGAGATGATTTTATCCACCAGATCCCTTGGCAGACTCATTGGCATAACTAACTCCAATTGAAAGCTTGCGAATCAATAAAGCCGGAACTCCTTGATAGTCCGGCTCAGTCGAACTTGGCTGCCCGCGCCGACAAAGCCATGAATAAAAACAAGCATAACCTACGATGCTTGATGAGGCTAGAAACGTAGTTGTCGGGTCAGGCTTTGTCAAGCAACTCTGGATTGCAAAAAAGCTCTATCGAGGATTCTAGTCAAGATGCTGGATGCTTCAACGTCAGACCTTGATCATTTAGCCGGTATCGGGGAGTGAACCGGGCGGCACGGGACAGCAGGTAGGCTTGCGTAGCCAACCGGGCCGACACCCCCTGCCGCAAACAGCGCAGCGTCCCCCTTGGCAAGGGGGACAAACCGTCTATGCTTGGTCCCTAACGTGTTCGATGGCCGGTCGGGCTTCCACTACAGACCCTTGCCCAGCGTGACGCGCGCGGGGGCGGCGAGGGCGGTGAGGCGATCGAAATCGAAATACTTGTAAAGATCCAGACAAAATAACTCCGGCGCTTCGCGGTACGTAACAGGCTTCTCCAGAAGATAGCTCAGGCTGGATGCGCCCTGGTGAACGACGATGTCTGAAAACAGCGTGGGGTTGAGGGCTGCTGCGGTGAGGCCTGCCGCCTGGCTGCGCAGGCCGTTACACTCAAGTCGGACGTCGCGAACGGTGGCGCGGCCCTTCATCCATTGTGTGATCTCAATCAATTGCGCTGCGATAAGGCTCAGTGCTCGATCTCCGGTTCCGTGCAGGATCTGGGCGTAGGAATATCCGGGCGCGTCCTTCCAGGCGTCACCGATGAAAAGCAGATCTAACGCCAGTACCTGTTCGCCTCGGTTGACGCGCTCGGCGATTTCAGCGCCCGCTGCAGATTTCCCTTTGTCGTTCAGGATCACGGTCACCGGCGTATTGTCGGGCTGTCCAATGGCTCGCACCCAAACGGCGTTGGCGCACAGCCCATCAGCCATTTCAAATAGGTAGGACTTTGTTTCAATTCCTTTGACTTTCGTCGTGGCGATGACCCACGGGCGTTGAAGAGTGCCAGCCTTATAGCGCAGCAGCGTCTTGAGCCGATCGCGTTCGGTTGTGCTCCAGCCTTGGCGTGCATTAGCGTCCGCGGGGATTGTAGGACGATTGATCGACTGAGCCAGCTTCTTGGCGAAGCCAAGGATTGTGAGGTTGTCCCGCGGCAAGCCGACGACCAGTTCCTCGTAGGACCGCAAGTCACCGATTTCCTGCTGAATCAGCGGAACATTGAAGCGCTTGGCAAAGAAGCTGTAGGCCTGCATGCGATTGTCGAGTTGGTAATTGTGGTCGCCGGGGTCGCTGCTCTCGTGCCAGCTCAACAGGTCTTCCTTTCCAAATAGCTTAAAGACGGGCCGGATGGCGTCGTAGTTGAGCGGTTTGACGATGCCGGCACGAAAACAACAATCGTCCTGAGTGTTATGCGCTATCAGCGTCGGACGGGGCGCCATCAGGGCGGTGAGATGGGTGTAGTCCTGCCCATCCATAAGGTCTGTGGCCGATTGCTCCAGATCGCCAAGATCGCCGTAGCGGCGAACTTCGAGTTTGGGCGCCAAGGCCGAATAGCCAGCCACGGGAACAGCCGCCTTCACGCGTTCATCCAGCGCACTGAGCACAATGGTTTGCCAACCCCCTCCCGAAAGGCCTGTGACACCCAGGCGGTTTCTGTCGGCATTGGCATGTTCATAGAGATAGTCGAGGCCTTTCCGCATCGCCAAGTAGAACAGCCCCAGGTGATGGGTCCCGACTAGGTCAAGGTGTGCGCCAAACCAGTGCCCATTTTCTTTGTCGCTCAATTCTCCAAACGCAAACCATTCGAGGTTCAACGCCAGCATGCCCTGCCGGGCGAAATGGATGCAGCGTTTCTGCTTATATTCCACGGCTTTTCCCGGAGGGCCGACATGACCGTTGACGTTGACGATCGCCGGCACTTTTCCTTGCAGACTCTCGGGCTCATAGAGAACGGCTGCGCCGTAGAAGCCGGGAACAATCTCGTAGCGCAGTTTGCGCATCCGGTAACCGTTTCCAGTCAGGACGCCGGTTTCTTCGAATCGTGGCGGGACGTTCACCCATTCTTGCGGCCAGCCGTGGAACACAACATCCTTGAGCAAACGCTCGCGAAGGCGCTTGGATTCGCTGGTCCACTGTTCTGCACTGGTCGGCGTCGGGGGTTTGGCTGCCTTTTTCAGCAGATACTGCTTCATCTGATATACCGAGATCGCCGGGGCCTGAATTTCCTCAGACAATACGGGTGCGAGCTGCCCGGGACTGCTTTGCCCGATGGCTACCCGGGAATGTAAAGCGGTCAGCAGAATGGGAAGACAGAGAAATCGGCAGATTGCGAGATAGAAGGGCTTCACAGAAACCTCCGCAATAGGTTAGCGTTGGACGGTGCAAACAGGATGGAGCACGCCAGGTACTATAAGCTGAAAAGCCTCTGCCGGGGAACTGATAGTAGACGCATAGTCTCGGGAAAGCCCGGGGCCTGACGTGCGCTTGAAAAGCAGCACACCCTATCCCTTGGTCAGGGAACAATCCGGGAAGGGTACAACCGACTTCTTGAAGAAGTATTTCCGCGAAAGGAAGGCTGAATGCGCGAGTTCAGTCGGGATCGGTTCTATCTTGTTCTTCTCCTTTTCCTCCAACTGGCGGACTGGGCGTTTACCCTGACTGGAATCTATGCGTTCGGAACTCACGTGGAGGGCAATGTTCTTTTTCGTTTCCTGTTTCAGCATTTTCACTGGATTGCCGTAATCACTCTGTTCAAAGCCGTTGTGGTCGTCGGGGGCTTCTACCTGTATAGCAGCCGGAGGCACGGCGCTGTGCGTCTGGGAGCTTTCTACTACTTTCTGGTTGTCTTTTGTCCGTGGGTGTATGGCCTCGGCGTGTTGACGCAAAGATAGGTGAAATTGGCTGGACATTGAAAAATCGATTTGCTATAACCCCCTCGGTTTTCAACACGACAAGATCGCTGGATTTGGATAGAGGAGCAGACTGAAACCCCGGGTTCAGCATTTCTCTTCCAACCTCATTTCGCATCCACACATTGATCGATTTGCTGCAGCGCGGCACGATTTTCATCGCAAACGGCTGAGGGGCATTTTTATGTTGCCGCGTCTGAGGTGAACTATGGACTTCCTGAAGCTGATTTGGATCATACCTCTGTTTCCCGCCGCTGGCGCCGTCATCAACGGATTGCTGGGCAAAAAACTCCCGAAACGCCTGATCGACATTGTGGCCTGCGGCCTGGTCGGACTTGCTTTCATCTTTGCGCTCGGTGCCGTGAATCAGTTGGTACACCTGCCCGCCCAGGAACGGCACTTTGAGGTGGAGTTGTTCACCTGGATCCCAGCAGGAATTGGCGAGTTGCGCTCAGGCGGGCTGGCACCATTTCTCATCCAGTGGGGATTTCAGCTCGATCCACTCTCGGCCGTGATGGTGCTGGTTGTTACTGGAATTGGATTTTTGATCCATGTTTATTCCACCGGCTACATGGCACATGAAGGGGGGTACTACCGTTTCTTTGCTTACATGAACCTCTTCATGTTTTCCATGCTGACGCTGGTGCTGGCGAATAACTTTGTGTTGATGTTTGTTGGATGGGAGGGCGTGGGACTTTGTTCCTATCTGCTCATCGGCTTCTACTTCCACAAGAAGAGCGCTGCCGATGCCGGGAAGAAAGCGTTCATCGTCAATCGCGTGGGCGACTACGGATTCATGCTCGGCATGTTTCTGCTGTTCACGCTGTTTGGCTCTCTGGATTATTCCACGGTGTTTGAGCTGGTGAAGAGCAAGGCTGCCAGCGGTACTCTCGTTAGTGGCGACACAATGATCACCGTCGTGTGCATTCTGCTCTTCATTGGCGCGACCGGCAAGTCCGCGCAGGTGCCGCTGTACGTGTGGCTGCCCGACGCCATGGAAGGTCCGACGCCGGTCAGCGCCCTTATTCACGCCGCGACGATGGTGACCGCAGGCGTTTACATGGTGGCCCGCTGCAATGCCCTGTTTGTGCTGGCACCAACCGCCATGCTGCTGGTCGCCATCGTGGGTGCGTTGACGGCTATTTTCGCCGCCTCGATTGGGCTGGTGCAGAACGACATCAAGCGGGTGCTGGCGTATTCGACCGTCAGCCAGTTGGGCTACATGTTTCTGGGCTGCGGCGTGGGTGCCTTCACGGCTGGCATCTTTCACCTGATGACCCATGCCTTTTTCAAAGCCCTGCTCTT
>Ga0187892_10010978_pt1 | contig 11274 bp, 13 predicted proteins | sample MA1701073metaG_FD_139345 | JGI IMG/M metagenome (GOLD analysis project Ga0187892, IMG submission 139345) | Bio-ooze microbial communities from a basaltic lava cave in the Kipuka Kanohina Cave System on the Island of Hawaii, USA - MA170107-3 metaG ... | reverse complement strand
TGACGATCGGCGAGGTGCTGCGGCCCTACGGGCTCCGCGGCGAGGTCAAGGTGCGTCCCCTCACCGATCGGCCGCGCGAGCGGTTCAAGGCCCTCATGGCGTGCACGCTGTGGGAGCCCCAGGTGGACCGGCGTGAGCCGTGTCGCATCGCCTCGTGCCGGTTCGAGGGTGAGGTCGTGTATCTGCGAATGGACGGGGTGGACTCGCCGGAGGCGGCCCGCCGATTCTGCGGGCGGCTGCTGGCGGTGGGCCGAGAGGAGGCCCTGCCTCCCGTGGACGGCAGCTTCTATCCGTGGCAGCTCGAGGGCGCGGTGGTCGAGACGCGTGACGGTCGGGAGGTGGGCCGGTTCGTGGGCGTGGAACCGGGCGCGCAGGAGCTGTGGCTGGTGGACGACGGCACCCGGCGGAGGCTCATCCCGGCGGTGCCCGAGATCGTCGTGGAGGTCAGCGTGGCGGATCGCCGGATCGTGATCGATCCGCCGGAAGGGCTGCTCGAGCTGTGAGGATCGACATCGTCACCCTGTTCCCCGCGATGCTGCAGGCGCCGCTCGGCGAGTCGATTCTGGGCCGGGCCCGGGCGCGCGGCCTCGTGGACATCCGCGTGCACGACCTGCGGGACCACGCGACGGGGCGGCACCGGGTGACCGACGAGCCCCCCTTCGGCGGCGGCGGCGGCATGATCCTCAAGCCCGAGCCGCTGGCCGGGGCTATTGAAGCCCTGCGGGCGGCTGGGTCGGCGCCCGCGCACGTGATCCTGCTGGGCCCGGCCGGGCGCCGCTTCAGCCAGGTGGTGGCGCGGGAGCTGGCGCGCCAGCCCCACCTGGTGCTGGTGTGCGGCCGCTACGAGGGCGTGGACGAGCGGGTGAGCGAGCAGATCGTGGACGAGGAGCTGTCCATCGGCGACTACGTGCTGACCGGGGGCGAGCCGGCCGCGCTGGTGGTGGCGGACGCGGTCACGCGCCTGCTGCCGGGCGTGCTGGGTGACGAGGACGCGCCGGCGCGCGATTCCTTCGCGCGCGGGCTCCTCGAGCACCCGCAGTACACCCGGCCGGAGGTCTTTCGCGGCGCGGCGGTGCCGGAAGTGCTGCGCTCGGGCGATCACGGCCGCATCGCCCGCTGGCGCGCCCTGATGTCGCTGTGGCGAACCTGGCAGCGCCGGCCGGATCTCCTGGAGACCGCGGACCTCACTCCGGAAGAGCAGAAGTGGACCGACGCGTTCCGGCAGGGCCGGACGCCGGCGGATCTCCTGGACTAATCATCGAGCAAGGAGCGTCAGATCATGGAAGCGATCAGGATCGTCGAGGCGGGTGATCTCAAGAAGGACCGGAGCGGCTTCCGCCCCGGCGACACCGTCAAGGTGATGGTGAAGGTGGTGGAGGGCGAGAAGGAGCGGCTGCAGGCCTTCGAGGGCGTGTGCATCCGGCGCCGCGGCGGCGGGACCGGGGCCTCGTTCACGGTACGGCGGATCTCCTACGGGGTCGGCGTGGAGCGCACGTTCCCGGTGCACTCGCCGCGGATCGACAAGATCCAGGTGATGAAGCGGGCGACGGTGCGCCGGTCCAAGCTCTACTATCTCCGCGAGCTGGTCGGCAAGGCGGCGCGCCTGAAGGAGAAGCGGATCGCCCAGGTGCCCACCTCCGGCGAGAGCTGAGACCGGGCCCCGCGTTGGGTGCGCCCTACCACTTCGAGAGCGCCGCGTGGCGGCGGGGCATCACCCGTCTCGCGGGCGTGGACGAGGCGGGACGGGGCCCACTCGCCGGGCCGGTGGTCGCGGCGGCGGTGGTGCTGTCGCCGGGGGCGCGGATCGCGGGGGTGGACGACTCGAAGCGCGTGCCGCCCGAGGAGCGGCGGCGGCTCTTCGAGGTGATCCGCGAGCGGGCGCTCGGGGTGGGGGTCGGGGTCGTGGATCACCAGACCATCGACCGGATCAATATCCTGCAGGCGACGCGGCTCGCGATGGGGCAGGCGCTGGGCGCGCTGGGGGTGGAACCGGAGCTGGTGTTGACCGACTTCGTGATGCTGCCGGGCCTCGGTTGCCCGCAGCGGAACCTGGTGGAAGGCGATCGGCGGTCGGCCTCGGTGGCGGCGGCCTCCATCATCGCCAAGGTGACGCGGGACCGCATCATGGAAGAAGCAGACCGCGAGTACCCGATGTACGGATTCGGGCGACACAAGGGATACGCGACGCCGGAGCATCGGAGCGCGCTCGAGCTGCACGGCCCGTGCGCGCTGCATCGCCAGACGTTCGCGGGGATCTGGAACCAGATGGCCTTGTTCTCGCGTAGCGAGCTCGAATGGATCGAGGCTGACTAAGGAGTCGTTGCCACGTGCCGACCGACACACGAAAGATCACCGGGGACCGGGGGGAGGAAGAGGCGGCCCGCTTCCTCGCCCGTAGTGGGCTCGCCATCGTGGATCGCAATGTGAGGACCCGCGCGGGGGAGATCGACCTCGTGGCGAAGGAGGGCAAGACGCTCGTCTTCGTCGAGGTCAAGACCCGCCGCGCCGCCGAGGGCGATCCGCCGCAGGCCGCGGTGAACACGCGCAAGCAGAACCGGCTCGGCAAGCTGGCGCACGGCTATCTCAAGCTCAAGCGGCTGCGGCAGGTCTCCTGCCGCTTCGACGTCGTCTCCGTGATCTTCAACGACGAGGGCGCGGTCAAAGCGATCAGACACATCCCAAATGCCTTTTCTGTATCCGCGTGGTAGTAAACGGTAGCGCGGAGGGCAGTGGCAGGGTGAGGTGCAGCCGAAGGCGAGCCGAACGGATACAAAAGAGCTTAAGGAAGTAAACGAGAGAACCGATGCACCGCGACGAGCTCTTCCGAAGCGCCCTCCCGTTAGACCCCACGCGCACCGCCCTGCTCGTCGTCGACATGCAGCGCGCCTTCGTGGATCCGGGCCAGGCGATGGAGGTTCCCCCGACGCGCGACGTGGTCCCGAGGATCCAGGCCCTGATCGGCATCTTCCGCGAGAAGAGTCTGCCGGTGGTCTTCACCGAGTTCACCTACTCGCCCGCGGCGCCCTTGCTGGTGGGAGAGCTCCATCCCGAGCACCGGCCCGCGGCGCCCGGCGCCCCCACCGGCTTCGGCCTGCCCTCGTCCTCGTGCCTGGAAGGCGAGGACAACACCCGGGTCATCCCCGACCTGGCGCCCCGCGCGGACGAGCTGGTGATCCGCAAGCACTACTACGACGCCTTCAATGGCACCGTCCTCGACGGGGCGCTCCGCTCGCGCGGCGTCACCACGCTCGTGATCACCGGCACCATGACCGATATCTGCGTGCTCGGCACCGTGATCGGCGGCTTCAACCGCGAGTACCGCATGCTCGTGGTCGAGGACGGCGTGGCCACCCTCTGGCCCGAGATCCAGCGTGCCACCCTCGACATCATCCGCCGGGCCTACGCCCGCGTGCTCTCGGCCAAGGAGCTCGCCGACGAGCTGGCGCGCGTATGCTAGAGTCGAGCGCATGACGAACGGGCTCCGCTTCCGCGGGTGCATGCCGGCCAACCTCCTGCCCTTCACGGCCGACCTGGCCATCGACGAGCCGGCCTACCGGAAGCACCTTCGCTGGCTCGTCGACGCCCCCGGCGTCACCGGGATCGTGGCCAACGGCCACGCCGCCGAGGTCGCCTCGCTGACGCGGGACGAGCGCAAGCGGACCCTGGCGATCGCGCTCGACGAGGTGGCGGGCCAGGTGCCCGTCGTCACCGGCGTCTACTGCGATGGGACCCTCGAGGCGGTGGAGCTGGCCCGCGATGCCCGCGCGGCGGGGGCAGCCGGCCTGCTCGTCTTCCCCCCGACCCTGTTCATGTGGGGCGCGCAGCAGAAGCCGGAGATGGTGCTCCGTCACTTCCAGAGCTTGGCCGATGCGGTGGACCTGCCGCTGATCGTCTTCGAGTACCCGCCCGCCTCCGGCATCGGCTACAGCCCGGAGACGCTCGCCGAGCTGTGCAAGATCCCGACGGTGGCCGGCGTGAAGGACTGGTCGAACGACATCGTGTCGTACGAGAAGAACCTGCGCGCGCTGCGCGGCGCGGGCCGGCCGGTGGCGATGCTCTCGTCCTTCACGATGTCGCTGATGGCGAGCTTCATGCTGGGCGCGGACGGCTGCATCTCGGGCATGGGCAGCGTGACCGCCGACCTGCAGGCGTCCCTGTTCGCGGCGGTACAGGCCGGGCGGGTCGACGAGGCGCGCGCGATCAACGACCGGCTGACGCCGCTCGTCCAGGTGTTCTACGCGCCGCCCTTCGTGGACATGCACAACCGCATGAAGGAGGCCCTCGCGATCCTCGGCCGCCTCCCGGCCGCCCACGTGCGGCCGCCGCTCACACCCGTCTCCGACGACGAGCGGCACCAGATCCGCCTGGCCCTCCGGGCGGCCGGGCTCTCGGCCTAGGCCGACTGGCTCTCCGGTCGTTCCCCCGGCCGAGTAAGCGCACCCTTGCGGCCGGGGGCGTTTTCACGGTATAAGACCGTCCAATCTCCGCATCCCAGCGAGGTGGAATGGCAGGTCCGGCTGGCCGCAGTCCCGAAGAAGAAGCTCTACTCCAGACCGCGATGCGGGTCCTCCCGGGAGGCGTCCTGGGGGGGTACTACGCTCCACAGGAGCTCGCGTTCGTCGTGCGCGAGGCTCGGGGGCCGAGGCTCCACGACTTCTCGGGCCGCGAGTACATCGACTACATCCTGGGCAGCGGCCCCCTCGTGCTGGGCCATGCCCATCCCGCGGTGGTCGCCGCGGTCGAGGCCCAGCTCCGCAAGGGCACGACCTACTTCCAGCTCAGCGAGCCCACCCTGGCCTTGGCCGAGGAGATCTGCCGTGCCGTCCCGTGCGCGGAGCAGATCCGCTTCTGCGGCAGCGGCAGCGAAGCGACCTTCTTCGCGCTTCGCGTGGCGCGCGCCTTCCGTCAGCGGGACAAGATCCTCAAGTTCGAGGGCGGCTTCCACGGCGTCCACGACTACTCCCTGATGAGCGTCGGGCCCCGCGCGCCCAAGGCGTTCCCCGCCCCCACCCCGGACTCGGCGGGCATTCCCCATGCCATCCAGGGCGAGGTTCTGGTGGCGCCCTTCAACGACGTGGCCGAGGCCCAGGCCATGATCGAGGCCCATCACCACGACCTGGCCGCGGTGATCATGGAGCCGCTGCAGCGGCTGGTGGTACCCCAGCCCGGCTTTCTCCAGGGCGTGCGGGAGATCACCGCGCGCCACGGCGTGCCCCTGATCTTCGACGAGATCGTCACCGGCTTCCGCTTCGCCTACGGGGGCGCCCAGGAGTACTACGGGGTCGTCCCCGATCTGGCCGCCTTCGGCAAGATCATCGGCGGGGGCTTTCCGCTCGCCGCGGTCGCGGGTCGCCGCGACATCATGCGGCACTTCTCCCAGGAGATGAGCGAGGGGAGCTTCGTCCAGCAGGCGGGCACGCTCAACGGCAACCCGATCGCCGCCGCGGCGGGCCTCGCCACCCTGGCCGAGCTGCGCCGCCCCGGGACCTACGAGCGCCTCTTCGCCACCGGCGCGCGGCTCAAGCAGGGGCTCGAGGCGGCCGCGCGCCGCGCCGGCCTGCCCGCCCAGGTGGCGGGCGAGGCGCCGGTCTTCGAGATCTACTTCACCGACCGTCCGATCACCGACTACCGGGCCACGCTGTCCGCGGATCAGGCCCTCCACGCCGCCTTCACCCGCGAGATGCTCACCCGCGGCGTGGTCAAGGCGGCCCAGAAGTTCTACGTGTCGCTCGCCCACACCGACGCGGAGGTGGCGCGCACCCTCGAGGTCTTCGACGAGGCGCTCACCGCGGTGGCGGGAACTTCTCACTGAGCATTTCGATTACGCAGTCACAGGAGGCTCTCACCATGGCAAATCACGACGATCCCCAGGAGTTCTGGTATCAGGGCAAGGTCACGCGCCGGCGCTGGCTCGGCCTGAGCGCGAGCGCGGCGGGAGCGATCGGGGCGAGCATGCTGGTGCCCGCGCCCTGGCGCGACGCCTTCGGCCAGGCCAAACCCTACAAGGTCGGCACGCTGCAGCCCCTGTCGGGCACCGCGGCGGCCGGCGGCAAGACCGCCCTCGTGGGCGTGCAGATGGCGGTGGACCGCATCAACAAGGGCGGCGGCGTCAACGGTCGCCCGATCGAGCTGATCGTCGCCGACTACGAGTCCAAGCCCGACGTCGGCCGCCGCAAGGCGGAGAAGCTGGTCCTCGAGGACAAGATCGACGCGCACGCGGGCGGCTATCTCTCCAACGTCTGCCTGGCTTGCATGCCGGTGTACGAGGAGCACAAGGTGCTCAACATGATCACGGTGTGCCTCGACACCACGATCACCACCTCCAAGTGCAGCCGCTATACATTCAGGCCCTTCGATTTCGCGCCATCCCAGGCGGTGGCGATCGCGCCGTACCTGGTGAGCAAGGTCGCCAAGAAGTGGCATATCGCCTTCGCGGACTATGCCTGGGGCCAATCAACGCGAGATGCCTACGTCCAGGAGATCAAGAAGCTCGGCGGCGAGATCACCGGCACCACCGGCGTCCCCCTCGGCACCGCGGACATGACCACGTTCCTCAGCCGGATCAGCGACTCCTACGAGGGTCTCTTCGGGATCTTCTTCGGGCCGCAGGGCATTTCCTTCGTCAACCAGAGCTACGACCTGGGGATTGCCAAGAAGGCCCGGATCGCGGGCGACGGCGCCATCGTGGTCGCCACCAGCCTACCCGCCATGGGGATCAAGGCGGACGGCTTCATCGGGGTGGACCGCTACATCCCGCTGCTGGAGGGCAAGTTCAACACCTCGCACCACAAGAAGTTCCTCGACGACTCGGTGGCGCGCCTGCAGCCCCTCGGCGTCACCCTGCCCGACCGCTACGTGCAATCCAACTTCGAGGGGGTCAACTTCCTCAAGCTCGGCATGGAGCGGTCGAAGTTCCGCGGCCGCGAGGACACCATGAAGCTGATCGAGGCGCTCGAGGGCATGGAGGTCAAGGAATCCGACGACTTCCCCCAGGGCGACAAGACCCTCCGCAAGGAGGACCACCAGGCTTTCGTGCGCGAGTTCATCTTCGAAGTGCGCGACATGAAGTACAAGATCCTCGACATCGTCCCGAAGGAGAAGACGGTCGTCCCGCCCGCGTGCAAGTTCGCGTAGCCGCGTGACGGCTTCCCACGCTCAGGCGCCGGGCGCCCCGGTCCATCTGGACCGGGGCGCCTCGGCCCAACCGATCCTGCGCACCGAAGGGCTCACCATGCGCTTCGGCGGCCTCACCGCCGTCGGCGACGTGAGCCTCACCGTACCCCGAGGCGAGATCCGCGCCATCATCGGCCCCAACGGGGCCGGCAAGAGCACGTTCTTCAACTGCGTGACCGGCGTGCTGCGCCCGACGAGCGGGCGCATCTTCCTGAACGGCGAGGACGTGGCGGGCCTGCCCCCGCACCGGATCTCCCACAAGGGGCTCGCGCGCTCCTACCAGATCACCAATATCCTGCCCGGCGCGACCGTGCTGGAGAACGCGCGCATCGCGGCCCAGTCCCGTCACCACGGCTGGAGCCTCCTGCGCCACCACCGGAGCTACCGCGACCTCATCGAGAGGGCCCGGTCGGTGCTGGAGTCGGTGGGCCTCGTCGACAAGGAGGCCGAGCTGGCCGCCAACCTCTCGCACGGTGAGCAGCGCAACCTCGAGATCGCCATCGCGCTGGCCACCGAGCCCCAGCTCCTGTGCCTCGACGAGCCGACCGCGGGCATGAGCGTGTCCGAGACCCACGCCACCGTGGAGCTGGTGCGGCGCATCGCCCGGAATCTCACCATCCTCGTCGTCGAGCACGACATGGAGGTGGTGATGAACCTGGCCCATCGGATCACCGTGCTCCACTACGGCGAGGTGCTCGCCGAGGGGACGCCCGACGAGATCCAGGCGAACCCGCGCGTGCAGGAGGTCTACCTGAAGGGCTGATGCTCACCCTGGCCGACGTCCACACCCACTACGCCAAGAGCCACGTCCTCCACGGTATCTCCCTGGAGGTGCAGCCCGGCGAGGTGGTCGGGCTCCTCGGGCGCAACGGGGTCGGCAAGTCCACCACGCTCAAGAGCATCATGGGCCTGGTGCGGCCCTCCCAGGGGCGGATCACGTTCGAGGGCCGCGACATCACCGGCATGGCCTCGCACAAGGTCGCGCACCTCGGCATCGCCTACGTGCCGGAGGACCGGCGCATCTTCAAGCTCCTCACCGTGATGGAGAACCTCCGGACCGGGCTCGACCGGCCCGGGCTCGCCGAGACGCGGCGCAAGGAGCTGCTCGACAAGGTCTACGAGAGCTTCCCGGTGCTCGGGGAGCGCAAGAGTCAGCTCGGGGGCACCCTGTCGGGCGGCGAGCAGCAGATGCTGGCGATCGCCCGCGCGATGATGCTCGAGCCCAAGATCATCCTCCTCGACGAGCCGACGGAAGGGCTCATGCCCCGCATGGTCTCGCAGATCCGCGACATCATCGGCCGGCTGCACCGCGATGGCGTCGCGATCCTCCTCGTGGAGCAGGACGTCGGGCTGACCCTCGGCGCCTCCAGCCGCTGCTACATCATGGAGAAGGGCCTCATGCGTCACCACGGGCCCTCGGCGGCCCTCAAGGCCGACCCCTCGGTCATCCACCAGTACATGGGAGTGTGAGCGGTGTTCGAGCAGATCCTCGTGCAGACGGTCAACGGCCTCGTCAACGGCATGGTGCTCGCGCTCGTCGCCTCGGGCCTGACCCTGATCTTCGGCATCATGGACGTGGTCAACTTCGCCCACGGCGATCTCGTGATGCTGGGCGGGTTCACCGGCGCGGTCACGGTGGCCCAGACCGGCAACTTCTGGCTCGGGCTCCTGGTGGCGTCGCTCACCATCGCGGTCTTCGGGGCGCTGCTCCAGCTCTCCACGCTCCGTCCTCTGATCGGCCGCGATCCCCTGACCACGATCATCGCGACCTTCGGGATCTCCCTGGTCCTCCAGAAGTACGCGCTCTGGCAGTTCGGCCCGACGGCCCGGAACATCCCGCAGCCGATCCCGGGTCAGTTCGAGCTGTTCTACCTGCAATACCCCTGGTATCGCCTGGGGGCCGCGGTGCTGGCCGGCGCCATCATCGGCGCCCTCTATCTCTTCCTGAAGTTCGGCAAGTACGGGATCTGGATCCGCGCCACCACCCAGGACCGGGTCATGGCCTCCGCGATGGGCATCCCGGTGCCCCTGGTCCACACCGCGGTGTTCGCGATCGGCGCCGCGATGGCCGCCGCGTCCGGGGTGCTGTTCGCCCCGCTGGCCGCGGTGACCCAGAACATGGGCTTCGAGTTCACCCTGCGCGCCTTCATCGTAGTCGTCGTGGGCGGGATGGGTAACCTGGGCGGGTCCATCCTCGCCGCCCTCTTCATCAGCCTGCTGGAGGCGTACGCCTCGCTGGTGGTGAGCCCCTCCCAGGCCGTGATCGTCTCGTTCGTCGCCCTGATCCTCACCCTGCTCTTCCGGCCGACGGGCCTGTTCGTGCCCACGCCGAAGTGACCCCCATGGCCTCCCAGACGAACCACAAGTTCTGGATCTCGTTCCTGGTCGTGGTGGCCGCGCTCGCGGTCGCGCCCCTCGGGATCCCCGAGTTCTGGCGGAAGTTCCTCACCGAGATCCTCATCTGGGGACTGCTCGCCATGTCCTCGGACATCCTCATCGGCTATACCGGCATGGTGTCCTTCGGGCACTCCGCCTTCTTCGGACTCGGCCTCTACGGCGCGGCCGCCGCGCTGCTGGTGCTGCGCTCGCCGAACCTCTGGATCGCCCTCGCGGTGGGACTCGCCGCGGCGGCGGTGGTCGCGGTGTTCGTGGCCTACTTCGCGACGCGACTGCGCGACATCTACTTTGCCATCACCACCCTGGTCTTCTCGCAGATCTTCTACGTCATCATCTTCACCTGGACCGACGTGACCGGAGGGGAGAACGGCCTCTACTTCTCCCAGCCCCCGTTCACGATTCCCGGCATCTTCAGCGCGCGGTTCTCGACGGTGACCCTGCACTGGTTCGTGCTCGCGATCGTCGCGCTCTCGTATCTCGCCCTGCGCCGCATCACCCAGTCGCCGTTCGGGATGGTGCTGCAATCCATTCGAGAGAATGAGCCCCGGACTCGCGCGATCGGGTATCACGTAGAGCGCTACAAGATCGTGGCCGTCCTGCTCTCGGGCCTCTTCGCGGGGCTCGCGGGGACCCTCTACGCGATCCAGCACCGGTTCGCCGCGCCGGACTTCGTCTTCTTCACGGTGTCGGGCGAGGTGGTGATCTTCAACGTCATGGGGGGCATGGGCACCCTCGTCGGCCCGGTGGTGGGCGCCGCGTTCTTCCTGCTGCTCCGCGAGGGCCTCTCCCGGTTCTGGACCGAGTACTACCTGATCCCGCTGGGCATCGCCTTCACCATGATGGTGATCTTCATGCCCCAGGGCCTCCTGGGCTTCCTCAAGCGGCGCGTGAACCAGTAACTCTCTCCCTCTCCCCTCCGGGGAGAGGGCAGGGTGAGGGGGTCTACACGCCGGTGCTGCCGAACCCGCCCGCCCCGCGCTGACTGCCCTCCAGCTCCCGCACCTCGACCAGCGTCGCCCGCGCCACCGGCTGGATCACGAGCTGCGCGACGCGCTCGCCGCGGCTCAGGGTCACCGGCTCCGTCCCGTGATTGATCAGCAGGACGCCGATCTCTCCGCGGTAGCCGGAGTCGATGAGGCCCGGGGCGTTCAGCACCGTCACCCCGGCGCGTAGCGCGAGCCCCGAGCGCGGCAGCACCAGCCCCGCGTAGCCCTCCGGTATCGCCACGCGCAGTCCCGTCGGCACCAGGTCACGGCCTCCGGGCGGTAGGGTCACCGTCGCGGCGGCAAGGAGATCGAGCCCGGCGTCGCCCGCGCGCGCATAGGCGGGCAGCGCGAGAGCGGGATCGGAGCGGAGCACATCGACGCGGACGGCGGGGGCGGGTGGCTCGGTCACGAGCGCTTATACCACGAAGTGATTGCGCATGCTGATCCTGCGGCGTGGCCGAAACGGACGAGCCGCCTGACAATTTTGGGGCCGGCTCCATCCCCGAGATGCCCCTCAACCGATTGATTTCACGAGTGTATTCTCTGGCCTTCCTCTTGCTACGTGAGCGGCCATGCGACGCTCTTTCCTCTTCACGCTGATCGCGGTGGCCGCGTGGCCCGTGGGCGCCGCGTGGAGCCAGACGCTCGACCTCACGGCCGAGATCGCCCGACTGCGCGCCCGCCTGGCCGCCAACAGCGCCCAGGAGCAGCACTGCCT
>Ga0187892_10010977_pt1 | contig 11275 bp, 10 predicted proteins | sample MA1701073metaG_FD_139345 | JGI IMG/M metagenome (GOLD analysis project Ga0187892, IMG submission 139345) | Bio-ooze microbial communities from a basaltic lava cave in the Kipuka Kanohina Cave System on the Island of Hawaii, USA - MA170107-3 metaG ... | reverse complement strand
TGGCCCCCGATGTCGAACCGATAGCCACGATACCCGACCGTACGCGCCAATCCACCGACGACCGTGTCCGCCTCGAGGACGGTCGAGGGAACCCCGAGCTTGCCCAGCTCATACGCCGCGGTCAGGCCGGCAGGACCGGCGCCGACGATTACCGCCGATGACATCGCCCGCCAGCGTTGTCGAGGTGAAACCGATCAATCGAACGGCTCCGCGGGTAGCCGACTCGATTCTCTTGAAGGATGCCGTCCATCTCTCAGCCTGGCGCAGTCATAGCATGTCAGCGCGGCGCACCTGAAATGTTAGAAGTGCGCCAGGTTTACGCCGCTCACCCTCCGACCGCCCATCGTCCACGCCAATGCTCGATCAGCCCCAACACCACGGCGAGACCGCAATACCCGTAATAGAGGCACTGCAGCGGGATCGTCGCCAGGGCGAACAGCAGGCCGCGCCGGCGCGCGAAAAAACGGTACAGCGACCAGTCAATCGCCACGATCACCCCGACGAGCGCGGCGGCAACCGACAGCAGTGTTTCCGCTTCCGGCAGCGGCGCCAGGATACCGCTCGCTTTCCATGCCGCCGCCGCCATCAGCAATAGAACGGCGTAGACCAGGACGATGTTCAGGCGATGCGCGATGGTCACGTTGAGGTCCGAGGGCATCGACCCCTGCTTCAAGATGAGCGCAAACCACGGCACGCCGCGGTCGAAAAGGTCGGTTCGCACCAGATTCGCCAGCGTCCAGCGTTTCAGGTGTTTCACCTGGATCGTGTGCACCATGTGGACGGCATTCCCGCGGGCGTGCAGCCGCGCACCCAGCTCGATGTCCTCGATGCACGGCCGCGTGTAGCCTTCGTCGAAACCTCCGACCGCATCGAATGCCGGCTTGCGTATGGCGCCGCAGCCGGCCCAGAAGGTCCACGCTTCGGCGCGGCTGCGCTGGTGGACGAAGTGGTGCGACAGATTCTTGTACTGCGATACGAGCCCTGGCGCCGCGGGCTCGTCGTCGTAGGATCCCATGACGGCATCGACGGCCGGGTGATCGCGGAAGTAGGCGTCGATGCGGCCGAGCGTCTCCGCGTGGACACAAACATCGGCATCAAGAAAGACGACGATCGCGCCGCCAGCCGCGGCAACGCCGCGGTTGCGCGCCCTTGCAGGCCCACCGCGTTCGTCGAGAGACAACACGGTTGCACCGTGCTTGCGAGCCGTCGCCGCGGAGGAATCAGTGGAACCATCGTCGACGACGATGCACTCGAAGTGTCGGAAGCTCGAGCGCGACAGCGCCTCGAGACAACGATCGAGGAACAGCTCGCCATTGTAGACCGGCACGATCACGGAAAGCTCGGGCTGATCGTGAGTCATGGCATTGCCCACCAATTCGGATTGCATTGCCGCAGCATCGAACTCACCCCCTGCCCCCCTCTCTTGGGAAGAGAGGGGGAACCAAAAAATGTCAATGATCCCCTTCCCGCCCCCTTCTCTTCGGAAGGGCTTTGCCTGAAAATTCTCTGTTCCCGGTTTCCGGCTCCCTGCTTCCTGTTCGCCGGTTCGTCTGTCCGGTGAGAACTCCAGCGAATTCAATCAGCCGCGGAACAGGAGACAGGAAACCGGGGACGGAGAACAGGGAACAGCGAAGCTCCAAGTGAATTTTCGGGCAAAGCCCTTCGGAAGAGAAGGGGGTTTGGGGGATGAGTTCGTGAGCGCGAGTCATCGGGCGGGGCGAGCCGTGGCCAACGCCTTCAGCGAGGCGCCGACGACCGCCGCTGTTCGGTCCCACGAAAAGGTTGACGCACGTTCTCGCGCGGCCTGTCCCAGCCGCTCCCTCGCGGCGTCATCGGCGAGCAGGCGCTCGAGTGCGCTTTGCAACGGCGACGGCTGCTCGACATCGACGAGGAGCCCCGTCTCTCCGACGATTTCAGGCAACGCACCGCGGGCACTGGCGATCACCGGCGTGCCGCACGCCATCGCCTCGAGGGCGGGCAGACCGAAGCCCTCCCACAACGACGGCATGACGACGACGGCCGCGGCATTGTAGAGATGCACCAGGAGCTCGTCGCTCACGTACCCGGTGAACACGACGTTCGCGCCCAGCCCGCTGCGTTCGATCCTGGCGCGCAGATCGCGATGACACGAGTAGAACACGTCGCCTTCGTAGTCGCCCGCCAGCACCAGCGTGTACGCCGACCAGCGCTTGTCTTTACTCAGCCCGCCGAACGCATCGATCAGTGTTTCGAGGTTCTTGTGCGGGCTGAAACCGCCAACGTACAGAATGAAGCGATCGTCATGCAGTCGCCAACGTTCGAGCGTCTCACGGTACTTTTCGTCGCGCGGCACCTGGCGAAAGGACGGCCCTGCCGCCTCCGGCGCCACCGCAACCTGATTGTCGTCAAGGCCGAAGCACTGGATCATGGCGCGCTTCGACGCTTCCGACACGGTGATGATCAAGTCCGCCTGTCGTCGCGCCGCCCACGATTTCATCTGCCAGAACAAACGCGCGCGAGCGGTCGGGAAGACACGTTCCGGAAAGAGCTCGGGAATCACGTCGTGGACGACGACGGCGATCTCCGCACCGCCCAGCACCGGCGTGTAGGTGTGGAGCGAGGGGAACAGGACGACGTCGAGCCGGCAGCGGCTCATCGTGCGCGACGCGGCCCACAGATCGGCCGGCGAGCGATTGCCTGCCGCCGCCGCGGCGCGCTCGGCCGGGACAGCGGTCGCGACGCGGACCGTGCGAATGCCCGCCGGCAAGGGCGGCGCGCTGGCCTCCTCGAAGTCGACGAAGAGGGTGTACTCGACGTCGCCGTCCAGACGGACGAGTCTGCCCACCAACTCGCGCACGAAGCGGCCGTAGCCGCGTCGGTTGGGCCAGCAGCTAGCATCGATTCCAATGCGGATCAGAAGTTTCCTCGCGCGAGTGGGCTTGCGAGCGGTGCTACACGGTCTCGCTCTCGCCTTCAAGCGGTGGCGCCCGGTTGACAAGATCGGCCGCGCATCCAAAAGTCGCCCTGATCAAGGACACCCCCGCCTGCGGCTCGTTCGCTGCGCGGCGGGACTGGGGAGAGTGAAGTATCGCTACGCTTTCAGGGGCCGAGCACCGCGTCGTCGCTCTGAGCTAGGGTGCTTGAAAGCAATTACTTGTCGCACATGACTCAAGTTTCGTTCGAAGGTGTGGCCGAGCGACCCATCGGGGAGCGGTCGAAATGGGAGACGCTGGGCGCAGCCCGCTTGAGGTGATGCAACCTACGATCTACCGCAATCGCCGCTCAGCAATCGCGCTCGGGCTGCTGCTCTGCCTCGCGCTTGCACTCCGGCTTCATTACTTTCAACAGGCTATCGGACAACCAGTGTGGTGGGATGAAGCCGAGTACCTCCTCAAAGCCAAGTCCCTCGTCTTCGGCACGCCGGACACCGGCTTCTACACTGCGCGTCCGCTGGGCTTTCCGCTGACCCTCGCCGCCTTCTACGAGCTCGGCCTGGGCGAGACCTCCATACGCGTGGCTCTCCTCATCGCGTCGCTGGTTACGGTCTATCTGACCTACAGCATCGGTGAGCGCTTGCTTGGAACCCTCGCCGGTTACACCGGCGCAGCGCTCTTCGCCATGTTTTACGTCCCGAACTATTACACCAACCGCGTCCTCACCGAGATCCCGCGACTACTGCTCGCCCTGATCGCGGCTCGCCTGTACCTCAGCGATCGCAGCCTTCTCATGTTGGCCGCGATTCCGGTCCTGGCGCTCGCCACGTTCATGCACCTGACCGCGGCCATCGTCGCCGTTGTTCTCGGCGTTCATTTCGCCGCGGTCCACACAAGCGAACTGTTGCGCAAGAACTTCTGGTTCGTGACGATCGTCGTCGTCGCTGTCGTCGCGCTTGTGGCGTGGAACCGCGATGCACTGTTGTCGACGTTCATGTCTTGGCGCGACATGTTCCCGCGCTATCTGTTTTCCGTTCGATACCTCCAACGTCTGGGTGTCACTCTCGACTGGCTCTATCTGCGCCTCGGGCCGGTGGTCTGTGTGCTGCTGGTCGGCGGCGCGGTGCTGCTGCTGGCCTGGCTGCGCCGGCCGCTGGAGCTTCTCCGCGGCAAGTCGCCGGTTTTGGCCAACAGATTCTTCGTATTCCTTTGGTTCTTTGGAACGCTCGTGTTTTTCGGGGCCGTCGTCGTCGGTTTCCAGGATCGCTACATGATCCTGATGCTACCGGCGGTTTTCTGGACGATCGGCTTGGCGACGGCGCAGCTGGCCGCGTGGGGGCGCCGCGTTCATCGCCTCGCCCCCTGGGCGATCGCCGGCGGCGTTGTCGTCGCCGGCGGGATCCACCTCCTGCCGCAGGGGGACAGACTCATCCGCGGGGGGCTGGAGGCGCAGGCGCCGCTGCGCGACGCCGCCATGTGGATCAAGGACAGGACTTCCGCGGCGGACACGCTTATGTCGGTGAGTGTGGCGCAGCTGACCTACTATACGGAAAGAGCGACGCATCGACTCCCCCGGGAACGCCAGGAATTCGATCTCGCTTTGAAGCAGCACCGCCCGCGCTTCGTGGTTCTCACCTTATACGAACGGCATCCGCCGTGGATCAAGGGTGTCGGCGCCGAGTCGGTGGGTCTACGAGTCGTCACCGCGTTTCCGCCCCAATCCCGCCCTGTGGTCCTCGTGCTGGAACCGATGGCACCGAGGTAGACACCTCGCGGCTCGTCGCTCGTTGAGCCGCGACTTCAATTCGCCTGGCGTTCGTGCACGATCACGGATCGGATGATGTCGTCGAGACTGCGGCGCGGCGTGAAGCCGATGAGCTGGCGCAGTCGACTGAGATCGGGAACGCGGCGCGGCATGTCTTCGAACTGGTTGTCCCAGGCAACCTCGTAGGGCACGCGGACGATCGACGAGGAGCTGCCGGCGAGCTGCTTCACGCGTTCCGCCAGCTCGCCGATCGACACCTCTTCCTCGCTGCCGACGTTGATCACCTGACCGGCGCTCGCAGGCTGGTCGAGTAACCCGATCAACGTTTCGACCACGTCGCCGACGGCGCAGAAGCAGCGCCGCTGATTGCCGTCGCCGTGGATGGTCAATGGCTCATTCTTCAGCGCCTGCCGCACGAAGGTCGGCAGGACCATGCCGTACTTACCGGTCTGACGCGGGCCGACGGTATTGAACAGGCGGGCGATGGTCACTTGCAGACCCGACTCGCGGGCGAGCGCCATGGCCAGATACTCATCGATCGCCTTGCTACAGCCGTACGACCAACGTCCGACGCCGGTGTGTCCGAAGATCAGGTCGTCGCTTTCGGAGAACGGCACCTTGCTGGCCTTGCCGTAGACCTCGGAGGATGAGGTGAGCAACACTGGTTTGGCATGTGTATTGGCGGATTCGAGTACCGCGGTGGTTCCGACGACGTTTGTCTCGATAGTCCGCGCCGGGTTCTCGATGACCAGGCGCACGCCGACGGCGGCTGCCAGGTGAAACACCGCGTCGGCTTGCTCGACGAGTGGATCGAGCTGCCGGCGATCCATGATGCTGCCGACGCTGAGAGAGAATCGGGATTCGTTTTGGAGGTGGGCGACGTTGTCGCGGCTGCCGGTCGACAGATCGTCGAGGACCAGCACGCGATGACCGCGCGAAAGCAGAGCATCGCAGAGGTGACTACCGATAAAGCCGGCACCGCCGGTGACGAGATAGGTGAGCATTCGAGGTCCGAGTCATCTAAACTGCGCCCGGCGCGATCGCAAGCTTTGCGGTAGAGGGTCACAAATCGACCACTACCACTCGGCCCTATGTCCCAATGGGCCTCCCGGCTTACGGCGAAACAGGCCGTTGGTCCATTGATGAACGCGAGTTGATTGCCGAATATCTCGTCGAGATATGGCCCCGAATTGCTCCCTGGGAGGACGTCCATGACCATCGTTGTTCCGTCGGCGCTGCCATCGGTGCGCCAGAGCTCGATTCCGTGAACCCCGTCGGAGGCCAGGAAGAACGTGATCCCGTTGCCGCGTACGAAGCGGTTGGGAACGGAGCTGGCAGCTCCGGGGTTGATGTCCTTGACCAGTACGGTACCGGCGGGCGTGCCGTCGCTCTTCCAAAGCTCGGTGCCGTTGACACCGTCGTTCCCGGCGAAGAAAGCGACACCGAAACCGGGGCCGACATTTTGCGCGCCGGTGCCGAAAGCGGTGGGGTTGATGTCTTTGATCAATGTTGGACCGTTCAAAGGTTGAGCGGCTACCGCGGTCGCAATGGACGCAATCAGCCAGGCGGCTAGAACACGTAGAGCCGACATGAGATGCCCTCCTCCCTGGACAAAGGCCGATCCGTGGCCGCTGTACCCATGGTGGAGTGATGTGTCAACTCTTTTTCCGCGCTTCCGCGGCGAAGCTCAGCGCGACACCACGACCTCGATGGGAGGAAAGGCGACGTCGATGGCTTCCGCCGCGGCGCGTTCGCCTGTGTGGGCATGAAAGAGAAAGACCCCACCGCGCTTTCAGGAGCTACATTGGTTGCCGTGCGGATGCACCGCCGGCTAGCACGCCCAGGTTAGAGTTGTCTGCCCCCCGCGCCACGCTACACGATGAAACGGAAGCAAGCATCGTGGCGAAATGACAAAAAAGGTTGATCATGCGCCGACATGGTCGCCCGACTGCCACATCGCGAGCGAATTTGGCATCATACTAGATGCCGGAGGGAACGACATGCCTGACCTTGGAATCATCCGTCCGAGGTTGCTTTGGCTCATCATGCTTGCCGCGTGGGCAAGCACGGCTGAAGCAGCCGATCGATGGACCATCATCGGTTGGAATGACCTCGGCATGCATTGCATGGATGCCGACTACTCCGTGTTCTCGTTACTGCCACCGTTCAACACGATTCACGCGCAAGTCGTGGGCCCCCAAGGACAGTTGCTGCGCGACCCGAACGGAATCCAGGTCACCTACGAAGCCGTCGCTGACCCGCGTGGCTCGATCAACCGGACATCGACGGGAAAATCCAACTTCTGGGAATTCGTCGAACCCCTGTTCGGCGTTCACCTGGAACCCGACCTCGGCCTCGCTGGTCACGCGATGCCCGGCGTTGGCAACCAACCGCAGCCCATGGAGTGGGACGCGACCGCCGGCTGGTTCTCGGCACCCGGAATTCCGATCACGCCCTATGACGATGGTGGTGCAAAGAACTCCTACCCAGTCATGCGACTCACGGTGCGCGATAGAGACGGCTTGAAACTGGCCACGACGGACATCGTATTGCCGGTTTCCGATGAGATGAGTTGTGCCGCCTGCCATGCCTCCGGCGCAAGTCCTGCCGCGCAACCCTTCGAAGGCTGGGTCGACGATCCCGATCCCGAGCGCGACTTTCGACTCAACGTTTTGCGCCTGCACGACGATCGCGTCGGCTTTCGGGATGAGTACAAAGCAGCCGCTGAGCTCGCAGGATATCGTCCCGAAGGACTGTTCGTAACGACGTTGGAGGACCACCAACCCATTCTTTGCGCGCGCTGTCACGCCTCAGCCGCGTTGCCGAACAGCGGTTTGCCCGGAATCACCCCGCTGAGCCGAGCGATCCACCGACGCATGGCATTCGCCCAGGACCCCGGTAATCACTTGCCCCTGGAGGCCGCCGAGAATCGTTCGGCCTGTTATCGCTGCCATCCGGGTTCAGCCACGCGATGCTTGCGCGGCGCCATGGGGCGCGCCGTCGCCGCGGACGGCACGTTGGCGATGCAATGCCAGAATTGTCACGGCACCATGACCGATGTTGCCTCAACAGATCGCGTCGCTTGGCTGGATGAACCGCAGTGCCAGAGCTGCCACACCGGAACTGCGACCAACAATGATGGCGGTATCCGCCATATCTCCGTGTTCAACGATGATGGCTCGCCGCGTCAGGCCGCTGATCCGAGATTCGCGACCAACCCCGATACGCCTACGGCCGGAGTGTCACTGTTCCGATTTTCGCGAGGCCATGGCGGCCTATATTGTTCAGCCTGTCACGGCTCGGCGCATGCCGAGTTCCCCAGCGCGCAACCGAACGACAATCGGCAGAGCCGACAATTGCAGGGTCACGAAGGCGCTATCGTGGAGTGCGAAACCTGTCACAGGAGCGACCTCGTAAGTGCCGGCGGCGGACCGCACGGGATGCACCCCGTCGGACAGAAATGGGTCGAAGCGCACCCCGATGCCGTCGAGTCCTCAGGGATAGCGGCATGTCGAGCTTGCCACGGCGCGGACGAGCGCGGCACGGTGCTATCGCGGGCACAGGCGAAACGTGCCTTGGTAACTGACTTCGGGACCAAACAGCTCTGGCGCGGCTTCGAGATCGGCTGCTACACCTGCCACCTGGGTTCGCAAAACCAGGAGGCGAATCCCAATCGCGCGCCGTTTGCCGAGGATGCGTCGCTCGCCGTTGCACGGCTGGTTGCTCCGACCATCCACCTCCAAGCCCGCGATCCGGACGGCGACAGCCTGATTCTCCGCATTGTCGAACAACCAGCACACGGAACCGTGGTACTCAGCGACGTCGTTGCCCGATATTTCCCAGAAGCTGGATTCGCCGGTGACGATACGTTCACCTTCGCCGCGCGCGACGGAGATACCGACTCGAATCTCGCGACGATTACTCTATCGATTGCTGCCTTCTGCAGCGGTGACTGCGACGATGACGGACGGGTTTCGGTCGACGAGATTGTCAGCAGCCTCAGCATCGCACTGGGATCCGTGGAGCTCGCGCAGTGCAATCACGGCGACGGCAATGCCGATGGTGAGATCACGGTTGACGAGATCGTCGCCGGAGTCACGACTGCCCTCGAAGGCTGCGTCCTCTAGTGGAAGGATAGGGAAGGATAGGGATAGGGAAGGATAGAAGGATAGAGACACCCAGGGATGGAAGGATGGATAGAAGGATAGAGACACCCATGATCTTGGGAGAATGGCCCTTTCCGGAGGCCATATTTAGGATACGTGTACAGTAGTTGACTATAGACACGCAGCCGGGCACCATCTCGTCGTGCCCAAGCCCCGCTACACCCAGATCGACATCGAGGCCACTCGTTACTACCACTGCATCGGCCGCTGCGTGCGCCGCGCCTTCTTGTGCGGCTCCGACCGAGTGACCGGACGCAACTTCGATCATCGTAAGTCCTGGGTCGTCGAGAAGCTCGCGGCGCTCAGCTCCATTTTCGCTATCCGCCTGTGCGCCTACGCTGTTCTCAGCAACCATTTTCATCTGGTCGTGCGCATCGACAGCGAGCGCGCCAGCGCCTGGAGCGCCGCCGAGGTCGTCGAGCGTTACGGCCGCTTGTTTCCGGGCACCGCCAAGCTCTGGGAGCACCTCACCCCGGCCCAGCAGGGCGAGCAAATCGCTCGCTGGCGCGCGCGGCTAGCCGATCTGAGTTGGCGTCGAACCTCCCGCGACCGTGCGTGTGCGATGCCAGGTCCGGGAGGTGGCACGTCGACCAAACCTGACATCGAATCCGTAGGCTTGCTCACGGACAGCAATAGTGTGTTGAACATCGGCTTTCCGACGAACAACGATTGCTTCGGGCCACACGATTCGTTCGAATGCAGCACAGCTCTGGGAACCGGATCTTGCGAGTGACCTTCTCAGTGTTCGACTCGCACTAGCGATCCCGACGACCCATGGTAGTTCATACGAGGTGGGACGAACGTGATGAGCAGAGTAGTGTCCGAAATTGCATTGTGCCGAATATGGCCGGCGACGACCCTGCTAGTCGCGGCCTGCTCGTTATTGGCATGTGGTACCGATTCAAGTTCAGGCACGCGGCTGGTGAACACGCCGACGCAAACCAATACGCGTACGCCCACGCGCACACCGACGGCTACCAATACGCCGACGGCGACGCTGCCGGACCTCGTCGCGGTTTCGGCTCAAGATGCGGGTTGTATTGGGCCCCGGTACTGCGGCCCGTACCGGTTGGATATCTGTATCCAGAACCGTGGCGGTGTTGACGTGACCGAGCCGTTCAATGTGACGCTCGCAGGAGAAAATGCGTTGACGGTGCCCGGTCTTGCTACGGATGAGCTCGCGTGTTTCGCAGTCGCCGCGTCCTACCCCCGCCCAAATGCCGTCATAGAAGTCGATCCGCAAGGCGTCATTCCCGATTCGGACCGCAGCAACAACAAAATCAACTATCCATTTCTGGATGGCCTTAGGTGTGACCTTCTCTGCCTAGACCCAACGCCCACTCCCGCGCGCTTGCCGTGATCAAGCGTTGTGGTCGCGCCTAGAAGCGGTTCCAAACCCGCTTCGGAGTTCGGCAATAGTTGAGCTGGCGGCATTCGCGGAGGTCTATCGACTGCCCATCACGTTCTTCGTTCCTCGTACGTCGCACGTGCGCACAGTCACTGAGATGGGCTGGGCAGGCACAAAGAACGGGCCGCTTCTTCGGCAGGCAGCACCGGCTTTCGACGTCTTTCTGACTGTCGATCAAGGTATCGAGTTTCAGCCAAGCCTCGCGGTGCTCGACCTTGCTGTGATCGTCATGGCAGCCCGAACGAACGGCATCGACGACCTTCGTCCTCTGATGCCGCAAGTGCTGGCGGCACTCGCCTCAGCGAAAAGCGGCGAAGTCGTCGTCGTGAGAGCCTAACACCTGTAAGGCCTCCGGTTGTCAAGAGGACACTGCCCTAAAAAAGTCGGTCATTTGAACCGACGCTTGGGGTTCAAGTTCCCGCTTTCGCAAGTCACGTCCACTTGGTGACGGTCACCACTTTCGCCTCCTACCGCACCAAAGACTTACGCATTGACGCCGCGCTCAAAGAAACCGACAAAGACGATGCTGATCAACCGGCCAGAATTTCCGGAACGGCCCGGCCAGAATTTCCGGAACGGCCCGGCCAGAATTTCCGGAACGGCCCGGCCAGAGTTTCCGGAACCCACAAGCGCGAAGAGGGATAAACTGCCGAGCCACAGCAAAAACCCCTGAAGATGTTGATGGGTGTTAACGGCCATGGAGACGATTCCGGCGGCTATGCCTGCCGCGATGATGACAAGGGGACACGTCGGGATAGGGAGGAACTCGTAGGACACCCACTTTTCACGACGTCGATCTCGACTGATCGCTGGCGAGAGCCGATCTCGCACAAGCTCCTGACTCCTGATCGTTTCTCGGCAGTCGAAGAGTGGGTGTCCTATCTATTCTCCTCGCTCAGTTATGAGCGTGCGCGCGTTTGTTGAGGGGCGCGTGTTCAAGATGAGCGATGTGAAGACCATCGGCCTCGCGCGTGCAGGGTAGCGTCGTGCTCGCCAGCGTCAAGGGTTCGCTGTGCCGGCGGCG
>Ga0187892_10010976_pt1 | contig 11276 bp, 10 predicted proteins | sample MA1701073metaG_FD_139345 | JGI IMG/M metagenome (GOLD analysis project Ga0187892, IMG submission 139345) | Bio-ooze microbial communities from a basaltic lava cave in the Kipuka Kanohina Cave System on the Island of Hawaii, USA - MA170107-3 metaG ... | reverse complement strand
GCCGCTTTGCGGACACGAGTGTGTGGGCGATGGGGCGCCGTCGCTGGGTGTGGTTGATGGGCTGTGTCGCGTCTGCGGAGCAATCAACGGCGCTTCAACATCTCGTTCGCAGCATCGACGACGTCGAGGCTGTCATCAACCAGCTGATGGTCGGCCGGCACGGCGTGCCCACCTATCCGGTGGCAAAGCCTTGACCCGGCGCGAAGGCCGTTCGGCGCGCGCCGAAGCAATGCCGGATCAGAACAACTCCACCTCTGCCCGTGCTTCCTTCGGCGCAATCAAGCCCGCCGCCACCAGCATTTCATAGCCCTGCACCTGATTGCGGCCGTGATTTTTTGCGTAGTACATGGCGGCGTCGGCGCGCTCGAAGCAGGAGCCGGGTCCATCGGCCGACCGCAGGTGCGTGTAGCCGAGGCAGATCGTGACGTTTCCTACCTGGGGAAAGCGGAAACTCTCCACGGCGGCGCGCAGGCGCTCGAAGGCGACACGCGCACCGGCCGCGTCGGCGCGGTCGAGCACGACAACGAATTCTTCACCACCAAAGCGAAACAACTGGTCGCTGCCCTTGAACGTGCGTTGCATCACGCGCGCCACCAGCAGCAGCACCTCGTCGCCGAACAGGTGGCCGTGGCTGTCGTTGATCGCCTTGAAGCGATCGATATCGACCACACCCAGCCAGCTTGAGGGGGAATTGAGGTCCTCGTTGAGCCCCGCGCGCGAGCGCAGCTTTCCGAAACTGGCTTCGAAGGTTTTGCGGTTGCGCAGTCCCGTGAGCGTGTCGCGTTCGCCATAGTCGAGCAGCGCCAGGTGATTGCGCAGAATGCGAACGATGCCGGCCGCCAGGCTCGCTTCGCGCGGCCGCAGGCCTTCGCCGGCTTCAATCTCCAGCAAGCCGACGACATCGGTTTCACCGATGAGCGGAAAGAGGCTGCGCAAACTGCCGTCCGCCGACGGATAGTGGACGGCATCACGCAGGAGTTCGCATTCGCGCCATTCGGCCACGTCGACGAGACGCGGTAACCGCGACAAATCGTTCGTGTCGTCGAGGTCCGAGCGATTGCCGTCGCGCGAGAGCGAGACCCGGCGTGCGACGCGCTTGTGCTCGCCGTCGTCCAGCACGCGATAGACGGTCACTGCCCGTGCGTGCAAAAACTCGAATAGCAGTCGCGCAACAGCGCCATCGAGATCGTCGCGATCGCGATGCTCTGTGGCGCTGGCCACCGATTCGATCAGGCGCGGAACTGCCACAAGGGGCTCAGAGGGGCGCAGGTTGCCTTGGTAGCCGTCGATGCTAGGACTGTCGCCCGGCCTCAATGGGGGGAATAAGGGCGCAATAACGGAGCGCAGGACGCTCAGACGCCCGGGTCGTTGCGACTAGCCATGCGAGCCACGGCGGCACGCAGTTCGGCAACGTCGGCCGCGAGACGCTCGACCTGTTCGCGCAGGGCGGTGAGTTCCGCGCTTGCAGCGCCCGGTTCGTCCTTGTCAACGACGGCCGCGGTCGGTGGACCCGACAGCAGGTGCGCCCAGCGTGCTTCCCGCTCGCCAGGGCGGCGCGGGAGCCGCACGACAAGCGGCCCGCCCGCATCGACTGCGCGACGGGCCAGCTCATCGAGAAACGCTTCGACCGATGAGGTGTCGGCAAACGCGTGCAGCCGTTCGCTGTTGATTCGCAGTTCGCCGGCGGTCTGCGGCCCGCGCAGCATCAAGGTGGCAAGCACGGCGACGGACTGGTCGGGCACGCGCAGCACGCGACCGGCGTTGTGCGAGTACCGCATCACCCGCTGGCCACTCGATTCGATCACGAGCAAACGAGAGCGCAGCGCGTCGACCGCCTCTTGCACATCGGTCTCGCTGGCTTTCAGCACCGGATCGCGGTTGTTCTTCTGGTTGCAGCCCGCCGTCAGCGCAGCCAGCGACAAGGGATAGCTGTCGGGAACCGTGTGCTCCTTTTCAACGAGCACGCCCAGCACGCGGGCTTGCAGCAGTGTCAGCTCCGTCATGCGTCCATCCTAGTGGACTGGCTGGCGGGCTTGACCCTCGTCGCGCGGGTGCGTAGATTGCTGACCCGGCAGTCATTAAGTTTGGTTCTCATGAATCGCATCGAATCGCGCACCGCACGCCCGCGCTGGGAACGCCGCAAGGACGCTCGTCCGTCCGAGCTGCTCGCGGCGGCGCTGTCGCTCTTTGTCGAGAAAGGCTATGCGGGAACGCGGCTGGATGATGTCGCGGCGCGCGCCGGCGTTTCCAAGGGCACGCTGTACCTGTATTTCGACAACAAAGAGGACCTCTTCAAGGCGGTGGTGCGCGAAAATATCTCGCGCAATATCGAGGCCGGCCGCGAAGAGGCAGCGAAATTCGAAGGACACTCGGCCCAGTTGCTGCGCTATCTGATCGGCGAGTGGTTCAGCCGGATCGCGAGCGGGCCGGCGTCGGGCATCGCCAAGCTGATGATCGCCGAGAGCGGCAACTTTCCCGAGATTGCGTCGTTCTATCTGGCCGAAGTCATCGAACCTGCTCACGCGTTGATGCAGGGCGTGATCCGGCGCGGCATAGGCCGCAGTGAGTTTCGGCGCGTCGACCCAGGTCTCTTCGTGCACACGATGTTCGCGCCGATGGTGATGCTGCTGCTGTGGAAACACTCGTTCGGCCCTTGCAGCAGCAAAGCGCTCGATCCGAAGGCGTATCTCGCCTTGCACATCGAAAATACGATTGCCGCGCTGCGACCCGAACCCCAGGCGCAACCGAAGACAAGCGCGTCCCGTGCGACCAAACGACGAAGCGCGGGGTTGAACCGCGCCGTTCACGCGTGATCGATTGCTAGAATTTTTTCGCGATGAACATCGAACAAGCCCGCAGCAACATGATCGAACAGCAGATCCGCACGTGGGAAGTGCTCGACCAGACCGTGTTGGACCTGTTGCAGGTCGTCAAGCGCGAGGCGTTTGTGCCACCGGCCTACCGCCTGCTCGCGTTCATCGACATGGAGATTCCGCTGAAGATCGACGGCGCGGATACGGCGGAGGTCATGTTGGCGCCGAAAGTCGAAGCGCGTTTTCTGCAGGAACTGCAGATTACGTCGCATGAGCACGTGCTCGAGATCGGCACCGGGTCCGGCTACATGGCGGCACTGGCCGCGCACAAGGCACAGCACGTGTTGACGGTCGAGCTCAACGAACGGCTGTTTCGTTTCGGCCATGACAATCTCGCGCGCAACGGCGTGCGCAATGCGAAGGCGGCACTGGGTGACGGCGCGCGCGGCTGGGCCGAGCGCGCGCCGTACGACGTGATCATCGTGAGTGGATCGCTCCCGGTGTTGCCCGACGAACTTCTCGCGCAGCTGAAGATCGGCGGCCGGATGGCAGCGATCGTCGGCGCCGCTCCGGCCATGAGCGCGCAGATCATCACGCGTGTGGCCGATCGTGCGTATGACACGTTGACGCTGTTCGAAACCGTGGCGAAGCCGCTGGCCAACGCCGTGCGCCCTTCAGCCTTCCGCTTCTGAGTTGATGAAACTCATCAGCGCAACCGAACTGGCGAGCTGGCTTGCGGACGGAAAGCGCGAAAGACCATTGTTACTCGACGTGCGCGAGCCATGGGAAAACGCGATCTGCCGCATCGAAGGCTCCGAACTTGTGCCGATGCGCGACGTTGCGGCGCGGCTGGCGGCGCTCGACACCGATCGGCCCATCGTTTGCATTTGCCATCTGGGCGGTCGCAGCGCGCACGCGGCGGTTTTTTTGGAACGACAGGGCTGCGCCGACGTGTACAACCTGACCGGTGGCGTGGAAGCGTGGCGCCACGACGTCGATCCGACCATGACGAAATACTGAGATAGAGATACGAAGAGTGGAGTGGTGATGAGACAACGAACAAGAATCGCGCTTGCCGGCGTTGTTCTCTGCGCGACCGGCGTGGCCGGCGCGCAATCGAAGAACGATCTGCTGTCGATCTATCGCGACGCGGTGACCAACGATTCGGTGTTCGCGTCCGCGCGCTTCGCCCGTCAGGCCGCCGAGGAGCGCACACCGCAGGCGCGCTCCGCGCTGCTGCCCTTCGTGTCCGCCGGCGCCGACTACACGCGGTCGTATGTCCACACCGATCCGCCCGGCACGTCGCGCTCGTTCAATTCCTGGGGGCCGACCATCACGGCGTCGATGCCGCTGTATCGGCCGCAGAACTGGGATTCGCTGGACCAGGCGAAGCTCTCCGTCACCAGCGCGGAAGCGTCGCTCGCGCAGGCGCGACAGGATCTGATCCTACGCGTCACGCAAGCGTATTTCGACGTGCTTGCGGCGCAGGACAACGTCACGGCGATCCAGGCCAACAAGACCGCCGTCGCAGAACAGCTTGCGCAGGCGCGGCGCGAGTTCGAGGTCGGCACGAAAACGATTGTCGACACGCACGAAGCGCAAGCGCGCTTCGATCAGATCGTCGCGCAGGAGCAGGTGGCGTTGGGCGATCTGGTCGTGCGGAGCAACGCGCTGCGATCCATCATCAGCCGCGAGCCCGGCGCTGTCCTGCCGCTGCGCGACGCGCCGACCTTGACCCAACCCGCGCCAGAAAGCATCGACGCGTGGGCAAAGCAGGCCGAAGACGCGAGTCCGCTCGTGGCCATCGCGCGGGCCGGCGCGCAGATCGCGCAGATCGAAACGCGCCGCAACCGGCATGGCCACTGGCCCACGCTCGATCTGGTGGCTTCGGCGAACGCGGACCGTGGCAGCGGTGTCAATACGCGCGCCAGCTCGGTGGGCGTGCAGCTCAACGTGCCGATCTACAGCGGCGGGCTGATTCAGAGTCGCGTGCGCGAGGCGCTGGCGAACGAAGAAAAGGCGCGGCAGGACCTGGAATCCGCGCGCCGCAACGCCGCGCAAAGCGCGCGTCAGGCGTACACCGGAACCAACTTCGGTCTGTCGCAGGTGCGTGCGCTCGAATCGGCCGAGGTCTCTGCAAAGAGCCAGCTCGATTCGACGCGACTCGGCTATCAGGTCGGCGTTCGCATCAACCTCGATGTGCTCAATGCGACGACACAGCTCTTCAACACGCAGCGCGATCTGAAAAAGGCGCGCTACGACTTTCTGGTCAACGGGCTGCGGCTGAAGTCGGCGGCAGGAAGTCTGGAAGAGAAGGACGTGGATGCGATCAACGCGCTGCTGGCGCGTTGATCGCAGGCTTCGCAAGGTGTGTCGTTCCCTTGAAAGCGGGAATCCAGTGCCGTTTAGGCGAAGGACGCTGGATTCCCGCTTTCGCGGGGATGACGTTCTCTCGCCGAGCCGCCTAGCATCGATTTGCGCGAACGCGGCGCCTACCACGAAGCAAGAACCCCCTCGATCATCGTCACCGTGCGCGCCGTGGCGCCGCGATGCGCGGCAGCGAACGCTAATGCCGCCGAGCGCATCCGGTTCAGCCGCGGCGGATCGCTCGTTATGGCGGCGAGCGCCGCAACTCCTTCCCCGGCGTCAGACACTTGTACGGCAGCGCCGCCTCCGATTGCGTCGCGCGCGGCTTGCTCGAAGTTGAATACACTAGGCCCAAGCACAACGGGCGTGCCAACCGCACACCCCTCGATCAGGTTCTGCGAGCCGAAGGGCAAGAGGCTGCCACCGATCAGCGCAGCGTCGGCCGCGGCGTAGTAAAGCGCCATCTCGCCCATCGAGTCGCCGAGCAACACCGCCGGCTTTGCGTCCGCAACGTCGAAGCCCTTCGACCTGCGCCGGCACGCAAACCCGCGCGACTCGATCAACCGCGCCACGTCATCGAACCGCTGCGGGTGGCGCGGCACGATCAGGAAAATGGGGTCTGACCCCATTTTCTTCATTTTCCTGAGGGCGTCGAGTACCAGCGCTTCTTCGCCTTCGCGCGAGCTAGCCAAAAGCCAAACCGGCCGGTCACCGAATGAAGCACGCAACGCGCGGCCGCGCTCGATCAGGTCCGACGGCGGCGCAAGGTCGAACTTCATGTTGCCGGTGACGTCGATCGGGCCGGCGTACAGCTGCGCGATGCGATCCCGATCGCCGGTGCTTTGCGTGCCAACGCGCGCAAGACACGCGGCCGCGGCGCGCACAAGCGTCGCTGCCCGCTGCGCTTTCGCGAGCGATTTGTCCGACAGACGCGCGTTAACGAGGATCATCGGCACACCTGCCGCGCGCGCGCCGAACAGCAGGTTGGGCCACAGCTCGGTCTCCATGACGATGCCGATCGCCGGCGTCACTTCGGCAAAGAAGCGCGGGATCGCGAATGGCACGTCGTACGGCAGGTACCTCTGGACAAGTCGCCCATTGAGCGAGCGCGCCAGCGCCTCTCCCACGGCGCGCCCGGTCGGGGTCATATGGGTGAGCACGAATGTCGCTTGCGGATGCGCCGCAGCCAGCGCCGCAACCAGCGGTTCGGCCGCACGCGTCTCGCCGACTGACACGGCGTGCAGCCAAATCACGGGCTTGCCTTGCGCGGGACGCGTGCCGCGACCGAGGAACCGCTCCGCCCAATGCCGCGAGTATTCGCGCTGGCGCAGGCTGCGCCACAGCAGGTACAGCGCAACCAGTGGCAGCGCGCAGAGCCAGCCAAGCGTGTAAAGACGCCGCGCCGTACGTTCGTTCACGCGTCGTTCATCCGAGCATGCGCGCGATCGCGTCGATCACTTCGCTCGCGACAGGACCACCATCGGTGCCGCCCAGGCTGACGCCGGAACCATCGCCGATAACGCCGACGAGTCGCGGCTCATAGTCGCAGAAGATTCCGACCGTCGGCGCTCCTACCGCCGCGGCCAGATGCGTGAGGCCGGTATCGAGTCCGATCACGATGCGCGCGCGCGCCAGCGCCAACGCAATCTCGGACAAAGCCGAGCGCGGTGCGACCGCCGCGTTGCTCATCGACTCCGCGCGCGCGCGTGTTGCAGTGTGCTCGCCATTCGAGCCCCAGTAGAGAACGCTGCGCAGGCCACGGCCCGCGAGATCCGCTTCGATAGCGCGCCATCGATCGTCGGGCCACAGCTTGCTCGCGCGACTGGCGTTTGTGATCAGCACCGCCAGATCGAGCACGCCGTCGCGCTCGACGCGCAGTCCGAATTGGGGCTTGCCGTCGATGCGATATCCCAGCGCTTGCGCGGCAAGCTGGCGATTGCGTTCGATCGCGTGCAGACCGCGGTCGATCGACAATCGATGGTCATACAGCCGCGCGGCGGACGGCTCGCGCGCGGAAGCGGCATCAGGACCGTACAAGGGCCCGCTCGCCCAGCGTGCGACCCATGCGCTTTTCAGCAGCCCTTGGCAATCGACGATGCGATCGTAGCTGTGCGCGCGAACGGCCGCGCGCGCAGCGAAGAACTCGCGCCAGCTTGACAGCGACCACGCGCGCTTGCGCCAGCGCCTCAACGCCACCGGCAACACGCGCTTGACGGCCGGATGCAGTCGCGGCAACTCGGCGAATGCTTCTTCGACGATCCAATCGATCTGCGCTTCGGGCGTCGCGCGCGCGATGTCGCTTGCCACCGGCAATGCGTGAATCACGTCGCCCATCGATGACGTCTTGACGATCAGAACACGCGGCGCCGGATTCATGCCGCGGCGCATTCCCGCTCGGCTCGCACCGGATCAGTAAGGCAATCGTGCGTCAGGTTTTACCGCCAGCAGTTCACGCCGGAAATCGCTTTGAATCCGCGCCAGCGCGGCTGGTGTATCGGCCTCGAACCGCAGGACCACAACCGGCGTCGTGTTCGACGGACGTGCCAGCCCGAAGCCGTCGTCGTATTCCACTCGAACGCCGTCGATCGTGATGATTTCGCGCGCGTCCTGGAATCTCGCCTGCGTTTTCAGTTGCTCCACCAGCGAGAAGTTCTCGCCCTCGGCCGTTTTCAAGTGCAGTTCCGGCGTACTGGGCGATTCCGGCAGCGCGTTCAGCAACGCCGACGGATCTGCTTCCCGCGATAGCAGTTCCAGCAGCCGCGCGCCCGCATAGAGTCCGTCGTCAAAGCCATACCAGCGATCGTTGAAGAAGATGTGTCCGCTCATCTCGCCCGCGAGCGGAGCACCGGTCTCTTTCAACTTGGCCTTGATCAGCGAATGTCCGGTGCGCCACATCGTGGGCTTGCCGCCGAAGGCGCGCACTTGCGCGGCCACATGGCGCGAGGATTTAACGTCGAAGATCACTTCGGCACCCGGGCGCTCGGCCAGCACCCCGCGCGCAAACAACATCAACTGCCGGTCGGGCCAGATGATGTTGCCGTCCTTCGTCACGACGCCTAACCGGTCGCCGTCGCCATCGAACGCGAGGCCGATCTCGGCATCGGTCTCACGCAGGCAGCGGATCAGGTCTTGCAGGTTTTCCGGATGCGCGGGATCGGGATGGTGATTCGGAAAGTTGCCGTCAACATCGCAGAACAATTCGATGACCTTGCAACCGAGTGCGCGATACAACCGCGGCGCAATGGCGCCCGCGACGCCGTTGCCGCAATCGATCGCAATACTCATCGGTCGCGCGAGTTTCACGTCGCCGGTGATGCGCGCGACATACGCGTCAGTCACGTCCACGCTTCGCAGCGCTCCGCGCGTCGCGGCGAGCGGCAGGTCCCCCGTCTCGATGCGCCGGCGCAAGCCTTGCAGGCCATCGCCGTACATGGCGTCGCCCGCCAGCACGATCTTCAGGCCGTTGTATTCGGGCGGGTTGTGGCTGCCGGTGATCTCAACGCCGGATTGCGTGCCGAGATGAAAGGTCGCGAAGTACAACATCGGCGTGGCCACCATGCCGATGTCGGCCACGTTGATCCCGCTTGTGTGAATGCCGTCGATCAGCGCATCGCGCAGTCGCGGTCCGGACAGCCGTCCATCGCGGCCGACCGCAATCTCAGTCATGTTCACGTCACGCGCGGTGGCGCCGAGGGCGGCGCCGATCGCACGCACGGCGTCGACCGTCAATGTCCGATCGACGACGCCGCGGATGTCGTAGGCTTTGAAGAGCGATGGGGCGACGCGAGTGGTCATCGGCGGGTCTCGGTTGAAAGCGCGCGAATTCTATTGGGAACGACACTGGGTTCCCGCTTTCGCGGGAACGACACGCGGGTCGGCCATAATCCGCGCATCAATGCGGCACGCTGCAATTTTCGTGCGCGGCAGTCAGCGCGAATGACCAGGACAACGACGACATGCTGGCAGTGATCCTTTCCGGCGGCTCGGGCACGCGGCTCTGGCCGGTGTCACGCGAGGCAATGCCCAAACCGTTCATGCGCATCGGCGAAGGTCCATCGCTGCTGCAAAGGACAATTGCGCGTTCGACGGCCGCCGGCGCTGCGCACTGCCTGGTGGTGACCAACAGGGAGTACGGCTTCCGCGCCGCTGAGGAAGTGCAGGCGATGAAAACGGGCGCTCCGCGTTCGTTTCATCTGATGCTCGAACCGATGGGCCGCAATACCGCTCCGGCGATTGCTGCCGCGGCGTTATGGGCGATCGACAACGGATACGACAGAGAGCCGCTGCTCGTGTTGCCTGCCGATCATCTGATACAGGATGAAGCGCGCTTCGCCGCGCTGACAGCAAGAGCCACGTTGCTCGCGCAGGACGGCAGCATCGTGCTGTTTGGCATACGGCCGACGATGCCGGAAACCGGTTTCGGCTACATCGAATGCGATGCGCCTCCCGACGGCGATGCCGCCGCGCAGGTGAGACGCTTCGTCGAAAAACCGGATGCCGCGACGGCCGCCGCGTATCTGGCCGCCGGCCGCTTTCTCTGGAACAGCGGAATGTTTTGTTTCACACCGGCGACCATCGTCAGCGCGCTGGAGCAGTACGCGCCCGCGGTGCTGGAAGCGACGCGCAAGGCGCTGGCGCAAGCTGCTCGCACCGGGACGGAGCGCACCGAGCTCGAGAAAGCTTCTTTCGGGCATGCGCCCGACATCTCGATCGACTATGCGGTGATGGAAAAGGCACCGAATGTGATTGCGTTGCCCGGCGACTTCGGCTGGAGCGACATCGGCTCGTGGAAGGCGGTGGCGCAAGAGTTTTCCCCCGATGCGAGCGGCAACACCGTCAGCGGCGAAGTGTTGCTGACCGATTGTCAGGGCACGCACGTGCAGAGCGAAGACCGGCTGGTCGCGGCGGTGGGGCTGCGCGACGTCGTGATCGTCGATACGGCCGATGCGTTGCTGGTGTGCGACCGCCACGCGACCCAGCAGGTGAAAGACGTCGTGAACGAACTAAAGCGCCGCGGCCACGAAGCGCATCGCCTGCATCGCACGGTGGCGCGCCCGTGGGGAACCTACACGACTTTGCAGGAAGGGCCGCGCTTCAAGATCAAACGCATCGAGGTCAAGCCCGGCGCCGCGCTGTCACTGCAAATGCATCACCACCGCAGCGAGCATTGGGTCGTGGTCAGCGGCACGGCGCGCGCGACCATCGACGAGAAAGAGGTTCTGCTCGCGCCGAACGAATCGACGTATGTTCCCGTCGGCGCCAGGCATCGGCTGGAAAACCCCGGCAAGGTGCCGCTGACGATGATCGAAGTGCAATCGGGTGACTACGTCGGCGAAGACGACATCGTCCGCTTTGAAGACAAATACGGCCGCGTGCCGCAGTGATCGGCAGAATGAAACGCGTGCGCAAGGCCGTGTTTCCTGTCGCCGGGCTGGGAACGCGGTTCCTTCCGGCAACCAAGGCGATGCCGAAGGAAATGCTGCCCATCGTCGACAAGCCGCTGATCCAGTACGCGGTGGAGGAAGCGGCCGCCGCCGGCATCGAGCAGATGATCTTCGTCACCGGTCGCACCAAGCGCGCGATCGAAGATCACTTTGACCGCGCGCCCGAACTCGAGCAGTTGCTCGCCGCCGGCGCGAAACACGAGTTGTACGACGCGTTGATGTCGGCCACGCCGAAGGGCGTGAGCTTTGTCTATCTGCGACAGCCCGAGCCGCTTGGCCTGGGTCATGCCGTGTTGTGCGCCGAGGCGGTTGTCGGCGACGAACCGTTCGCGGTGATACTCGCCGACGACCTGATTGACGCGGAACCGGGCTGCACCACTCAGCTGGTGCAAAGCTACGAGCGCACACAAGCTTCGGTCATCGCAGTGGAAAACGTGCCGCTGGCGGACACATCGAAGTACGGCATCGTGGCCGCCGTTCCGATGAACCCGCACGAGGAACGCGTCACAGCGATCGTCGAAAAACCGCCGCCTGAAGAGGCGCCGTCGACGCTGGCCGTCGTGGGCCGCTATGTGCTGCGGCCGGAGATCTTCATCGATCTGGCGGCGATCGAACGCGGCCTGGGCGGAGAGATTCAACTCACCGACGCGAT
>Ga0187892_10010975_pt1 | contig 11277 bp, 5 predicted proteins | sample MA1701073metaG_FD_139345 | JGI IMG/M metagenome (GOLD analysis project Ga0187892, IMG submission 139345) | Bio-ooze microbial communities from a basaltic lava cave in the Kipuka Kanohina Cave System on the Island of Hawaii, USA - MA170107-3 metaG ... | reverse complement strand
GCGGGTCGATGGAGCTAGCCTCCGGCCCCGTCGGCCCGTACTCGGCCGTAAACCGCACGCGGTCGAGGTTATCATACCACGTCCACGTCTGCGTGAGAATGTCGCCTTCCTCGCCGAAATCCCGCCGGATAGCCACCACCGGCCGCATCCGCCAATCGTACTCGTAGTCCGTCACCCAGCCGATGAAGTCTTCATCGTTGTCCGGGGCAGGCGGCAGGTTGTAGGGCTCTCCCTGGCAGACCGCAGGCACGACCTCGAAATACTGGTTGGTCGGCACGTCGCGCAAATTGCGGACGCGCGTCAGCTCGCCGGCATTCGTGACGGTCCGGCCGTAATAGCGCTTCTCGACCAGCACCAGGTTGTCATCATTCTCGAACGCCGGATCGCACGGGTCGGCGGCGAAAGACCGGGCGCGCCCGCTACACAGGTCCTCCTCGCCATAGCGAGCTATAGGTCACAAGGGTACCCAATCTGTGCTATCATCGTTCGCACCACGCTACGGTCCTCTGACCGACCGAAACGCCGCAGCGTTGCTGCGTCGATCGCCTGGCCATCAAAGAGCCGCGACACGGCGTCTGGTGCAACATCACGGTCGAAGTACTCCCTCACCCAACTTGCAACGAACTCGGCTGTACCTGTTAGACGGTCTAAGAACGCCAACGGGAGCCTCTGCAGAGCTACTGATCCCAGAAGCATAGGAATCGTCGACCACGCGGTGTCACCCGCCACTCTCCAAATGCAATACGTACTGCCCAAGAAACGGAACTCTGGGAACTCAAAAAAACGATGGAATTCCCTAGGTGCTCCCAGCTTGCGATCAAGCGTTTCGCGATCTACGAGTTCCAGTTCTGCCGAAGCGCCGCTCCAGGCCAGCGGCGAACTCTCGTCATAACCACGCAGGATCGCTCCTCTGGCTGTAAATACGCCGCGCAAATTCGCGTCCTGCTGGTTGTCGATCACGCCGAGAGCCGCACCTTTGATCCACCGCTGAGTGAAGCAAACATCCCTAAAGTCATCCGCCTCTGTCAACAATACGTTCAATGCCGCAAGCGCCTGCCATCGTAAGCGTAACGCCACTGGGCTTGGCAGTTGCCCCAATCGACTGGCCGTAATCATGCTCGTTCTGCCCTCCTACGGCACCCTCGCCCCCTTAGACTGATTCTCGCGGGCTCCCAGAACTTGAGCATTCTTATAGCTGTTCGTACCGCCACGTGCCCTCGGATATATGTGGTCAATCTGAGCCGAATAGGGGGTGTGCGGGCGCGCCGTGAGAAACTGCCCCGAACGATCAGAACGTAGCCGCCCACCGTTCCGAACATAGTTGGCATGGAGGATGTTGGTCTTCTGCGCTTTTGTGAATTCCTTGCCTGGGCCGACAGTCGGCGGGTCCGGAATGTGCCTGTAGCAACCATTGTGAACCCAGATGCCTGCTTCTGAAACAAAGTACGTATGCCACCCTTCGACCTCAAGATTGTATACACGATCCACTGCAGTGACAGGTCTGTTATCTGTCACCTTCGCGCCACCGGCCGCAGTCGCGACTTGCTCACCAGCGCCGAGCGACTCTGCAGGCACCCACGTGGATCGGTCGAGTGAGTAAAACGGATGAGTTGGCGTAGTGCGTAGAGGTGTTGGTAGCCCGTCGAATGTCAATTCTTGTATCGGCGCCGATTCTCGCGTAAAGGCTCCGGTCACGAGCTGGTAACCAAATGGACAGGCTGGCAGGTCCAAAACCAACTGAGCACTGACGAGACTGGCTGACGCCACCAAGGACGGTTCTGACATCGCGACGTAGCACTGAGACCCGACGCTGAGGCCAGATTGCGTAAACCAGTCATTTGAGCGAAGCAGTGTGGCCGTCCAGAGCGCGCCTGAATCATCGGCATGAATGAATGTTAGCGCCCAATACGGCGGTGATGAGCAACCATCGGGACTACCGGCCGTACCCGACAGGGAAAGTTCCAGAATAGAGTACGCGTCCGGTCTTGAGGCGACGCACTCACCTACACCCACTTCGTTGATCGGAACCGAACCATGCGCGCAACTGACTAAGGTGTCTTCATCGAAGCAAGCGCTTGCGCCAAACGCTCCACCAATGAGACCGAAGAGAGCGTCTTCTCCAAGTTCCCAAACAAACTCATCCCACAAGAAGCCAGCCGAAGCGTACATGGCCGATAGGACGGCGCCTCCGAAGATATTTCCCCGAGCCTTGTCTAGCTGAGCAGCGGCGCCCATCAGAGTAAAGCTGTAACCGAATGTGAAATCATCCACCTCTGCGAATGGGTCGTACTCTGTGAACAAGCCTACCGGATCGCGATTGTCGACTGGATTAGCCCCGACATACTGGTAGAGGCTTAAGCCATCCCCGTACTGCGTCGGGATATCCGCCTCGTCTGCGTAAGCGTCCAAGGACGCTCCATTCATTGCGAGCGCCGCCGCCACGACCGTACCGGTGGCGTTCGGGTCACGGGTAGTCCAGCGGCCGGTGACGGGGTCGTAGAAGCGGTTGCGGGCGTAATAGAGGCCCTTGCCGCCGGGGACGAGGGCGGGGTCGTAGGGGCCGGCGTCGTAGCGCTCGAAGAAGAGGCCCTGGTGACCCAGACGATTCACCGGGTGCTGGGCGAAGCTCTCGGCCAATTGCAGCGCCCCGTAGGGCTCGTACGTGTATTGAACGACCGGCAGGCCGGTCGAGTCGAGCAGGGCGACCACGTTGTAGTTGGCGTCCTGGATGACGTAGTAGGGCGTGTTGTTCTCGTCCAACTGGACGATGCACTCATCGACGTAGTCGGGGCCCCAGATGTACTCGCGCTCGGCGATGACGGTCTGGCCGGACATGCCGGACATCTGCTGGGCGCCGCCGCCGCCCAGAGGCTCCGGCCCGCCACTTGCCGTTGACCCCTCACTTGGCGTCAGGGAAACGGCGGTGCTCGTCGCGTCGAGGCGGATGGCCGCATCGTCGGCTTCGGGGTCGACTTCGCCACCCGGCGGATTGGGCGGCGGAGGCGTTGCCTCGGCCAGTTCCAACGTGCCCGGATCGCTGCCAGCGGCAGGTGTGCCGAAGTCTTCGGGGCCGGGGGTGACGAGGGCCACGGACAGGATGTCCGTGCCACCACCGCCGCCGGCCATGGCCATCTGGCCGCCTTCGCCTTCGTCGGTGGTCAGCACTTCCTGTATCCGCCGGACGCCGTCGTAGTACAGGTCGATGACGACCGGCTCTTCGTCCTGCGTGCGTTCGATGCGGATCAGCCGGCCGACGCCGTCATAGCTGTAGGCCGCAACCCGATCGCCCAGCTCGCCATTGCTGACCACGCCGTAATCATCCAGCACGGCCGTGCCGGGCTCGTACACCTCCAGCAGGCGGTTCCACGCGTCGTAGCGCAGGATGCGCGTGCCGTCGTGGATGACGTTGCCGGCCAGGTCGGTCTGCACACTCACGCTCGTGCCGTCGGTCGTCACGGACTCCAGCCGATTGGCCATGTCGACGTCGTGGTTGATCGCGATCGTCTCGAGCTGCGGGTCCTGATCGAAGTTCCCCGTGCGGAGGACGCTCTCGAAATTGGTCGTATCGCCGCTCCAATTGCCGAGGTTGTCGAGCGTCCAATCAATCCCGAGGATCAGCGTCCCGGACTGCAGCGCGTCATTGGTCGAATTCAGCTTGCCGGTATCGGCCGTCTCCAGCCGCTGCAGGCCGTCGTAGGTATACAGGTGCGAGCGGTCGTTGAGGTGCAGCACGCCGTTGGTCGAGCGCTGCGTGATGCGGGCATGCAGCCGATTCCCCATGGCGTCGCGAGTATACTCCTGACCGCACATTATCCCGACTTGGGACGAGGCGCCGTGCCCGATCGAGCACATTCCGCACATGCTCGCCGCGGCTACCCTCGAAATGCTCGTCCTAAATCTCACGGTATCCTTCCGGGCCAATGCTCGTGAGCGGGCTTGCAGGCGAAGTTTGACAAGCCGGCGTTGCTCAGCACGTGCGCGGCTCGCTCGGTCATGAACATGGGGCCAGGCAGCTCTCGCAACTGGAAGAAATCACTGCCGTCCCAGAACTGCTCCTCAATGATGATCCCATTCCTTGGGAGCGTCCACTCTACCCACCCGCACACCTTGCAGTCCTTTGCGATCCTGACTCCGCATGTCACCTCGATGCTGGCAAGGCCCGTCACCCAAACCGCGCGGTAGTCCGCTGCGCACTCTTCGGCGAATTGCCTTAATGCAGGAGTCCCAAACTTCGGGCGGAACTCCAAGGCCTCACGGAACTCGATACCACTTAGACGAGCAGCCGCGACCGCACGCCGAAACTTGGCTGACACAAGCATGGTGGTAAAGACTTGCTCAATATCCTCAGATACAACGCAGCGGTTTACTTGAACAGCTAGATCGACTGGTGCCGGTTTGACGCCAATCGTATCGCAAGTGGTGCACCGATATTGAACGCAGCCTTTCCAAGGCGAGATATACCCGAATACACGCTCGCCCAGACGGGCTGCCTGACAGTCCTCAATGAAGAACTGTCTCACGGATTCATGAAGTAGTTGTTCGCCCATTTCTTGAGCCAGTGGATCGCATTGGCCTTTGTGATAGGACCCTTTTTACCGTCAAAAAAGTCATCCCAGAACTTATTGTACTGGGCTGCTCCATGTACGTTAAGAATGTGATGCTCAGCATCGAGGTCAAACTTGTATATCTCGTCCTGAACGTTGATTCCAATGTCATCAAACTCGTCTGTGAATTGCTCTGGAAATCCATGATGTCTATCTATGTCTAGTCTGGTCTTGATTGAAATGCCATTTTCCTCCGGCAGGGCTTCCCTCGCAGCTCGGTCGGCATCGAAGCTTGCGTGTGCCCGCCAGCCGCCGGCAAGGCGGGCGCCAAGTCGCCGAACCAGCGGTCCTATGAAGTCAACGACGGTATCCAACAGCTTTCCGCCGGCCTTATCCATCGCGATTTCCAGGGCAAGGTCCAGCATGATGTTGCGCAGCGAGATTCCGTTCGTGTAATCTCGAATGGCACCGATGAACGACGTTGTTGTACTGTATATGCCGTAGATTTGGGCTCCGGTCTTCACGCCTGACATGATGTCGCCGAACGTGAAGAGCCCGCTCGGGTCGGTACGAATTAGTGGGTTGGAGTTCACGTAAGCGTAGAGCGAGAACCCATCGCGATACTGAGTCAGAATGCGCGGCATCATCAGTGAGGGGCCCACCACCTGTCCGTGTGAAGCAAGGGCCGTTGCTATCGGCGCAGCCGTCGCGTTGGGGTCTTTTGTGTTCCAGCGGCCGGCGAGGGGGTCGTAGAAGCGGTTGCGGGCGTAATACAGGCCCTTGCCGCCGGGGACGAGGGCGGGGTCGTAGGGGCCGGCGTCGTAACGCTCGAAGAACAGGCCCTGGTGGCCCAGACGGTTCACAGGGTGCTGAGCGAAGCTTTCGGCCAGTTGCAGCGCGCCGTAGGGCTCGTACGTGTATTGCACAACCGGCAGGCCGGTCGAGTCGAGCAGCGCGACGACGTTGTAGTTGGCGTCCTGGATGACGTAGTACGGCGTGTTGTTCTCGTCCAACTGGACGACGCAATCATCAACGTAATCGGGGCCCCAGATGTACTCGCGCTCGGCGGTGATGGTACCGGCGGACATGCCCATCATGGCGCCGCCGCCGCCCAGCGGCTCGGGACCACCGCCGGGAATCGGCCCCTCACTTGGCTCTGACCCACCACTTGGCGTGGTGGGTTCTGAGACGGCAGTGCTCGTGGCGTCGAGGCGGATAGCGGCGTCGTCGGCGAGCGGATCGAACTCGCCGTCCGGCACGTTCGGTACCGGCGGGGTTGCCGCGGCCAGCTCCAACGTGCCCGGTTCGCTGCCAGCGGCGGGCGTGCCGAAGTCTTCGGGGCCGGGAGTCAGGCCCATCAGAGGCGTCAGCTCTTCCAATGGGCCTCCGCCGCCCGAAGAGCCACCGCCGCCGGCCATGGCCATCTGGCCGCCTTCGCCTTCGTCGGTGGTCAGCACCTCCTGTATCCGGCGGACGCCGTCGTAGTACAGATCGATGGTGACCGGTTGCTCGTCCTGTGTGCGCTCGATGCGGATCAGCCGGCCGACGCCGTCGTAGCTGTAGGCCGCGACACGATCGCCCAGCGCGCCGTCGATCACCGCGCCGTCGTCATCGAGCACCGCCGTGCCGGGCTCATGCACGTCCAGCAACCGGTTCCAGGCGTCGTAGCGCAGGATGTGCGTGCCGTCATGGACGACGTTGCCGGCGAGGTCCGTCTGCACGCCAACGCTCGTACCGTCGGTCGTCACCGACTCCAGCCGATTGGCCATATCCACATCGTGGTTGATCGCGATCGTCTCGAGCTGCGGATCCTGATCGAAGTTCCCCGTCCGGAGGACGCTCTCGAACGGAGAAACGGTGTCGCCGCTCCAATTACCGAGGCTGTCGAGCGTCCAATCGATGCCCAGGATCAGCGTCCCCGACTGCAGCGCGGTGTTGGTCGAATTGAGCTTGCCCGTATCGGCCGTCTCCAGCCGCTGCAGGCCGTCGTACGTATACAAATGCGAGCGGTCGTTCAGGTGCAGCACGCCGTTGGTCGAGCGCTGCGTGATGCGGGCGAACAGGCGATTGCCCATGGCATCGTAGCCGTACTGATACCGATACACCGTGCCGTTGAGCTTCGAGTAGTTGAGATCGATCACGCGGCCGAAGCGGTCGAGGCCCGAATAGCCACCTGCGCCCACGAATGTGTGCCCCACGCCGTTCGCCAGCGTGTTGGACACGCGCCGGCTAGTACCCATGTACGTGTAGGCCGACACGTTGGCGTCCAGAAGACCGTCATGGATCGACGTAACTCGCGACAGGCGGCTGTCGAGATCACCCTGATTGTTGCCGTAGTTCAGCGTGACCGTGCGGCGGCTGGCATCCTGCGGCCGCTCGCTGCTGGTGCTGCTCGGCGTGGTCAGCTTTGGGTTGGCAGTTGCCAGTAGAACCAGGACGCCACTCACAATCTGATTCAGCGCACTGGCCAGTATTTTGCGGTTCATCAGCCTCAAAGTAGCCTATTCTGGGCGCCGTAGCGCTCCGTCAGAATGCGAATCATGACATCCTCATTAGCTTTGACCGCTCTTGCCAAGAGGGTAGAAGTCCTTTGAGTATTCCTCTGCTGGCAAGAGCAGCGCATTGAGTACGCCGTGACGTTTGCACACCGTCATGAAGCGCTCCGAGGCTAGCACTGTACCCGGCAGGCCGCGAGCAACGAATACATCTTCACCCGACCACGTCCCCGTCTCGATCACGATTCGCCGCCACCTGCTGACAATAGTGCTGACCCGGCACGCGTCACACGTTGGAGGGGGCTCCCATTCGCACCCCGACGCTGTGAGATCGATGCCCGCTGAACTCCGCACAGGTGCCGCTCGGAAGTAATGGGGTGGGGTGCTCCGATTGCGCTTCCGACGTCGAATTTTGACGACCTCCACAGGGTCAAAGCCCGTCAATCCGGTTAATCCCTCGACCATGTATAGTTGCCGGAAGCCGTCCGACACCAAAACGTCAAGACCCGCTCCATAGACCAAGTCTCCGAACTTCTCGCCACGGCAGATCAACTGGACTTGGTATGGAGGTAGCCACTCCAGCATGCCGACAAACAGTCCACATTTCGGGCAACGTGGAGCCTCGCCCATGTTGACGGAACCGAACTCCAAGAATTCAGTGTCAGCTCCGTCGATATCGCCGGGCCGTCGCCGACCGAGTACCCAGAAACGCGCCGCGTTAGAGTCCATTTACAAGTCCCTCTGGAAAACGCGCCAACGCATCAGGCAACCGGTAGCGCCCTCGGAGGAATGCCTCGAAGAGACCAGGCGTGGCGTTCGGGGTGTTCTGGATCCACTCTACGACTTCGGCGTCGACTGCCCGATGCCACTTGTCGTAGCCGTTGTGCGCTGCCAAGTCGACCGCCCTACTTACGAAACGTGGGTCTTGGTACGCGTACTTACCGCTGAGATTAGCGTGCTTCTGCAGAGCCCTCCAGATCTTTTTGGAGATAGCATGGTGAAGCTGCCCGCGTAACGGCCCTGCCCAAGAAACAAGTCCACCAGTCGCCGCGCCAACCTTGGCACCAAACTCCGCATCAGCAAGGGCTAGGCCGAGATCGCGCGTCGTAGCATACGTTCCACCGAATCCCGAGATCGCTCCCCCCGCTCCCCCGACGATTACGCGCGCAGCTAGGGTCGCCCAGAGTCCGCTGGCCGAGGCAAACGCAGTCATGGGCCCACCGGCTGCGTAGCCAAATCCCCCGCCCAGTGCTCCGGCGACGAACCCCAGGGCGAAGCCGCCGGTGAAACTGCCGCCCATGGCACTGTTGATTCCGCCAGAGACCACACCCCCCAGAAGGCCTTGTATGGCCATCGTCTTCATCAAGCTCGTGAAGTTGAAGTCCAATAGGCCGAGCGGGTCCAGATTCTTGACTGGGCTTGACCCAATAGCTTGATACAAATTCATCCCGTCATCGTACTGAGACTTGACGTCGAAAGCGTCCATGAGGACCGCGAGCGACATACCGTTCATTGCCAGCGCTTCCAACACGGGCGCAGCGGTGGCGTTGGGGTCGCGGGAGGTCCAGCGGCCGGTGATGGGGTCGTAGAAGCGGTTGCGGGCGTAGTAGTGGCCCGTGCCGCCGGGGACGAGGGCGGGGTCGTAGGGGCCGGCATCGTAACGCTCGAAGAAGAGGCCTTGGTGGCCCAGACGATTCACCGGGTGCTGGGCGAAGCTCTCGGCCAGTTGCAGCGCGCCATACGGCTCGTAGGTGTACTGGACGACGGGCAGGCCGGTCGAGTCGAGCAGGGCGACGACGTTGTAGTTGGCGTCTTGGATGACGTAGTACGGAGTGTTGTTCTCGTCCAACTGGACGATGCACTCGTCGACGTAGTCGGGGCCCCAGATGTACTCGCGCTCGGCGATGAGCGTCTGGCCGGACATGCCCATCATGGCGCCCCCGCCACCGCCCAGCGGCTCGGGACCACCGCCGGGCAGCGGCCCAGCACTTGGCGTGAGGGGTTCGGACACGGCCGTGCTCGTCGCGTCGAGGCGGATAGCGGCGTCGTCGGCCAGCGGGTCGAACTCGCCGTCCGGCACGTTCGGTGGCGGCGGGGTTGCCGCGGCCAGTTCCAACGTGCCCGGTTCGCTGCCAGCGGCGGGCGTGCCGAAGTCTTCCGGGCCGGGAGTCAGGCCCATCAGAGGCGTCAGCTCTTCCAATGGGCCTCCGCCGCCCGAAGTGCCACCGCCGCCACCGGCCATGGCCATCTGGCCGCCTCCGCCTTCGTCGGTGGTCAGCACTTCCTGTATCCGGCGGACGCCGTCGTAATACAGGTCGATGACGACCGGTTGCTCGTCCTGTGTGCGCTCAATGCGGATCAGCCGGCCGACGCCGTCGTAGCTGTAGGCCGCAACCCGATCGCCCAGCTCGCCATCGCTGACCACGCCGTAATCATCCAGCACGGCCGTGCCCGGCTCGTACGCCTCCAGCAGACGATTCCACGCGTCGTAGCGAAGGATGCGCGTGCCGTCGTGAATGACGTTGCCGGCCAGGTCGGTTTGCACATCCACGCTCGTGCCGTCGGTCGTCACCGACTCCAGCCGATTGGCCATATCGACGTCGTGGTTGATCGCGATGGTCTCGAGGGCCGGATCCTGATCGAAGTTACCCGTCCGGAGGACGCTCTCGAAATTGGTCGTGTCGCCGCTCCAATTACCGAGGTTGTCGAGCGTCCAATCAATCCCGAGGATCAGCGTCCCGGACTGCAGCGCGTCATTGGTCGAATTCAGCTTGCCGGTCTCGGCCGTCTCGAGCCGCTGCAGACCGTCGTACGTATACAAATGCGAGCGGTCGTTGAGGTGCAGCACGCCGTTGGTCGAGCGCTGCGTGATGCGGGCGTGCAGCCGATTGCCCATGGCATCGTAGCCGTACTGATAGCGATAGACCGTGCCGTTGAGTTTCGAGTAGTTCAGATCGATGACACGGCCGAAGCGATCGAGGCCCGCATAGCCGCCTCCGCCCATGAACGTCTGGTCGACGCCGTTGGCCAGCGTGCTTCTCACGCGCCGGCTGGTCCCCATGTACGTGTAGACGGAGACGTCGGCACCCAGCAGATCGTCGTGGATCCTAGTGACCCGCGACAGGCTGCTGTCGAGACTGCCCACGCTCGTTCCGTAATGGAGCGTCACGGTGCGGCGGGTCGCGTCCTGCGGCCGCTCGGGATACGTGATGCTCTCGAGCCGGTCGAAGTTGTAGTCGTCGAGATCGCTGAAGTCCCAGTCGTAGTTGGTGACCGGCGTGCTGAACTCATCGACCAAACTGGCGTGCGCCTGCCAGTCGGCCGTCAGGTGCCGCAGTTCGTTGTAGTCGAACTGGTTCTGGGCGACGACGATCTCCTCGTTCTCTTCATCGCGGGCGAAGGCGGTCACCAGCGCCAAAAGTCCGTCCGGCTCGTACTCATACGTGATGCGGCGGATGCCCTTGTGGTACGTGCACTCGCCCTCAGGCGGGTCTGGGCAGGCCACGTTAGGCGGCTGGAAGCGCGTCTCGATCCGCCGGCCCAGCTCGTCGTACGTATAGACGAACGTACGCTCGAGCGCGTCGGTGCGCGTGGCCACCAGGCCGTCGGAGTAGTACGAGAACTCGAGGATGTCGGTGCTGCTGGGCTGGCCGGTCTGCGGGTTGGGATAGCGGACCGTGGCGACCCAGTCGTTGTTGAGGCTGATCGCGTCACCACCGGAAGCCGGGACCACGTCGGCCCCGTAGATCAGGTGCGTGACCTGCAGCGTCGCATTGCCAATGCCCCATTGAATCTGCGCGTAGCTCGTTACACCGCCGTTGTGTTCCGGCAGGACGGCCGCGATCCGCTCCAGCCGGCCCTGGCCGTCGAACTTGTACGCCGTCACGCGCCGCTCCGCAGCCTCCCCTGCATCGGCGTTTTCAATCATCATGACCATGCGGCCCAGGTCGTCGTATTCGTACTTCGTGACCGAGCAGTCGGGATGCGTAACCTCGCTCTGCCGCCCTTCTTCGTCGTACGTGTAAGCGGTCACGAGCGGGGCCGCCGAGCCGCAGGCCGGCGGGGAGGCGCCATAGCTCGGCGCTGTGCCGTTGACGAAGGTATTCGCGTTCGTTCCGTAATCGGCCGAAGCGATCACGCGGCCGGCGTGGTCGTACCAGGTGTGCCGGTACGTGGCGATGGCGTTGCTCGTAGTCAGCGTCTCGCCGGTCGCGTTGTCCTTGCGCTCGAAATGCGTG
>Ga0187892_10010974_pt1 | contig 11278 bp, 10 predicted proteins | sample MA1701073metaG_FD_139345 | JGI IMG/M metagenome (GOLD analysis project Ga0187892, IMG submission 139345) | Bio-ooze microbial communities from a basaltic lava cave in the Kipuka Kanohina Cave System on the Island of Hawaii, USA - MA170107-3 metaG ... | reverse complement strand
TCCTTCTTGGGATCGATGATGAAGACCGCGGAGGGCAGCCGGTCCATGTTCTTGATGCCGACCAGCGTGCTCTGCAGCTTCGCCCGCTCCCGCTCGAGCCCGATCACTTCCTTCTTGGGCAGGCGCTCGTATTCGCCGGTCTCGCTCATCTCGTCGAGCTTCTTGAGGCGCGCGATGGACTTCCGGATCGTCGCGAAGTTGGTGAGGGTCCCGCCCAGCCAGCGGTGGTTGACGTAGAACTGCCCGCAGCGGGTCGTCTCCTCGAGAACCGTCTCCTGGGCCTGCTTCTTGGTGCCCACGAAGAGCACGATGCCCCCGTCGGCGGCGAGGTCGCGCACGAAGGCGTAGGCCTCGCGGAACTTCTTGAGGGTCTTCTGCAGGTCGATGATGTAGATGCCGTTGCGCTCGCCGAAGATGTACTTCTGCATCTTCGGGTTCCAGCGCTTGGTCTGGTGGCCGAAGTGCACCCCGGCCTCCAGCAGCTCCTTCATGGTCAATGTTGCCATGGTCCTGCCGTCCTTTCCGTCGTCATTCGGTTGGCCTCCGGTCGCGAGCGGCCGGCCCCCGGAGAGAGGCGCGGCACTTCCCCGCCAGCCGACGAGGGCGGCGGAGACCGAAGCTCGGAACCGTGCGTGTTAGGTCGTGTACTTCGCGTTGATTCGAACGTACTCCTCACTGAGGTCCGATGTCCACACCCGGTCCTCGCCCCGCCCCAGCCCCAGATCGACGGCGATGGTGTAGCTCGCGCCGCCCATCACCTCGCGGATCCGATCGAGCCGAGCGCCCGGCCGCAGCATCCCCTTCTCCACCAGCAGCTCCCCCGCGATCGTGATCGCGATGCGATCCGCCGCCACCCGCGCCGGGCTCTTGCCCAGCGCCATCATGATGCGGCCCCAGTTGGGGTCGGCCCCGTTGATGGCGGTCTTCACCAGCGGAGAATTGGCCACCGATCGGGCCGCGATCAGCGCCTCCCGGCGAGTGCGGGCCCCCCCCACCACCACCTCCACCAGCTTGCTCGCGCCCTCGCCGTCCTCGACCAGCATGCGGGCCAGCCGCTCCGCGATCGCCTCCAGTGCCCGGGCGAACTGGCGCAACCCCTTGCCCCCGCTCTCGAGGGGCGCGTTCTCGGCCAGCCCGTTGGCCAGGATCGCCACCGTGTCACTGGTGGACTGATCGCTGTCCACCGTGATCCGGTTGAAGGAGCGGTCGGTGGCCCGGCGCAGCACCCGCGGCAGCGAGTCGCGCGCCACCATCGCGTCGGTGGCGAGGAAGCAGAACATGGTCGCCATGTGCGGCTCGAGCATGCCCACCCCTTTGGCGATGCCCCCGATCGTCACCGGCCGGCCGGCCAGGTCGAACCGGAGGGCCGCTTCCTTCGGCCGGGTGTCGGTGGTCATGATGGCCTCGGCGGCCAGCCGCCCCCCCTGCGGGGAGAGCCCCTTGACCAGCCGGGGCAGCCCCGCCCGGATCTTGTCCATCGGCAGCGGCTGTCCGATCACGCCGGTCGAGGCGATCAGGACCTGCCGCGGCGGGATCCGCAGCAGCTCGCCGACGATGCGGGTCATCTCGCGCGCGTCCTTGACGCCCTGCTCGCCGGTGCACACGTTGGAGCAGCCGGCCGAGGCCAGGATGGCCTGGGCGCGGCCGTCACGCACGTGCTCCTGCGAGACGAGCACCGGCGCGCCCTTGATCTGGTTCGTGGTGAACACCGCGGCCGCGCGGGCGGGCGAGGAGGAATAGACGAGGGCCAGGTCCTTCTTGCCGCTCGGCTTGATGCCCGCCGCGACGCCGGAGGCGAGGATGCCGGGCACGGCGGTGATACCTCCCTCCAGCCACTGGAAGTCCGACATCCGGCTTACGGATACACCGGAGGCGCGTCGAGACCGGTCCGCTCGTCCCACCCCATCATGATGTTGAGATTCTGGATCCCGTTGGCGGAGCCGCCCTTGCCCAGGTTGTCGAGCGCGGACACGCAGACCGCCCGCTTCGTGCGGGGGTCGGCCACCACCGTGACGTCGCAGTAGTTCGAGCCCACGACCGACCGGGTGGTCGGGCGCTGGCCCTCGTCGAGCACGCGCACGAACGGCTCGCCCGCGTAGAACTCCTGGTAGAGGGCCACCAGCTCCGCGGTCGTGGCCGGCTTGGTGAGCGGCACCGACGCGCTGGTGAAGAGCCCGCGGTTGAGGGGAACCAGATGCGGCGTGAACGCGACCACCACCGGGCGGCCCGCCAGCGCGGAAAGCTCCTGCTCGATCTCGGGGGTGTGGCGGTGCGTACCCATGGCGTAGGCCTGCACGTTCTCGTTCGCCTCGGTGAAGAGGTACATCGGGTCGGCCTTGCGACCCTGGGCGCCCGCCCCGGTGACCCCGGACTTGCCGTCGATCACGATGCCCTCGACGCTCCCCCGCCCGGTCTTGAGCAGCGGCGCGGTGGCGAGGATCGCGCCCATCGGGTAGCAGCCCGGCGAGGCCACCAGGGACGCACCCGCGACCTGCTTGCGGTGCAGCTCGGGCAGGCCGTACACCGCCTCGGCCAGTCCGCTCGCGTCCTCGTGGGACGCCTTGTACCAGGTGGTATAGAGCGACGCGTCCTTCAGGCGGTAGTCGGCGGAGAGATCGATGGCCTTCTTGCCGTGACGCCGGAGGGTCGGCATCAGCCGCTGCGATTCCATGTGGGGCAGCGCGAGGAAGACGACATCGGCCTCGTCGGCCAGGCGCTCCCCGTGGATCTCCTGGAAGACGAGATCGCTGAGCCCGCGGAGATGGGGGTAGACGCGGTCGAGCCGCTCACCCGCGAGCCGCTCGGAGGTGACCGCGCTGATCCGCACCTTGGGATGGACGGTCAGGAGGCGGAGCAGCTCCGCCCCCATGTACCCGCTGGCCCCGGTGACCGCGACTCTCAACATGGCGGCCTCGCGGGTGGTTACCGCTTCGAGTACTGGAACTTGGAGCGCGCGCCCGGCTGGCCGTACTTCTTGCGCTCCCTCATCCGCGGATCGCGGGTGAGGAGACCGGCCCGCTTCAGCGTCTGGCGCAGCTTGTCGTCGAACTGGAGCAGCGCCCGCGCGATCCCGTGGCGCACCGCCCCCGCCTGTCCGGTGGGCCCGCCGCCTCCCACGTTCACGATGGCGTCGAACTGTCCGAAGGTGTTGGTGAGCTGGAGCGGCTGCGAGATGACCATGCGCAACGTCTCGCGCGGGAAGTACTCCTCGAAGGCGCGGCGGTTGATCAGGATGCGGCCGCTGCCCGCCCGCAGCCAGACGCGGGCGACGGAGGTCTTGCGGCGACCGGTTCCGTAGAAACGACTGACGACGGCCATGGGGCTCCTCAGCGGGCGCGCGCGCGCAGGGCGAGCGGCTCGGGCTTCTGGGCGGCGTGCGGGTGCTCCGCCCCCTTGTAGACCTTCAGCTTCTTGGCCATCGCGCGGCCGAGACGGCCCTTCGGGAGCATCCCCTGCACCGCCCACTCGATCACGCGCTCCGGATGCGCCTTGAGCATCCGCTCCGCGCTGACCTCGCGCAGTCCCCCGATGTAGCCGCTGTGCCAGCGGTAGATCTTGTCGGTCAGCTTGCGCCCGGTGAGGTGCACCTTCTCGGCATTGATGACCACCACGTGATCACCCACGTCGAGGTGGGGCGAGAACTGGGGCTTGTGCTTGCCCCGCAGCACCGTCGCCACCTGCGTGGCGAGACGGCCCAACACCCGGTCCTGGGCATCGACCAGGAACCACTTGCGCTCCACATCCTCTACCTTCGGCATTACCGTCGTCATGATCTCCGTCCGGATGGGACCGAATCCGCTCCACCTAATGGCAACGGGTAATCATAAGAGAAAGAGCTCACGCGGTCAACTACCTGCCCCCCGACGGCGGGCTCCCGGCGCGGCGGGGGCCGCCTTCGTCTTGCCCGACCAGGGGCACAGCGCCAGGACTGGGCAGGTCGGGCAGGCCGGCTTCCGGGCGGCGCAGACGCGCCGGCCGTGGAGGATGAGCAGGTGGCTGGCCTGCGTCCAGCGCGGGCGCGGGAGGACCTGACAGAGCTGGTCGTGGATCTTCTCGGGATCGTCCCCCCGGGCCAGCCCCAGGCGCTGCGAGACCCGGAAGACGTGGGTGTCCACCGCCAGCGCCGGGATCCCGAAGGCATTGCCGAGCACCACGTTGGCGGTCTTGCGGCCCACCCCGGGGAGGGCCACCAGGGCTTCCAGCGTGCGTGGGACCTCGCCCGCGTGCCGCTCCACCAGCGCGCGGGCCATCCCGTTGAGCGACCGGGCCTTGGCCCGGAAGAAGCCGGTGGAATGGACCTCGCGCTCGAGAACAGGCAGCGGCACCCCCGCCCAGTCCGCGGCGCGCCGATAGCGCGGGAAGAGCTCGGCGGTGACCAGGTTGACGCGCTCGTCGGTGCACTGGGCGGACAGGATCGTCGCGACGAGCAGCTCGAGCGGCGTGGTGAAATCGAGCGCGGTGCGCGCGTCCGGATAGGCCTTCGCCAGCCGGGTCCAGATCTTGCCCGCCCTCGCCTTCTTCTCCGCGAGACTCTCGGCCATCAGCGTGACTCCTTCACTTCGTCGCAGCGGCGGGCACCTTCGTCGCAGCGGCGGGCACCTTCGTCGTGGCGGCGGGCATCTCCGTCGCGGCGGCGCGGGCCGGATCCTCGCCCACCTCGAGCCGCCCCCGCTGGATGCGAATCGGCGCCAGCGACACCGGCATGGGCAGCTGGCGCAGGCGGGGGGTCGGGTCGAAGTTTCTCACGATCCAGTCCACCAGGAGCGCCGGCAGCCGCACCCCGCCGTAGCGGACATCGGTGGCGCGCAGGGTGAACGGCGAAGGCGGTGACCCCGCCGCCAGCCCCAGCCGCGCCGAGAGCCCGGGCCCCGGCAGGGCCCAGCGTGCCTGGATCCACCCCTCGTCCATGGTGACGCGCAGCCCGGCCAGACCGCGCTGCTGGGCGATGAACTCGGCCAGGTCCCGCTCGGCGATGCCCAGCCGCTCCACGTGGAGAGAGCCGGCGTCGAGGAGCTCGAGCTTGCCGGTGGCCGCGAGCCGGCCCGGGTTCACCAGCACGTCGCGGACGCGCAGCCGCACCGGGCCGACGCGCAGGGGCGCCCGCCGCCGCACGAACTCGCCGACCAGCGCCGACTCCGCCTCCACCGTCAGCGCGTCCACCGACCCCGCCATCAGCGCAGCATCTCGGTAGTCGACCGTCACGCGGAGGCCCCGAGCCTCCCGGACCACGTCGGCCAGCAACCCGGCCACGCCGCGCCGCAGCCGCTCGGCGAACTCGGCCGGCGCCACCTCACGGACCGGATCGAGGCGGCGCATCCGCACCATGCCCTCGCTGCCGTCCGGCAGCGGCACGCGCGCGATCACCGGGTAGGCCGCGGCCAGCCACGGGTCCCCTCCCTCCAGCGCGGCCATGATCCGGTCGGGCTTGGCGGAGTGCGCGTCGGGGCCCTGGTCACCCGTCTTCACGATTGCGAAGTCCACGCCGAGCGGGGCCTGGTCCCACGCGCGGCTCAGGCGGAGCGGGAGGCGATCGCGCATCACCTCGTACCGGAAGTTGGAGCTCGAGAAGAAGTTGTCGTTGGGCACCACCGCGACCCGCGCCCCGCCGGGGCCCGACGCCCGCAGGATCGCGTCGAGGATCTCCCGGTGACGCCAGTCCCGCCCATCGGGCGGGGAGGAGAACGCCACCGAGGAGAGGACCGGCGCCAGCACCGTCGGCGGCGGGAGCGCGAAGGCAGCCGCGCCCACCTGCGCGACGCCCACGAGCGCGCAGGCCCAGCCGAGCCCGCGCCGCGCGCGGGGCGGGAGCACGCTGACGCCCGCCGCCGCCACCAGCGCCGCGACGGGCAGGAGCGGCAGGGTGTAGCGCAGGTTCTTGTTCTGGATGAGGACGAAGATCAGGCACGGCGCCAGCGCGGCCCACAGGAATCCACGGGCCCGCGGCCGCCACGCGAGCGCCACGATCCCCCAGAGCAGGAGCGCGGTCGCCAGGAGCCCCCACTGGGGAACGATCCAGTGGGGATAGAACAGGAGCGAGGAGCCGCTGAGCGCCGCCGCGTGCCCGGACTCGGCCGCCTGCTTGAACGAGCGGTTCATGATTTGCGTCGGGAGCCCGACCAGGCGCGGCCCGTACCACGGCAGGGCCACCGCCACCGCCACCGCCATCGCGGTGAGCAGATTCAGCAGGCGCGCCCGTCGATCCGGCGGCCGGAGCGCCCGCCATGCGACCCAGAGGAGGGGCCCCGAGAGATAGGCGGCGAAGGGCGGCTTGGTGAGCATGCCGAGCCCGAGCACCAGGCCCAGCCCGAGGGCCCACCGGCGAGCCGACATGTCTTCCGTCCGGGCGAGCGTGTAGAGGGCCAGCGCCACCATCGCGGCCAGGGGCAGGTCGAGCTGGAAGTTCAGTAGCGAGAACACGACGAATGGCGCGGTCGCGAAGAGGAAGGCGGCGAGCAGGCCCGCGTCGTCGTCGAGGAGCCGCCGCCCCAGGCCGAAGACGGCGAGCGTGCCCACTACCAGGAACCCCCAGATGACCGCCTGGGCGGTCAACGGGACGATGGGCAGCACGAAGTAGAGGAGCCCGGCCGCGCACGTCACGATCGGCGGGTAGAAGCTCGACTCGGCGATGATCTCCTGCAGCCACTCGCGTCCCGGCGCGGAGAGGCTCCGGTGACACGTGATCGCACGCCCGAGATGGCTGGCGTGATCCCATTCAGGCGGGCGGCGATCGACCAGGAGCCAGGCGACCATGACCGCGGCCAGCCCGACCAGTAGACCGGCGAGCGCGACCCGGTGCCGGCCGGTCATGAATCGGCCCGTCGGGCCGCCAGCAGGATCGAGATGCCGAACGGGGGCGACATCCACCCGAGGAGCCGAGCCTCGGCCGAGAAGCAGGCGGCGCGCGCGCGATTCCACCGTGGCGCCGGACGGGCGAGATCGTGGCCGGGCCGGCGCAACGCCGACCGCACGAGGCGCACCGCCATGATCGGCGGAGCCAGGAGGGTATTGAAGTAGGTCAGCCGCTCCACCGTGAAGCCGGCCCGCTCCACCACCTGACGCAGGGAGCGCGCGGTGTAGCGGCGGCGATGGCCCAGCAGCTCGTCGTGGCGGCTCCAGAGCCAGGCATAGGCCGGCACAGTCACGAAGAGGCGACCGCGCGGCGCGAGGAGGCGCCGGCACGCCGCGAGGGCGGCGGCCTCGTCGTCGAGGTGCTCGAGCACGTCGAAGAGGCAGACCGCGTCCCAGCGGGCGGGCTCGAGCGGGATCGCATCTGGCAGGGCGCCCTCCCGCACGTCGAGGCCGCGCTCGCGGGCACGCTCGCGGAGCGCACGATCCGTCTCGACGCCCACCGCGGTGCCAAAGCGCCCGATCGCCTCCAGCATGCCGCCGCTACCACACCCGAGCTCGGCCAGCCGCACGCGGTCCCCAGCCCGCCGCGGGCGATCCCCAGACAGCCGGCGGGCCATCTCGGCGAGGATCACCGCGCGCCGGCCCACGAACCACCAGTGGGCCCGGTCCTCCTCCGCGTGAACCGCCGCATAGGCCGGGTCCATGCGGTCAGGCGAGGGCCCGGCGTATCGTCTCGATCCGCTCGCGCGCGGCGGCGGGCGCCAGGGGGGCCGGCCGGTGCTCGACCGTCCAGATGGGCCCGCGGAGTCCGGGATCGGTCGCCAGACGGGGCACCAGGTGCCAGTGGATATGGGGCACCAGGTTGCCGAGCAGCTCGTAGTTCATCTTGACGGGGCGGAAGACCCGGGCGAGCGCCTGCGCCACGCGGCTCACCTCCTCCATGAGCGTCGCGCGCTCCGGCGCGGGCAGATCGTAGAGCTCGGTGACGTGGCGGCGCAGCACCAGGAGCACGTAGCCGGGGAAGAACTGGTCCTCGTGCAGGAACACGCGCGAGAGCTCCAGGTCGGCGATGTGCAGCTCGGCACCGCTGCCTCCGTACTTGCTGCACATCACGCAGGCCGCCGCGGTCACGGCCGCTCGGACAGGAAGCGGCCGATCCGGACCATCGCCTCCTGGATCCGCTCGAGCGACTGGGCGTACGAGAAGCGCAGGTAGCCCTCCGCGTTGGGGCCGAAGTCCACGCCGGGCGTCACGCCCACGTGGGCCTGCTCGAGGATCTCGAACGCGAACGCGAGCGAGTCGCCCGTGAAGCGCCGGGCGTTGGCCAGCACGTAGAAGGCCCCGGTTGGCGGCGCGCCCACCCCGAGCCCGATGCCTCGGAGTCCGGCCACCATCGCCCGCCGCCGCTCGTCGAAGATGCGGCGGAAGCGGGCGCTCTCGTCAGCCGCCTCCCGGAGGGCGGCCAGCGCCGCCCACTGCACGAACTCGTTGCTCGAGATGAAGAAGTTGCCGTGCATGGCGGCCAGCGCGGGCATGAACGCCCGGGGGGCGATCAGGTAGCCGACCCGCCAGCCGGTCATCGCGAAGGCCTTGGAGAAGCCGTTGAGCACGAACGCGTGGTCGGTGAATTCGAGCACGGTGTGCTCCGGGCCCTCGTAGGTGAGGCCGTGGTAGATCTCGTCGGAGATCACCCAGGGGCCGAGGCGGCAGAGGGCGGCCAGCCGCTCGGCGCTGAGCACGGTGCCGGTCGGGTTGGCCGGCGAGTTCACGAGCAGGCCCTTGGTCCGCGGGGTGAGGCGGGCCGCCACCGCGTCCGGCCGGAACTGGAAGGCGTCCGACTCCTCCACCGGCACGTAGACCGGCACGCCGCCCGAGAACTTCACGAACTTCGGATAGCAGGCGTAGTAGGGGTCGGAGAGAATCACCTCGTCGCCCGGGTCGAGCAGCGCGCCGAAGAGCAGCAGCATCGCGGGCGAGGTGCCCGCGGTCACCAGGATCTGGTCCGGCGAGACCGTCACGCCGTAGCGGGCGTGGTAGTGCTCGGCGATCGCCTCGCGCAGCGGCAGGATCCCGAGGGTGTGGGCGTAGCGGGTGCGGCCGTCCTTGAGCGCCTTCTCGGCCGCCTCACGGATGACGGCCGGCGTGTCGAAGTCCGGCTCCCCGAACTCCAGGTGGATGACGTCGATCCCCTGCCCCTCGAGGGCCTGGGCGCGCTGGAAGACCTCGACGGCCAGGAACGGCTCGATCTCCAGGGCGCGGCGCGCGATCATGCGTCCCGACCCCCGGTCGGGCGCCCGCCCAGGCGACGGCGCGCGGCCAGGACCTCGTAGACCATCCGCGGTCCCTCCCGGAGCACACCGACCTTGGATCCCGGCTGGTCCGCCCAGCTGATCGGAACCTCCACGACGCGGAAGCCGAGGCGCTCGGCGAGGAGCAGCAGCTCGACGTCGAAGCCGAAGCCGTCGGTGGTGACGCGCGGGAAGAGCGCCTCCGCCACCGCGGCGCGAAAGAGCTTGAAGCCGCACTGGGTGTCGACGACCGAGGAGATCCCGAGGCGTCGCACCAGGAAGTTGAACACGTGGCCGGAGAGCTTGCGATGCAGCCGGACCTGGCGGATCACCGAGGGGTCGTGGAGCACGCGCGAGCCGACCGCGAGGTCGGCGCCCGCCGCCACCGCCGCTTCGAGCCGCGCGACCTCTCCGATGGGCGTGGCCCCATCCGCGTCGGCCATGAGCCGGAGCCGGCCGCCGACCCGCGCCATTCCCGCGCGCACCGCGTGGCCCTTGCCCCGGTTCCGGCCGAGCGCGTGCACGGTGACGCTGGTCCGCCCGGCGGCCACCTCCCGCACCCGGTCCGCGGTCCCGTCCTGGCTGCCGTCGTCCACCACGATCACCTCGTACGACTCGTCGCGTCCCTCGAAGTAGGCCTGGACCTCCTTGAGATAGCTGGGCAGCCGCGCCGCCTCGTTGTACGCGGGGATGACCACCGACCAGCGCGGGCCCGGCACGCCGCCCACCGGCGCCCTAGAGCCAGTCGGGCGCGTCGGCGCGCCGTCGCCGCCGGGCCACGCCCGTCTTCTGGGCGGCCTTCGCCACCTCGCGGGCCACCGCGGGCGCCACCTGCTTGTTGAAGACGCTCGGGATGATGTACTCGGGGCCCAGCTCGGCACGGCCCACGCAGGAGGCGATGGCGTGGGCCGCCGCGATCTTCATCTCGTCGTTCACCAGCCGGGCCCGGGAATCGAGCAGCCCGCGGAAGAAGCCGGGGAAGCAGAGCACGTTGTTGATCTGGTTCGGGTAGTCGGAGCGGCCGGTGGCCATCACCCGCACGTGGCGCAGGGCCTCCTCCGGCTGGATCTCGGGCACCGGGTTCGCCATCGCGAAGACGATCCGGTCGCGGGCCATGCTCTTGACGTCCCGCACCGTGAGCACGCGCGGCACCGACAGGCCGATGAACACGTCCGCCCCCCGGATCGCGTCGGACATGCGGCCCTTGACGTTGCCGGGATTGGTCGCCGACGCCACCCACGTCTTCATGAAGTCCATCCCGACGGGACGGCCGCGGTGAATCGTCCCGTGCTCATCGACCCCGATGATGTTCCGGGTCCCCAGGGCGAGCAGGATCTTGATCGTCGCGGTCCCGGCCGCGCCCACGCCGGAGACCACCACCTTGATTCGACGGATGTCCTTCTTGACGATCTTCAGCGCGTTGAGCAGCGCGGCCAGCACTACGACCGCGGTACCGTGCTGGTCGTCGTGGAAGACCGGGATGTCCAGCTCCTTCCGCAGCCGTTCCTCGATCTCGAAGCAGCGCGGGGCCGAGATGTCCTCGAGATTGATCCCCCCGAACGCGGGGGCGAGCATCTTCACCGTCTCGACGATCTTGGCCGGATCCTTGGTGTCGAGGGGGATCGGAAACGCGTCTACCCCGGCCATCTCCTTGAAGAGCATGGCCTTGCCTTCCATGACCGGCATGGCCGCTTCCGGGCCGATGTCACCCAGCCCCAGGACCGCGGTGCCGTCGGTGACCACCGCCACCGCGTTCTGCTTGATGGTCAGGGTGAAGGCCCGGCTCGGGTCGTCCTTGATCGCGAGGCAGACGCGGGCCACCCCCGGGGTATACGCCATGCTGAGGTCGTCGCGGGTCCGGATCGGCACCTTGCTGTGGATCTCGATCTTGCCACCCAGATGCATCAGGAACGTGCGGTCCGAGATATTGGCGATCCGCACCCCGGTGACGCCCTTGAGTCGATCGATGATGTCGTGGGCATGCCGGCTGTCCCGGGCCTTGATCGTGATGTCGCGGAGGACACGCTCCCGGCTCATCTCGACCAGGTCCACGGCGCCGATGTCCCCGCCGGCCTTGCCGATGACCGACGTGACGCGGCCCAGCATTCCGGGCTTGTTCCGGATCCCGAGCCGAACCGTGA
>Ga0187892_10010973_pt1 | contig 11279 bp, 10 predicted proteins | sample MA1701073metaG_FD_139345 | JGI IMG/M metagenome (GOLD analysis project Ga0187892, IMG submission 139345) | Bio-ooze microbial communities from a basaltic lava cave in the Kipuka Kanohina Cave System on the Island of Hawaii, USA - MA170107-3 metaG ... | reverse complement strand
CTAGCGCACCTCGACGGGGTCTGCGGGCAGGCGGCCAAAGGAAACCTCGACTACAAGGCTCTCGCCACCTGCGCCCTAGGTCCGCGCGATGACGGCGGCGAATCTCTCCGCGACCGCGGCAAATCCGCGACCCGTCGGATGCAGCTCGTTGGCCCACCACGTTCTGTAGTTCGGGCCGTTCGAGAGCGTCCCGCGCAGGTCCACGTATCGGACGTGATCGAATCCGGGCACAGACCCGACCCGCCGCATCATCTGGTTGAACCGATCGATCAGTTCACCGGCCATGATTGTCGTCTCGTCGAGGTCATCGAATCCCTTCTGGCGGAAGCCTGGTTCCAGCCAGGGGCCAGGCAGCGGCCCCCAACCTCCCAGGAATCCGCGCCCGTCCGGAACGGGGCGATCGTAGCCATGAAGGATGATCGGGATGACGGTGCCCGTGCGGTTCTGGCAGAGAGCGGTGACGGCGGTGATGAGGGTGATGTACGCATTGCAGATGCGTCCGTCGATGATCCCGCGGAGGACATCGTCGTTGAGACCGGGCTTCGGCGATCTGGCGTGCTCGAGCAGCATCGCGAACTCGTCGCCGGCCACGTCATTGCCGCCGCCCGAGAGCAGAATGGCACGGGGCGTTCTCGAACGTCGCAGCAGCTTCTCGAGCTCCTCCGAGAACTTCTCGAACTGCCTCCCGCTGTAGGCGATGTCCTCGACGCGGTCTCCCATGTGCGCGACCGACTCCACGTCGTAGCCGTGGTCCTCCTCGAGCTTCTTGAGCACGTCGCTCCACGGATAGTCGAACCAAGAATCTCCTTCGGCGAGCAGCACGCCGAGTGGCGACGGCCCGCCTGCCGCCCGGATGAGCCGCGGAGACACCGGCACGGCCCGGGCCCGCGCCACGGCTCGGGGGGCCGCGCGCCGCACCGCGGCGGCGCGCTTCCGCAGCGACGCGTTGCGCAGGCGCAGCACTTCTGATGCGAGAGCTTCGCCGGTGGCCATCGCCACGCGCACCGCGCGAGCGGGCCTTGCCGCTCGTTTGCGGGCGGTCTTCCTGGTGGCTCTCTCTTTCCCGGCCATGCCCGATCCTCCTCGCACAGATCCGGTGCCGGCTCCTGTCGGCGCCACCTGGCCGCGCGGATCAGCGTGGGCGGATGGTGCCGGTGACCTCGACGCGTACGGGCACGCCGTCGATGTCGGTCGGAAGCTCGACGCCAGGATCGACCGGTTCGCTCAAGTTGACTTTGACGGCATACTCACCCTTGACGCGGGTGATGCCGACGCCCGTCACTTTTCCCAGCTTCTCGAACCGTCGAAGCGCGGTGCGCTTCGCGGCCTGCGCCTTGTCTAGCGAGATGTGAGGCATGAGCCTACCCATGATCGCGCCGCTTGCCAGTTACTGCAAGAGCGTTGCTTGCAGGTCTTTCAGCACCCGATGTATCGGATTGGCGAACGTTAGCCCCAGGTCGTTCGCACCGCCGACCTCGCTGCCTGCGAACAGCAGCGCCACGGCCTCCATCTTCGAGTTCACGATCAGCGATCCGCTGTCGCCTCCGTCACTGAATGGGTTCTTGCCGACGCCCTCTATCTCGATCTGGCCGTCGAAGCGCAGGTTGCCGATGTCGTAGTTCACGACCACGTTGTCGAGATCGAAGGCGGTGACGCGGCCCTTCGTCGGGCCGGTCGTCCGTCCGACCTTGTAGACGTAGTCACCTTCGTCGATGAACTCGGGTCCCAGCCCGGCCAGCTTGCGATCCTTGCCGTTCACCAGCGCCCGCAGGCGGCCGGGGTCGTGCTCGATGCCATCCTTGATGGCCCCAAGAGCCGCGTCAACGAAGTTGACGCCAGCCCTTCTCATTCTGATCCAGTGCTTCAGGCGCGCGACGCCGTCAGCTGGATGTCCGCCGCCGTCGAAGCCAGCGCGCTGGATGATCCAGTCGCCCATCTTCGATCGATCTTCATTCGCGAGCACGTGGTTGTTCGAGAGGACGTAGATCGATTGACCACGCTGCACAAACGCGCCGATCGTGCCAGCCGTCACCTTCACGTGCGCGATCGAAGCGCCGATCAGGAGCGGCCGTGTGTTGCGCTGATACCACAGGGGCACCCTTTTCTTGGCGCGCTTGTCGATTCGCCCGACCATCCGCATGTCTACTTCGCCTTTGGCCTTCTTCCGCAGGTACTCGATCATCGGGCTGCTGCGGAGCGACGCCCGTTGCAGACGGATGGCCAGCCGGTACCCCCTGCCGTGCGGCGAGACTCCGAGTGCGACCGAGCGCTGCACCTGCGGCAGCGTGTCCGCCGGCCGCGCGCCGACTCCGAAGATCGTCGCATCGCCTCCCATGCCCCGCACCGTCATGGACGCTGCGACCGCGCGGGCGCCCACGGTACGGACCCTGTTGGCGTCCGCCGTAAACGGCGCGACCACGTCATCGATGAGTTGCTGTTTCAGGTGCCGTGCCGACTCGAGCTGCATGTGAACACTCCTGTCCGCTCAACGTCGCGGATCTGATGGCGACCACGGGAAGGCCTGGATTGTGAGGGCGACCGGAGACTAGTCGAGGCGTAAGCGGCAATCAATAGCGAGCGGGCAGGCGACATAGAGGCCCTTGTCCCTCTGGTTCCAGGAGGTTCAGGCAACCAACCAGGCAATTCAAGGGGATCCCCCGCACCCTCCAGCCCCCAGACTATCCATCACCGGTTACCTCTTGCTGTTGTCTCGGTGAGTTGTTGAACCCGCTGCGCATACCCCCTCCGGTTCAAAACAACCGCACGAGTTCGGTTGGATCGCTGCTGAGCAGCGTGGGCTCCCCTTTGTAGACGAGCGTGCCCGTCTTGATGACGAGGACTTGGTCCGCGCACGCCAGAGCCTGCTGGACGTTCTGCTCGATCAGGAGCACCGATTTGCCGAGCGTGTCGCGGATCTGACCGACCGTGTCGAGGACGTCGGCCGTCAGGCCGGGCGAGAGCCCGGTCGACGGCTCGTCGAGCAACAGCAGCCGCGGATCCGCCATGAGGGCCATCCCGATGGAAAGCATGCGACGCTCTCCGCCGCTCAGGGTCCAGGCCAGTTGCTTGCCCCGGGCCCGGAGCACAGGAAAGAGCTGGAACACCTCCTCGAGGTGCCGCTCGACCCTCTGCTTCTGCGACCCGTGCACGTAGCCGCCGAGCAGAAGGTTCTTCCAGACCGTCATGGTGGGGAAGACTGACTGATCCTGGAATGAGACGGCGACGCCGGCCTTCGCGCGGTTCCAGGAAGGCGAGCGCGTCAGGTCATGGCCCGCCAACAGGATGCGGCCTTCCCATACTGGCAAGAGTCCGAGCAGCGCGCGAACGATCGAGGATTTGCCGGCGCCGTTGTGACCGAGCATCACCGCGATCTCCCGCGGCCGGACCTCGAACGAGACGCCCCGAATCACAGGCTCGTTGCTGTACCCGGTGACGAGCCCGTGGACCTCCAGCATCAGGGTTCTACCTTGCTGTAGCCGAGGTAGATCGACATCAGATGCCGGTCGCCCAGTACGTCCTGCGGCGATCCACTTGCCACGACCCGGCCCTCGTTCATGAAGAGAACCCAGTCGGCGAGCTCGCGGACGACGTCCATGTTGTGCTCGATCAGGCAGACCGTCCGGCCTTGCTCCACGGCGAAGGCCCGGATGTGATCGAGGAACACGGCGAGCCGCCGGATGTCGACACCCGCCGTCGGCTCATCCAGCAACATGACCGACGCGTCGAGGGCGGTCAGACGAGCCAGCGAGAGCATCTTCTGCTGCGCGTACGAGAGCGCGCTGCCGGACTCGTTGGCCTTGGGCTCGAGCCCGAAACGTTCTAGAAGCCGCCACGCCGCCTCGAGGTTGTCCCGTTCCTGCCGCGACACCGCCGGAATGACGGGCCACACGAGGAGTGGTCGTTCGCCGAGCTGGGCCGGCATCGCGACGAGCACGTTTTCGATCACCGTGAGCCGCGGCCAGATCCGTACGTCCTGAAATGTCCGGCCGAGACCCACCCGAGCGATGGCCGGCGGCGTCCACCCCGTGATCTCCCGCCCCTGGAAGACCACACGCCCCGCATCGGGCGGCACGAACCCCGTGAGGAGGTTGAAGATGGTGGTCTTCCCGGCACCATTCGGCCCGATGACGGCCGTGATGCGTCCCGGCGCGAGTGCGAGGTCGCAGCCATCGACAGCAGCCACGCCACCGAAGTGCTTCACGAGCCCTCGCGCCTCGAGAATCGCCGCGTCGGCATCACCACTGCGCCGAAGTCCGTCTTCATGCCGAGCCGTTGGCAGCAGGTCCCATCTCTTCGTCATCACCGGATGGTTCTCGCTCATCCCGCGGCGGCGGTAACGGGCGAACTGCTCCGGGAAGAGGCCATCGGGGCGCACAAAGAGAATCGCGACGAGCAGGATCCCGAAGATCACCTGATGCAGGTAGGCCGAGACCTCGTGGGGCAGCGGTGCGAACCGGAGCCCTTCGATCATCGCGCCGACGACCACGGCGCCCACCGTGACCCCGGCAAGACTGTACTGTCCGCCCAAGACGAGCATCACCAGGAAGAGCATGACCAGATCGAGACCGAACTGCGTCGGGCCGACGTATCGAAGGTAGTGGGCAAAGACGCTGCCGGCCGCGCCGGTCACGCCGGCGCCGATCGCAAAGATGGAGAGCTTCGCCCACAGTGGATCCTTGCCAAAGGCCTCCACCGCGATCTCGTCGTCTCGAACGGCTCTCACGAGGCGGCCGTAGGGCGAGCGGATGAGGAAATGGCAGAAGACGTAGGACGAGGCGGCGAGTCCGCACACAAAGAGCAACGTGACTGCGGCCGTCGTGATCGTCCAGGGGCCGAGCGCGAAGCGAGGGATCCTGGTGATGCCATCGGGCCCGCCCGTCAGGCCGTGCAGATTGGACACCAGCGTGAAGAACATCAGCTGGACCGAGAACGTCACCAACATGAAGTAGCGGCCACGGGCGCGCAATGCCGGCCAGCCTATGGCGAAGGCGCCGACGACAGCGACGAGGGCCGACAGCAGGAGATCCACGGGGTAGGTACCGGGTGGGAGAAGGCGGCGCGAGAGGATGGCCGCCGTGTACGCTCCGAGCCCGTAGAAGACGGGATGTCCGAGATGGAGGAGCCCGCCCAGCCCCTTGATCAACATGTACCCCTGAACGGCGATGACCCACACGGCGATCAGGGTCATGAGGTTCAGCACGTACTCCATGCCGACCTCGTTACGTCCGGCCGTGGAACTTCTGGACACCCCCGAAGAGCCCGTCGGGCCTGACCATGAGCACCACGATCACGACACCGTACGCGACGACCTCCTGCCAGCTCGACGGCACCTTCCATACCGCCCAGTGAAAGGCCTGGCCCAGCACGAGGGCGCCGAGGAGCGGGCCCCGGACGTCCCGGAGGCCACCGACGATGATCGACGCGAAGGCGAGGAAGACCGGCCCGAACCCCACGAACGGGTCCACCCCGGATTCGGCGACGGTCGGTATCGCCGCCGCCCCCGCGATGAGGCCGGCGAGCCCGAAGACCCAGAGATAGGAATGATCGACGTTGATGCCGACGGCCTCCGCGAGCTGACGGTTGTCGGCGACCGCCAGGATGGCGGAGCCGGGACGGGTCCGGTTGAAGAAGAGCCAGAGGAGGGCGAGGACGACCACGGCGAGCCCGATCTTGCTCAGGTGGGCGGCATTGAGTCGCACCCCGAAGATCTCCAACCCCGGCAGCAGTCCCTGCACGAAATAGACGCGCTGGGCGCCGAGGAGCACGGCGAGCCCACTTTCGGTAACGGTGAAGACGGCGAGCGACAGCAGCACCAGAATGAAGAGCGGTGCCTTCCTACGGATGAAGTGCCGATAGAGGCCGTAGTAGAGGACGATGCCGGTGAGACTGCCCACCAGCGCGGCCAGGACACTCGCCAACCAGAGCGGCAGACCCACGTGGCTCCGGAGGAAGAAGACCGCGTACGACGCAAACAGGTACACGGACCCATAGCTGAAGTCGATCATGCCTGCCGTCCGCCAGATCAGGGCGAGCCCGAGCGCAAGGAGGCCGATGTTGAACCCGAGGGCTAGACCGTTGATGAAGTAGCTCATCGGGGTTCGCCCCGCTCATGCGACTGGCAGGTTGCCGGCCACGGGAGCCTGCGCACGGTGCGACAACGCCGAGGCCACAGCACGCGGGTGGCGCGGCCGTGCATGCGCCGTCTTCCTGTCTTCTTACCGACGTGCCACGTCCCCGGGTCCTCCCGGCGCTATTTCAGGTCCGCCGGGCTGAACGTCTGGAGATGGTGGCGCTTCCCCTGCCGGATATCGAAGACGGCGAGGCTCCGTAGGCTTGTGCCGTCGGGCAAGAACTCGTAGTCGGTCGCCGGCGTACGGACCGCGCGGAGCGTCCGGAGCTTCGCCAGGAGACTCTCCCCAGTGATGACCTTGCCCTCCTTTGCCACCTCGGTCATCAACGTGCGGTTTATCCAGGCGAAGTCGTAGCCCGACGAGGCGTAGCCGTGCTGCGTCGTCACCAGGTCCTTCAGCGCGGCCGGCGCGTCGTCCCGCACTACGTGGGCGACGAAGAGGAGGTCCTTCTCGGCCACGGAAAGGCTGAAGATCTCGGGCGCGTCGGCGCCGGTATGGGTCAGCAAGAGCCCCTTGAAGCCGAGCTCCCGGGCCGTGCGAATCGACATCACCATCTCGCCGCCACCGATGTTGGCGATATAGATCGCGTCAGGATTCGCCTCCATGAGCTTCGTGAACTGGGCGCGGAGGTCGGGGGGGGCGATCGGGTGGGAGGCCTTGGCGACGACCGCGATCCCTCGCTTGCCGAACTCGGCTTCGCAAGCCTTGACCATCTCGTAGCCGAACTCGTAGTCGATGTAGAGGACCCCGACCTTCTTTACCTGAGGAAGCTGGCGCTTGACGTACTCGGCGATGGGACGCACCACCACGGTCGTGATGAGCTCGAGCTGCTGGACGTACTTCGACTCCTGAGGGACGCGCGCACTCAGCGACATCGTGTAGGCGAGGACCTTGTGCTCGTCCAAGAGGGGGCCGTTCGCCAGCATCACGTTGCTGCCCCAGCAGAGCAGGCTCACGATCTTGTCGACGCCGATCGCCTTCTGCATCGACTGCCGGGCCAGCGACGGGTCGTTCTTGCCGATGTTCATCCCGACGAGCTCGAGCTTCCGGCCAGTGATCCCGCCCTTGTCATTCGCGTCGTTGACCACCAGCTCGGCGCCCCGCCACATGGCCTGGGCGAACTTGGCGGGACCCGGTGCCGTGCTCTGGCACATCCCGAGCGCGAGCTTCTCCGCGGCCGCGGCCGAGGTGACCCCTGTCGCCATCCCAACCACGGCCATCGTCACCGGCACGAGTAGCCGCTTCTTTAGTAGTCCGTGCATCGCCATCCCTCCCCGCGGGCGTCCTCGCGACCCGCGATGCTGGTTGGGAAACCTGGGAATCAGAGGTGGAGCGGTCCCTGCCGCACGTAGTTGCCGCCCCCGGGCTTCGCCACGATGTCGCCATCACGCATGACGACGCGGCCCCGCACCATGGTCAGTACGGGCCAGCCCGTCAGCTCCCAGCCTTCATAGAGCGAGAAGTCGGAGCTCGACGGGAAGGCCTTCTGTCGCACGCGCGCACGCCTCTCGAGATCCACGATGACCAGGTCCGCATCCGCTCCCAGCCCGAGGTGGCCCTTCTGGGGATACAGCCCGAAGATGCGCGCCGGGTTGAGGCTCGTCACCTCGGCAATCCGCTCCAGCGACAGGCGCCCCTTGTGCACCCCCTCGCTGAGGAGCAGCGGCAGCATCGTTTCGACCGCCGGGAAACCCCACTGGCACGACCAGATCGATTCCGACTCGCGCTCCAGCCTGCGGCTCGGCATGTGGTCGGAGCTGACGCAGTCGATGACTCCTTCGCGGAGGGCCCACCAGAGCCGCTCGCGGCTGATCTCGTCCCGGATGGGCGGCTTCGTCTTGGCCAGCTTACCGCCCGGGTCGGTCTTGAGGAGCGTGAGGTAGTGCGGGCACGTCTCGGCCCGGATCTGGCGCCCCTTCTGCCTGGCCTCGGCAATGAAGTCGACGCTCTCCGAGGCCGTCACGTGCACGATGTAGAGCGGACACTCCGCCTCGTCGGCCAGCAAGGACACCCGCTGGATCGCCTCGAGTTCGCTGACAGTCGGGCGGCTCTCGGCCCACGCCGTGAGGTCGTCGCGGCCGGCCCGTTCGAGCTGAAGTGCGTGAAAGTCGATGATGTCCTGGTTTTCGGCGTGGACACACACGATGCCACCGGCGCGCCCCACGTGCCGGAAGGCATCCAGCAAGGTGCCATCATCCAAGGCGTGCGCGCCCGACATCTCAGCCTCTAGCGTGCCGGCGCGGAAGTGCATGATGAACTTGAAGCCGCGCGCGCCGAGTCGCGAGACGCAGTCGGGGATCTCTCGAATTTGCTGGGGCGTCATCGGGTAGGGGCGGAACGCCATGTCGATCAGGCAGTGCGTCTCGACGATCTCGACAAACTCGTCAAAGATCTCGAGGTAGGACGACCGGGCGGCGAGGTGCGGCGGCAGGTTCTTCCGTTTGAGCATGAGGATCGCCGTGGTCACCCCGCCAGCCGCGGCGCCCATGGTCTCCGTCTCGCACTCCCGTTCGAAAGAGCCCCAGTAGCCCAGGTGATGATGCGCGTCCACGAGGCCCGGCAGGACAGGCCGCCCCTTCGCATCGATCGTCTCGTCTCCTGGTGGCAGCGTCCCCGCGGCGGCGATGGCGGCGATGCGGCCACTCTTGATTGCCACGTCGCTCGTCGTGGTCGTCGAGCCTGGGCTCACCAACTGAGCGTTCTTGATGACGACGTCGAAGTGCATGTCACAACCTCGCAGGGGCACAAGTGAAGCGAGCACGGCGCAGCGCACGCCACGGTCGGCAATCGTGCTCAGGCACTCGTCAAGCCGCTTGTTCTCGATAGAGCGCCGTGTCGCGGAATTCCCACATACCGGGAACTGTTAGTCCGCTATGCGGCAAACTCTGGCATGGGGGTGGGAGCCTGTCAACCGATTTCTCGAACTCACCAGGCGGAATGCCGATCGCGGCCTGTCTCGATCAGGCTCCCTCATCAAGAACGACGACGCTGGCCTTTATCCTGGACGCCGAACTGCGTGAGAGTATCCGGCTCGACATCAGTTCGGCACACGCTGACTCTCGGATTGCCGGTCTGCAACGAGCGGAGGATGGCGCACAGGGTCGTCTTGCCGCGACCGCTCTCTGCGAGGACCAAGGTGTAGCGCTTGCAATCGACATCGCCCGAGGCGCCGTAGCTTAGGAAATGGCCGACGTTCTTGATCGATATGAGTTTCCGGAGCATCCGTTATCGCCTCCGCGGCTGTCCTGGAGCCGCTCCCTCTCCGCAAGCCTAAGACTATCGAGTGGCTCGGCACCCGGTCCGTCAGCACCGCTCAGCTGGCCGGCGCCGCCGGAACGGAGTAGCACCGGGAGTAGCACCTGAAGCAAATCAGGCGCTCCGGGCTGTCGCCGGAGCGCCTGATTTCATTTGGTGGGCCGTCAAGGACTCGAACCTTGGACCCGCTGATTAAGAGTCGGGACCAAGAGCTGCGCAGCGACACGCATGACGAGGTATCTCGCGAGGCTACAGAGCGTTCACCGTGATCGGACCTACTCGTACACTGGCTTGCGCCCGATGAGTTGGAACCAACTTGGAACCAGATCTCAACCCCTGGGGATCCTCCACCATCACCACTGAAACTCACCGATGAACTTCCGCAGTGCCGCCAACGCCGAGAGCGCCCTCGACCCGTCAACCTCCTCACCGTGCGCCGCGGCATCCCCCGCCTTCTTCACCGTCATCACCCGATTCCTTTGGGTCTCCGCAACGGCTGCTCCCTGCAGCCCGACCTCAACGAGCTGTTTCCATCGTTCGCGTGACCCTTCTCCTGAAACCGGCTCCCTGCGCCTCGCCGCCCATCGCTCAACAAGGGCGACCTCAACCGCGGCGCGCCCTAAAGCAGCACTGGCCTCGAACAACCCAAGCAAGTACGCCTCTCCGGCTTGCTCAACCAGATTCCGGACGCGATCGAAGCTGGGCCCAGAATGCCGAATGAACACGAATGGCAGTGCATTCAGGCGCGGCCGAATCCTCGAGCCTGGGAGAACTCCTCGCTTCTGCTGCAGCCTCCTTCGCTCGGCTTCGTCGATCACGCCAGCAAGGGAGTCTCGCTTCCAATAAGTCTCAAACGCTTCCTCGAGACGCTTTCGCCTCAACCCGTCTCTGACCCCGCGCACGCAGTCTATCTTCGCTTCAACAAGTGCTTCGCCTACGATCGCCCAGATGTCCCCTTTCTCCGACTCTAGGGTCTTCTTCCCCGCCGCATGGAGCTTCTCAGCCACGCGCTTGCCGCGACCGCTCTGCAAGCACTCCTCGAAGTAGTGAATCATCGTCAGTGCGTCATTGCGGTCGGCCATCTCCTTCATCTTGTTGAAAAGGCTCCAGCGCTCACCGATGATGTTTCGACCTTCGTCGTACACTTTACGAACCACAGCCAGGAGGCGCGTCGCGACGACTTGCTCATCGGTCATGAGCTCGGTCACTCATCCGAGAAGTTCTCCCACATGACGCCGGGCCACCTCACGGAGGGACTCGGTAGCCCCAGGGCCAGCCGGCGCACGTGATGGGAAGCATGTGTAGAGCAGGTCCCATGGAAGCCCATACTCGCCGCCACGGAAAGTGCGACCCTGCGGTGGTCCTGCCCTACGGGGAATCGTCCTCCAGACCGCAGCCAGCGCGAGGAACGCGACCTCTCCCAGTGCGCAGACACTTCGGGGAGCCAAGTCCTAGAGTTCTCTTTCGAGGTGCGTTGATGCGCAAGCCTGCAACAGTGCTTGCCCCAAGCGCTTTCGGTCTTCGCTGTTGTGTCCTCGCCCGAACCCCGGGAACTTCGCATGCGTCCAGCACTTCACGGCATGGACGAAGAAGAGGCCCTTCCGTCGGAATTCGTCCAGGAACTCCCCATCCGGCTCTAGCGCCTTGACAACCGCCCTTCGGCGAGTCCCACCGCGTCGTACAGATCCCGGGGGGCCCCGCGGTCGACCAGCGCCAGGAGCTTGCCGGCGAGGGTCTCCTCGAGGCCGACCAGCCGAGCGCGGCACGGGAAGTCGGGATCGGGCGTCCACCCGTCCTGCATGAGAACGGGTTGGAGGGAGACGCGGTAGAGAATCACAGCGCCGCCGCCGCGCTTTTGGTCAATCCGCCAACGCGACAGAACGTTCAGCCAGT
>Ga0187892_10010972_pt1 | contig 11279 bp, 5 predicted proteins | sample MA1701073metaG_FD_139345 | JGI IMG/M metagenome (GOLD analysis project Ga0187892, IMG submission 139345) | Bio-ooze microbial communities from a basaltic lava cave in the Kipuka Kanohina Cave System on the Island of Hawaii, USA - MA170107-3 metaG ... | reverse complement strand
GAGAAGCCGGAGGTCGCCTGAAGGAAGTTGTGAAAAAACTGTGGACATCGGGTGAATTTCTTTTCAAAAAACCCTTGACAGACCACCTCAGATGTCTGGGCTGCTGAATTTCGACCCTTCGGGCCTGGCCCTGAACAATCGATGACTTCTGCAACCAAGCACTAGAGGTTTTGCTGCCCGAGATGCTAGGCGCTTACTTCTCAACTTCCTCTCGCTCGTCATCATCGAGATCGCTGGAGAGAGGCGCGAACAGACTCTGGCGAACACCAGGGTAGCGCGTCTTCCATCCTTTGATCTGATGCCAGACAATTTCGTTGAGGCGCCCGGTCGGAGCGGCATCGGGAACATCAAAACGCATTCGCGCAGAATCCAGGGCAGCTCGCCGGGCCGGCCCACGCAACGCACTCAAGGCGGGATTCACCTCAAAAAGCGATTGCTTGGGTTCAACCGCGGTGTACGGAGTAACATCGGGCGTGCTTTGAAAACTGGCCCGCATGTCGGTAGCGATCAGGTCGAACAGCGAAAGCGCAGGCAAACCAAGGATGAGCTCAATCGTTTTCAAAAGGCTGGTTTGCGAGTAGAAGGTTGAGTCGACGTAGTCGCGACGCATGTAAGGGCCTACGGCCAGGGCGACAGTGCGATGCCCATCCACGTGATCGACTCCGTTTTGAGCGTCGTCCTCCACCACCAGGATGACCATCTTTTTCCAGAACGGACTCTTGCTTAACGCCTCCACGATCTCACCGAGAGCCAGATCATTGTCGGCCACCATCGCTTTCGGCGTGGATGCGCCGGGCCGGGTCCCCAGCGTGTGATCGCTGGGCAACTGGAGGATAGTCAGGTTCGGCATGCTGCCCTGGCGTTCCCATTCCTTCAAGTCTTCGCGAAACAGCCGCGAGCGCGCGACATCAGGGATGTCCGTCGAGTAGGCTGGGAAATCCGGCGCCAGGAGGCCGTTCAGCGGTGGGATGGGAGATTCCGCTTTCCACAGCCCGCGAAAGCTTTCGCCGTTCCGCCATCGTTCCAGCAACTTCAGCCGCTGTCCCTGCGAGGCAAGCCGCGGCGCAAACTCGCCATAGACCCGCACGGTCTTTTTCATCTTCAGCGCAGCATCCCAGATGAAGCCACCTTCGGAGTAGGCAATCGGGTCCGAGCCATCGAAGGGATAACTGCGCCCACGGTAGCCTGGCCACAAACAGTAGGCTGTTTCGTTGGCCTGCGTCAGCCACTGGTGGCCGTCGCCGCTGTTGCCACCCGTGGCATAGAAGTTGTCGAGCAGCACAAATTGATCCGCCAGCCGGTGATGGTTGGGAGTGACATCCTCGCCGAACATCACCAGCGACGGATCGCCGTTGCCCTTCTTCATGTCGCCGAAGACCTGGTCGTAGGTGCGATTCTCCTTGATGATGTAAACCACGTGCTCGATGAGGGAGGGTTCACCGGCGCGCACCGGAATAGGCACGGGTGGCACGTTCCTGCGCACCGGTTCTGCAGAGGATGCGGCCTCCAGCCGCAGGTGATTGTTCTCCGCCACGGCGGTGGCATAGCTGTTGAGTTGTCCGGCGTCTGGGATGGGTATGACGGCGACCGATCCACGATAGGCATGGACGTAGCGTTTCTGTTTCGCCCCTTGCCATCCGGACCCGGCACCGAGCAGTGTGGACACGGCCAGGTAGCTGCCGTCCGGACTCAACGAAAGCCCGTTCGGGTACCAGGCCGTGGGAATAAGGCCCGCGATCTTGCTGCTGGCCACGTCGACGACGGCCACGGCGTTAATCCCGCCGCAGGCCACATACAAGCGGTTTCCATCCTCTGAAAGAGCAAGCGCCGTAGGCGCAATGCCCCGCACGGGCCTTTCAAACGGCTGGAGAACGATGGTGTTGCTCACTTCGCTCTTGACCGTGTCAATAACCGAAACCGAATCCTTGTTGCCGTTGGCCACATAGAGCCGGTTTCGCGCTTCGTCCCAGAGGATGGCAGTCGGATGGAGTTCAACAGGAATAGTGTGCGTCGCTTTGCCGCCCGCCAAGTCCAGGCGTGTCACAGTGCCGGTTGCCGCTTTGCCCTGAGCATCGATCACCACCCGATCCGCGTTGGGCTGCAGCCCGGTGGGTGCAGTCATATCTTTCGGAGCCGGCACACGGCCGCCCCAGTTGCTGACGTACGCGACCGTTCCCTCCTTATTGATCACGGCGCCGAAGGGTGCAATACCCGTCGGCAACGACGAGACGATGCGGCCGTCCGATAGATCAACGATGGCCAGCTTGTTGTCGTAAATGAGCGGCACTGCGGCCACCTGCTCATTGTGAGCCAGAGCCCCGGCCGTGAAGCTGCCCAGCCCATCGGCCACCGTCTTGAGAGTCCCGTTTTCATCGGTCAGCAGTCGTACCTTGTTCGTGGAACGGGTCACGCTGCTGATAAGCACGCGGTCTTTGGTCCGGTCATACCGAATCCCCTGCAAGCCGGCTGAGCCTTCCGAAGACATGCGCGCCAAGGTCTGGTTGGATCTCCAGTCCAGCTTGTAAACCTGCATTTGTGAAGCGCCAGCGGCGCCTGCCGTCAGGACCCAAAGCTCGGATGACGCCCGGCCAAATGCCAACCCGTAGACACGCCCTTCGAAGACGCTCTGAACGCCGGCAGGAGTAATTCCTTGCCGCGTCGTGACAACTCCAGGATCGGTCACCGCCCGCAGCGGAACCTCCACGGTCTGGGCAAGTAGCGGAGTGAATGAGCAGGTGATGAAGAGCAGAGAAAAAATCCAGCGTTTCATGGGACATCCCTTGCAAGGAGCTTTTTGAATTCGAAAAACACCGGACGTGAACGCTGGTAATCATATGTGATATGGGCAGTAGATTGCGATCAGCCAGTTTCCAGAATCCGAATGATGGAGGACATTCTCGGCGAAGAGATGGTCAGTGGCGCAGCGGGATGACGCTGCTAGGAGCGTTTGCCGCGCTGACATTGCTGCTGGCGTCGCTGGGCATCTGCGGAATGCTCTCCTGGGTCGTCGCGAAGCGGAGCCAGGAAGTCGGCCTTCGATTGGGCCTCAGAGCCCAGAATCTGCTGGAATGCCCGCGGAACCAAGGGATTGATCCCTTGCTGCGGAATTGCTCAGTGAGTTTCCGAGCCGTGGTGACAATGTCTTGCCCGGTCACACTCTTCACGTTCGAAGAACGTTTCGATCTTGAAACCATAGCACCCTCTTGTTGACGAGCTCTGATCTTCAGACGGAATCTGGGTAGCTGGTAGCCGCGATTGACGCGTCTTGGCGGCAATCGTGGGCTGGTATTCTGGAATGGTCCGATCATTGTCGAGGATGAGTTCGTTGGTGGCGACACCCAACCACGATTGAACGGCCCAAAGCACCCTTCAATCGTGGCTACCATGTTTCCTGATCTTGCGATTGTGCCAACGGAAGGAGCCGTTCAGTCGGGCTACCCGTCCCGTTCTCAGGCGATAGTTGTCGGGGAGGTGCCGTGACATAGCCCTTGGCGCAGAAATCTCTCCGATCCGCTTTATCGAGTTTCTCCTGCCAAAATCGAAGATCAACCACTTCTAAGGACCAAGCCATCTTCCTTACAGGTGGCGGAAGACTTCCTCATCTTCGGAAGCACGGGACTTCAGAATCGACTGCACCCACTCACGGGCCAGATCCCTGGCCACAAAGCCGAATGCGATGGCTCCTCCGATAACGACTCCTCCAAACAGTATCCCGAAACTGACGAGCAGCGCGGTGCGCCCGATGCGAAGCTGTTCGAGGGCAATGACCACGGCCAGGCTCATGACCAGCAACCGGACTCCTCCCGCAATGAGGCGCGCGCCCGACCAATGTGCGTTCACAGCGGCCAGCAGCGCGCTGCGCGCCAGGAATTTGCTCACCACCGAGCCGAGTAATAGAACCAGCGTCGCCGCGATGATGTCTGGCACATAGTTCACGAAGCGGACCACCAGGTCCTGAGTCATCTGAGCGTTCGTCGCACTCAGAGCCAGCAGGATGATAAACATCCACAAGACCCCCTGCACCAGCCTGGCACCGAAATCGCTGGGCGAACGAAAAACACGCGCCCGATCAATCGTGCTCGCCATTCCCGTCTGGATCATCAGGCGGTCAAAATGGGTTACCACAAGCAAGCGGTAAGTGATCAGCCGCGCCAGATAGGCGAGCGCGCCTCCGATAATTAAGATCACCAATACCGTGATGAGCGCGGGAACAACCAGCGCCAGCTGTTGAGCCAGACGGTGGAAAGGCTCGATAACAAAGTTTTCAATTAGCCCTGGCATGGTCTTTCTCCTTTCTGGATCTGTCGTTCCAGTGGTGATGCAGGTACGGTCGTTCGGCTTCAAACACATTGCATAGATTTTCGATGCATTGCTCGACCTCGATTGCGTTGCTTTCTCTCACTTCCAGGACGAAAGATGCGGTGCGGCCCAGGTAGAGCGGGACCAGAGACTGCATCAAGTGATCGCGATCCAACGCCTTGTGATGATAGGCCGCAGCATATTCATAGATCAGGTGCACCCAAAGCAGGTCCGGGACTCGAAAGTCCTCACCGCTCCTTTCTGCACAAGCGGTCAACCCCTGAAAGGTTTGAGGTGAGAGGAAATCTTGGAAGATCTCACGAAGATCTGAAATGCCCTGGCGGTAGGTCTTAATCATGCGGTCAACGTTGACGGAGATCGGCTCAACTCCCACTTCAAAGGGGAAGCCAAACATCGGCACCGGCTGCGAACCGTTCACCGCCTGCCACACGGAGGAATAGGTCTCCATTAATTCAAAGACTGAACCCACAACTTGCCGGAACATGCTGGTTAGATCTGAACCGGGATCTTTGGCGTCGTGCAGCTTCGCCCCCAGGTAGGATTGCGCCACCCGGAATCCTTCGGCGATCGCGGTAACGGTCATCCAAATATCAATCCCGAAGCGAGCCACGTCCGTTCCCCAGACCTCTTTCTCCAGATAGTGAGCGGCGAGTCGACCGGAGAGGCCGAATTCACCGCCGATGGGCTGCCGCACGCGCTTGCCAAGCAAACTGCGCGTGATGGGATAGATAATGCTGTTGGTGATTGTGCCGTCGTACTTATGGCGCAGGTAGTAAGGAGCAATGTAATCCAGGTCGCGCTCCAGGATTGGCTTTGCGAGCAACTCCACCCATTGCGGGGTGATGCTGCGCAGGTCCGAATCGACCACCACGCAAGCCTTGGCGTTCAGGTGCTTGGCTACGGAAAAAATGGTGCGGAAGGCACTTCCCTTGCCTGGGATGCCATGATAAGGCGTGCTGATCCTTGAAACGAGGCGAACCGGGTGCGAAACCAACAAGACCGAGTCGACGTCTAACTCGGCACTGAGCACCGCTTCGCGTGTGTTGTCATTCGAGCCACCGTCCGAATTGACAATGAGCGATTTCCGTTCAGGGAAGTATTTTGCCAAGCCGGCGTTGACGGCTCGGACGACATGACCGATGGTGCGCGCATTGTTGTAGCTGGGGATCCCCACAACGATCTCGGCTTCACCGATTTCGTTCAGACGACTGAGGAGTTCACTGGATAGGTTATTTTGGCCATTCTCTTTCATTGAGTCTTCATCCCATCTTTTTAAGGTACGCCGATTGTCCAGTTTATACCGACCTCGCTGCGACTTTTGAACTCGGGTTGTCAAATGCGACGGCCAGTTCTGGCAAAATGCCGTCCAGGGCCACTTCAATGCGCCGCCACTCCGGGATCAGAGGCGAACCGAAAGGATGACTTTGAAATTCCTGGAAAGCGCTCTCGAGAATGCCGGCAAATACTTCGATCGAACCGAGCTCTTGATGCATATCAAACTGGGTTAGGGCGCTCATCTTGGAATGATCTTCGTAGGTTCGTACATACGCCCGGGCGTTCGCCATGTAAGTGTGTTTCAGCGCGCGCAAAGTATCCGTATTCAGAACGCATCCGCCGGAGCTGAGTTGGGTGAAAAATGTGCGTGCGATGTCGGAGACCATGCGGGCCAGACCAGAAGCCGGGTCATGTCCGACCTCTTGATGCTTGTGATCGTAGCGCGGTGTGATCTCTACCTGACAGATTCGATGTGGCCGGACGATGCGATACATCTCCGACAGGATGCCGACCTCAATTCCCCAGTCGGAGGGAAAGCGAAGCTCGTTGGCGATGCTGGCAAACGTGGCAAACTCGCCCGAAAGCGGATAGCGGAAGTCGGACATATATTCCAGAAACTCAATCTTCTGGAGGATTTTGCGCAGCGCTTTGACGAAGGGAAAGTAAAACAGCCGCACCACACGCCCGTGCAAACGGTCAGAATAGCGCGCGTAGAACCCTTTGCTGAACTGGTAGCGCAGCCGCACGACTGGGAAGAGCAGTCGCAACAGAAATCCTCGATCGTATGTCAGCACGTCTGCGTCGTGAAAAGCAACTACAGAGACCTCGCTCTTCCCTAAGGCATAACCTAATGCCGTCCAAATCGCCTGACCCTTGCCCCGCGGGCCGACCGGAAGAGTCTCGTTGATCCTGGCAATCACCGACTGCACTGCCGGTGAATCATTCCACAAAACACGCGCTTTGCTCTTCAGCGGCTGTACAATTTTCTGAGCTTCCCGATACTCCTCAGGAGTTCCGCGGTCCAGACTGATGTAAACGCGGCTAATAAAGTTCATGGTCGAGAGCTCGCGAATGATGTTTTTCATCGCCGCAGAAGAAAGATCCTTGAACAGCGCCGGAATGATCACGCCGATCGGGAAACGAACAGCAGCTTTTGTCAGCGACTCTTCCATCTCGATGAGATCTTCGTTTTCGAGCCGCGTAAAGGTCGGAACAATGTTTTGGTAGAAGTCCGCCATCGCACCCTCCGTTTCTCAGGGTTTTTGTGGCTTTCAGGAACTGCACCATAGTCCCAAAACGCGACAAAGATGTGAAGACTGACCATTGCTGGGGTTGAGGCACAGTAAGAACATCCGAGAGGGGACTGGTTGCATAACGCTGTGCTGCCGGGCGAACGCCACGGTGAGTATTGGAGGCCTTACTGGGCAGTGAGGTAGCGCAACGTATTTCCCGCCTGCATCAGTACTGACACCAGGAAAATCGGTGCGCCGATCGATCCTCAGATTGCGCGCTTGTTTTTGTCGGACAGCCAGTTCGACAATATGTTAGGTTGCGGCCAGCAACAGTCTACCTTCGCGGCAACGCGTCTCGCCTCAGTTCAGAGCCGGGTACTATAGCCTCCGCTGGCTGCCTGCTAAGCGTAGTCGGGGCAGCGCCAAGGCATTGACTCTTGCCCCATGCAGGCGGCAACCCCAGTGCAAGTGAGCTCCGGTGGTACGTCCGGTCGATCCCACACGAACAATTACTTGCCCTTTTTTTACGGATTGCCCCTCCTTGACTAGCAGCTTTGAGCCGTGAGCATAAATCGTATAGAGTCCCAGTCCATGATCGATCACCACGGTATTGCCACTGAAGAAGAGCTCGTCAGCCACAACTACTTGGCCCGCATTGGCCGTTTTCACCGGAGTTCCTGCCGAGGCATCTAAATCCACACCGCTATGCGGACTGGCTGGTTTGTCGTTGAGTAGGCGCCTGGCGCCAAGCGGACTCGTCACCTTACCTTTTGCGGGTTGAATAAAACTTCCCTGCCAGAGTTTTGCTGGCGATGAGGTTTTCCATAAGGCTTCCAACCGTCGGGTTTCTGCCTCGGCCCGCTTGACGTTTTCAGCGCTGGGTGTCACATACTCTTCATCCACTTCCACGCGCTCCTCTGGAAATTCCTTGGGCAAAATCTCCAGGCTTTCTTCGAAAGTTGCTGACGTATGATCCTGATACCCGACGGTTCCTCGAATGATGTGACGGCCCGGCTTGGTCTGCATGTCAATACCCACTAGAGCGTTCCATTGTTGCCTTCTGCTGTCGGGAAAGAAGCTTATCTTTTGATTGGCAAAACTGGCTTGTATCTGCTGAATCGGATGTCGGCTGCTGGCGGTAACTTGCACAATGTCTCCTGGAGACCACGGCCCTTCGGGAATGCCAAGCCGAAAGGCGGGATCACCTCGCTGGGAGGTTTGCGCGAACTGTATTGCTGAGATAAGCAATAGAAGGGGAAGCAGGCCGGCTGGAGTTCTTCCATGCATAACGTGGTTCATCCATTCAGCATTACTCTACTAAGGCAGGCTGTTGTTAAAACCTCTTGCGCATTTTGGCCTGGAGAGAATAGCCACCGTTCTGATTGCGTACTGCACTTAACGAGTATTTGCGGGTCACCTGATACTCGACTTGGACTACCTGACTCTGAGTTGACGTCACATCCGTGGCGAACGTAAAAAACAGATTCTTGGTCACGCGTTGCTGGATCGCCATACGTGCGCCGGGATTGCTCTGATTGCCCCCAATCTGCGGGTCGATGGTCAGCGAAGAAATGCCCACTAGCTTTCCCACCCGGCTGCTGACCTGCCCCGCCAATTGGCCCGCCACCACGGATTGCGGCGTGCTCGGATTGGCCGCCGCAGCTTCTGTCGTCTTACCCGTGAACAGTAGGTTGATGACATCGACGGGTGGAAGCGGCGGGTCCGATGTGTAGCTGGTGCGCAAGCGGTCGATGGGACCTATGAAGTTCAAGCTGAGATCAAACTGGTCGACCGTCGTCGTCACTGACAGATTCATGACAGGTTCGGTGCGTACGGGATTTACGAACTGGATCACTCCGCTTTGCACCTGGTAGCGTCGGTCGTTGAAGAAAAGCTCCCCGCCGGTAACATTCGTTCGACCTAGAATGACGGGTTCGGCCACTGTTCCCCGCACCTGCAGGTCGGCTGAACCCTGCACGCTCAGCTGGTTGCTTGATAGCCCCATTTCCTGTGTCGACTTCAGGGCCACATTCAGTTTGATATTTCGGGTAATTCCCTCGCTGGGAGGCGAGGAAGGTCCAGTGAACTGATCGGCAAAGGTTGCGAGATCGAATGCTTCGGTAAATGAAAGTCGATCAATCAGGACTTGCCCCGTCAATACAGCCGAATCGGGCGTTCCGTTCAGGGCCAGGTTGCTATTCAATATGGCCCGTACTCCCTCCGGGTAGCGCAAGCGAACCTCCTTGCCCGATAGTGCGACGTTGAATCGAACTGCAGACTGATAAGCGACAGAGCCTTGAGCTGTGATGGTGCCGCCTCCCGTCTGGGCTGTGAAGGTTCTTATATCGACACGATCTTGCTGAAGTTCAAACTTGGCATTGACTTTCTCCGCGCCGAGCGGTGCGTCCGGTGTTTGAAAAGCTCCGTCGATAACCTGTACGAACCCATGAATGTCAGGACGGGCACGGGTGCCTTGAGCGGCGACATCCAACTTAACCTGACCGGAACTCTCTAAAGTAGGATTCAGTAGTTGAAGAATATGAAGGTCCACATTGCCCGTGGCCGTTGCGCGCACGCTGCCGTCGCCCACAACTGGAACGATGGCCGACAGTTGAAGATCGCTTCCCGTGCCCTTCAGCTCGGCGCGTTCCATCGTCACAGTTCCGCCGCGATAGTCAATTCGAATCGGCGCCGCGTTCGCAATTTGCACGGATTGATAGCCCAGGCTGAGTGTCGGGATCTCGAGGCGAGCCTCAAGCCGTTCAGGGCGCTTCAAAGGACCCTTGAGCCAGGCATGTAGCTCGGTTTCTCCACGCATGTTCTGGCCGTGCCGAGGCAAATAGCTGGCCAAGAAAGGACCGAGATCGACGGCGCGTGTATCGATGTTCGCCGTTGCATCATAGTCCGCATTCAGATTAACCGTTCCCCGCGCCTGGATGTAAGCACCCGAGACACTGGAATCTAGGGTGAATGTGGCCTGCTGCCCAGCAACAGCGGTATGGGCCTTCAATCCATCGAGCACCTTCTGGTGCAATTGCAGCTTAGGAGCTTCGACGGTCGCTTCCAGTTGTGGTGTCTTCAGAGTGCCTCGACCCCGGGCAGACACCTTCACAATCCCAGCCACCTGCAAATTGCGGGTGCGGACAGCTTCGAGCCGGTCAAGGTGTATGCCGGGAAAATCGACTTGCGCCTCGTATCCCTCCTCTTTGGGGTAAAAGGTAGCTTTCGCGCTGCCTGATCCTGCGGGTGTGCGAAGATTCAAGGTGGAGTGAATGGCACTCCCGGTGCCTTGAAATTGCAGCGAGAAATCCTGAACCTTCTCATCCCAGGCGCGAGCCTCCAACAGGCGAACCGACCCCTGGCCGACAGGGCTTGTTTGCGATCCTCGCACCGAGACATCGGCTGACAGAAGCCCGGTGATCGGGTACTGCAGGTTCGCTGCCTGCTGGACGTCGGCCACCGGCAGCCTGTTAGCGACGACCCGCAGACTGACAGGGTTTTCACGTCCATACGACCAGTTTTTCAGCCCCACTGTCACGTCGAATTCAACGCGGCCTTGGGAACTTGTTTGCAGCCGTCCCTGGCGCAAAGCAATTCCAGACGATCCGAGGTCAAGTTGAGTCCTAAGAGTACGCAGAGTTGTGCCTCGATACCGAACGTTCTCCCCTCCCAGTTGTCCGGTCAGGCGAGGCTCCTTCACCGACCCCTGAAGTTGGCCATTGAATGAAGCTGACCCTCCCAGGCCCAGCGGTTCGGGGGGCTTTGATGCAAGCTGATCGTGACTGTCAGCAGATCCCAGGGCAACGAGCGCGAGCAGATCCACTTCGCGCAAATCGTCTGACCGGGCTTGTATCCCAAGGCTGCACCGCTTGCCCAGAGTACCTTCGAGCTTAAGCGTAGTGTGGGGTGTGCGGAGGTAAGTACGCTGCAGGGAGACGACGTCGCTGCTGCCATCGTAGGCGAGGTGCACGGCCCCGTCCAAAGGGATGACACTTGAATTAGCAGGCGCCCCTTTCGCGAATGGGGCCTGTCCGGTAATCAAGGCATCCGAGCGGACCTGGAGGGCTTGCATGCTGCCACGCCACGATGCCTTGACCGTTCCGTCCAGAAAGCCAGTGATCCTTGCACGTTCCTTCGGTTTCATGCGCAAGGCGGTGCTTGCAGCCGCGAGTGACACGCGACGCACTGTTCCTTCAACCCGAGCCTCTCGCTTGTCGGCCAGATGAAGAATCGTCAGATCAGCGGCCACCTGACCGTCTAAGACATTCGCCTGCAATTTTCGGGCTTGAAGAGTACCGCGATACAACCGATATTCGCCTCTGACAGACCTAGCGGTAGCGAGCGACCTCATACCGCCCAGTGAAAGAGAGACGGCGTTGGTGAACGGTGAGCGTGCTCCAGACCGGAGGGTGCCGCGCGATAGCGCGGCACCCTTCGGTCTGGGGAATTTTC
>Ga0187892_10010971_pt1 | contig 11279 bp, 12 predicted proteins | sample MA1701073metaG_FD_139345 | JGI IMG/M metagenome (GOLD analysis project Ga0187892, IMG submission 139345) | Bio-ooze microbial communities from a basaltic lava cave in the Kipuka Kanohina Cave System on the Island of Hawaii, USA - MA170107-3 metaG ... | reverse complement strand
TGCGCCAGGTGGTGCGCACCGGCGATGCCATCGCGCGCTATTCCGGCGCCAAGTTCGGCGTGATCCTCAATCACAGCGGCGAAGAGGAAGTGAGTGCCGCGGTCGAACGGTTCCTCGGCGTCGCCCGCGAAAGCGTCATCGAAACCGCGCACGGCCCCGTCTGGGCGTTATTGTCCATCGGCGGCCTGGTGCTGCCCAAACATGCGGCTGACGCCAACACTGCGATGGCGAGAGCTGAAGAAGCTTTGACCGAGGCCCGCCGGCTTCCCTCTGACGGCTACGTGATCTATCGTCCGTCGGCGCAGCGGGCGGCCGAGCGCAAGCAGAATGCTCACAGCGCCACCGAAATCGTCCGCTGCCTCAAGGAAGACCGGTTCAAACTGGCTTTCCAGCCCATCGTGGCGGCCGCCAGCGGCGAGGCGGCGTTCCACGAAGCGCTGCTGCGCATGACCGATCCCAACGGCGAGACCATCGCCGCAGCCCATCTCGTCCCGATTGCCGAGAAGTTGGGGCTGGTGCGGCTTATCGACCGGGCGGTGGTGCAAATGGCGATCGCCACCTTGCAAAAACATCCGCGGGCACGGCTGGCGCTCAACATTTCCGGGACGACGGCGGCCGATCCCCGCTGGTATCCCCAGATCACCGGGATTCTCGCCGGCAACAAGGGCGTCACGGACCGGCTCATCATCGAGATTACCGAGACGGTGGCGCTCAGCGACCTCGAGGAGACGCGGCAGTTCGTCGAGCAATTGCGCGATCTGGGCTGTTCTGTCGCCATCGACGATTTTGGCGCGGGCTATACATCTTTCCGCAATCTTCGCGCGCTGCCGGTCGATATTCTGAAAATCGACGGCTCGTTTTGCCGCGATCTCAAGGACAACAACGATAACCGCTATTTCGTCCGTGCGCTGATTGATCTCGCGCGCACCTTCAACCTGAAAACGGTGGCGGAATGGGTTGAAAACGAGGACGATGCGGCGCTGCTGCGCGAATGGAAGATCGACTTCCTGCAGGGCAATATATTTGGGGAGGCGACACTCGCTGTGCCCTGGCAGGAAACGGCGGTCGCCGGAAATTTCATGGCGGTCCCGGTTCAATTTCCGGCCACGGCTCCGTTGATAGCGGATCCGGTCCAAAATTTCGAAGACGTGTTGCCACAGGAACTATCCAAATTGCGCGAAGCCATCGCGGCGCTCGACACTTCGTTCAGGCGCGGCAAACCGGAGACGGCGGTTGGGGATAAGCCAAGCGGAGGCGCGGCAAGAGCAGTGGGGTGAAACCGAACTCATTCTCGCCATGGCCGCCCATCGAGGCGGCCATCCAGGCTGGATGTTCAAGGCCGGTCATGGAGATAAAATCTATTTCTCCGCGAGCGTATCGAGCTTCCGCTGCATGGCGGTGAGCTGCTCCTTAAGCGCCTGCAAATCGTCTTTGCCGGGAGGCTCCTGGGCCGGTGCTGGCGGTTGTCCTGTTTGCCCCATGGCCGCAGCGAAGGGATTAAACGCCCGCATCGCATCGTTGAACATCGCCATGTTGCGCTGGGCATGGTCCTGCACGGCCTTGAAGGGATCCGCTCCCCAGGCTTCCAGCATCTGGGCGCGAAACTTTTCCTGATCCTTGCCGAGATTGCCGAGCGAGAACTCAAGAAAACCCGGAACGATGGCCTGCATGGAATCGCCGTAAAAACGGATGAGCTGGCGGAGGAAATTGATGGGAAGCAAAGTGGTACCCTTGTTTTCCTCCTCGAAGATGATCTGGGTCAGAACCGAGCGGGTAATGTCGTCGCCCGTCTTGGCGTCATAGACGACGAAATCGGTTCCTGCTTTCACCATGACGGCGAGATCGTCGAGCGTCACATAGGTGCTGGTGGCCGTGTTATAGAGGCGCCGGTTAGCGTATTTCTTGATGACCACGGCGCTTGGGGACGATGTCTTTTCCTCGCTCACTGCCCGTAACTCCCGATTGCAACGCAAAAATTGCGCTCCGCAGTGCACAATTGCAAGCGCAAAAAATTTGATGAGACTCCCGAAATTTATGTCGCATTGCACACAAATACTTTGGTAGGCATAAGCCCGGCTTAGGCCAGGCCAAGGAGATGCGAATGGCGGTTTCCGATCAAAGCGTAGTGATTGTTTCGGCGGCGCGCACCCCGGTGGGCTCGTTTAACGGAACACTGTCGAGCGTGGCGGCCTCCTATCTTGGCACCGCAGCCCTGAAGGCGGCCATGGCACGGGCCAAGATCGAGTCCGCAGAAGTCGATGAAGTGATCCTGGGACAGATTCTGACCGCTGGCCAGGGCCAGAACCCGGCGCGGCAGGCTTCGATCAATGCCGGCATCCCCGTTACCAGCCCAGCTTGGGGCATGAACCAGATTTGTGGCTCCGGGCTTCGCGCGGTGGCGCTGGGCCTGCAGCAGATCGCCAGCGGCGATGCCAAGATCGTGGCCGCTGGCGGCCAGGAATCCATGAGCAAGGCGCCCCATGTCGCGCATCTGCGGGATGGCGTGAAGATGGGAGACTGGCAGCTTGTCGATACGATGATCAAGGATGGCCTGTGGGATGCCTTCAACGGCTATCACATGGGAACGACCGCGGAGAACGTGGCGCGCCAGTGGCAGATCACCCGCGATCAACAGGACACGTTCGCTGTGGCCTCACAGAACAAGGCCGAGAAAGCGCAAGCTTCCGGTAAATTCAAGGACGAGATCGCACCTGTAACGATTACGACGCGCAAGGGCGATGTGGTGGTGGCTGAAGACGAACATATCAAGAAGGGCGTGACTCTCGACAGCATCGCCAAGCTGAAGCCTGCCTTCGCCAAGGATGGCAGCGTCACCGCCGCCAATGCCTCGGGGATCAACGACGGTGCTGCCGCCGTGATCTTGATGAGCGCTGCGGAAGCCGGGAAGCGGGGGCTTAAGCCAATGGCCCGCATCGTTTCGTGGGCGAGCGTCGGGGTCGATCCCGCAGTCATGGGATCCGGCCCCATTCCCGCTTCCCGCGCCGCCCTCAAGAAAGCCGGTTGGAAAGTCGATGATCTCGATCTCGTCGAAGCCAACGAGGCATTTGCGGCGCAGGCCTGCGCGGTTAACAAGGATATGGGCTGGAACCCGGACATCGTGAACGTCAACGGCGGCGCCATCGCCATCGGCCATCCCATCGGCGCTTCCGGCGCGCGGGTGCTCACCACCCTGCTCTATGAAATGGGCAAGCGCAATGCGAAGAAAGGTCTCGCAACATTGTGTATCGGCGGCGGCATGGGTGTCGCCATGTGCGTCGAAAGGGAATAGCAATGGGACGCGTAGCGGTGGTAACCGGAGGCAGCCGCGGCATCGGCGCTGCAATCTGCAAGGCGCTGAAGGCTGCGGGCTACAAGGTCGCCGCCACCTACGCCGGCAATGACGAGGCTGCCCAAACCTTTAAAAACGAAACCGGTATCCCCGTGCACAAATGGGATGTGTCGAATTACGAAGCCTGTCTGGCGGGCCTCAAAAAGGTTGAAACCGATCTCGGCGCGATCGAAGTTCTGGTCAACAATGCCGGCATCACGCGCGACGCCATGTTCCACAAGATGACCGCGCAGCAGTGGAACGAAGTGGTCAACACCAATCTCAATTCGCTTTTCAACATGACACAGCCCGTCTGGAGCGGCATGCGTGACAGGGGCTTTGGCCGTGTCATCTGCATCTCCTCGATCAACGCCCAGAAGGGCCAGATGGGCCAGTCGAACTATGCCGCGGCAAAGGCCGGCGAGATCGGCTTCGTCAAATCGCTGGCCCAAGAAGGGGCGGCCAAGGGGATTACCGTCAACGCCATTTGTCCGGGCTATATCGGCACCGAGATGGTGCGCGCCGTACCGCAAGAAGTCCTGGAGAAGCGGATTTTGCCGCTCATCCCTGCGGGCCGCCTGGGCGAGCCGGAAGAGGTGGCGCGTTGCGTGCTGTTCCTGGCAAGCGACGATGCAGGCTTCATCACCGGGTCAACGCTGACCGCCAATGGCGGCCAGTATATGGTGTGACCGCCTTACCTCGATGTCATCGCCGGACTTATTCCGGCGACCCATGGTGCAGCGATACGGATCGCCTGAAAGTATTGAACGATGGGTCCCCGCAACAAGTGCGGGGATGACAATGCAGGACCACATGGAACTCCGGGCAACCAATCTCCACTGCATTCGCGGCGGGCGGATCGTCTTCCGAGATTGCAGCTTCGAGCTTAAGGCAGGCCAGCTGTTGCAGATCACCGGCGCCAATGGTTCGGGCAAGACATCGTTGCTGCGGCTGATCGCTGGGCTGGGCGAGCCGGCCGGTGGCGCGCTCATGCTAAGAGGCGGGCAGGCCGATCTCTCCATCGGCCAGCAGGCGCATTTCATTGGTCACAGCGACACAGTGAAGACGGCGCTTACGGTAGATGAGAACATCGGTTTCTGGACGGGGTTTCTCGGTGGCGGCCAAGCCTATGAGGGGCTGGCGGCATTCGATCTGCTGCGTCTTGCAGCCTATCCAGCGGCATTGCTTTCGGCGGGACAGAGGCGGCGGCTGGCGTTGGCGCGGCTCGTCGCGGTGCCACGGGCGCTGTGGCTGCTCGATGAGCCAACCGTAGGTCTGGATAAGACCGCGCAAAAAAAGCTCACGGAGGCGATGGCGGCGCAGCTTGCCAAAGGCGGCCTGATCATCGCCGCTACCCATGGGCCATTGGGCCTTGAGCCGCAGGCGCGGCTCGATCTTGGTGGGGAGCCATGAGCCTCGTCTGGGCGCTCATCCGCCGCGACCTCGTGTTGGCTCTCCGTCAGGGTGGCGGAGCGGGGACGGCGCTGGGATTCTTCCTGGCCGTCGTGGTCTTGCTGCCCATAGGCCTTGGCCCCGATCAGGCGCTGTTGCAGCGTCTGGCGCCAGGCAGCCTGTGGATCGCGCTACTTTTGTCAGTGTTGCTCTCGGCCGACCGTATTTTCCAGCAGGACTACGAGGATGGTTCCCTCGACATCATGGCCATGGGACCTGTCCCCTTTGAAATAGTGGCCTTGGGTAAGGCCGCCGCTCATTGGCTATCCACCAGCCTGCCGCTGGCGATTGCCGCGCCGGTGCTCGGCTTTCTCATCAATCTTGATCCGGCGGTGCTAGCGCCACTGCTGCTCGCCATGATGATGGGCTCCTTCACCCTTTCATTGCTCGCCGCCATTGGGGCTGCGGTGACAGTGGGTCTGAGGCGGGGTGGATTGCTGGTTTCGCTCCTGGTGCTGCCGCTCTATGTCCCGGTACTGATTTTCGGTGTCTCAGCCTCGGCAGCCGGTCCCGATATCGCCACACCTTCGCTGCTGATATTGATAGCGCTGGCGTTTGCAAGCCTGGTGCTATCACCCTTGGCCGCGGCTGCGGCACTCAGGTCCTATCTCGAATGAAGATGGCGGACTAGAAACCGGTTCATGCATTATCTCGCCAATCCCGCTCGTTTTGTGTCGCTCGCCAACCGGGCGCTGCCATACGTTTGGACGATAACTGTCGCACTCTTTGCCATCGGCCTTTTTGGCGCGCTCGTGACCGCGCCCGCGGACTACCAACAGGGCGAAACCGTGCGCATCATGTATGTGCATGTGCCGGCGGCGTGGATGGCGCTCCTCGTCTATACGGTGATGGCGCTGGCGAGTGCGACCGCAATAATTTTCCGCCATCCGCTGGCGGATGCAGCGGCAAAAGTCGCAGCGCCCATAGGTCTTGTCTTCTGCTTTCTGGCGCTGGTCACCGGCTCGCTGTGGGGCCGGCCCGTCTGGAACACGTGGTGGGTATGGGATGCGAGGCTCACCTCCATGTTTGTGCTGTTCCTCCTGTATATCGGTTACATGACGGTGTGGCAGGCAATCGAGGAGCCGCACCGTGCCGCCATGGTCGCCCGCGTGGTGGCGCTGGTGGGCTTCGTCAATGTTCCTATAGTGAAATTTTCGGTGAACTGGTGGAACTCGCTGCATCAGGATGCCAGCGTTTTCCGCTTCGATGGCCCGGCGATTGCGCCTTCGATGCTGTGGCCACTCCTCGTTATGGGACTCGCCTACGCCTTCCTGTTTCTCGCGCTGCAATTGGTGGCAATGCGAAGCGAGATCGCCGCGCGCAAGCTCCGGCAAATCCGCATTGCCGAGATCGGAGAACGATGATGGACTTCACCGCCACTTACAGCGGATTTGTGATTGGAGCCTATGCGTTGTCGGCCACTATGCTCACCGGTCTTGTCATTTTCATTCTGGCGCGGGACCGCGTTTTGCGCACGGAAATGGAGCGCAAGGATCAGCCGTGAGCGGCAGGCACCCGGTGCGGCGGCTGTGGCACGTCGTGCTGCCCGCCATTTTCTTCGCGGCTCTCGCCGCCCTGCTATGGCTGGGTCTTGCCGGGGATCCATCGGAAATTCCTTCCGCGCTGATCGGCCGGCCTGTTCCTGAAATGTCGCTTCCCGGCATTGAGGGGCTCGAAGTTCCCCCTTTCGATACCGCAAGTCTCAAGGGGGGTTCTGTTACCGTGGTCAATGTCTGGGCGTCCTGGTGCGGACCGTGCCGCGGCGAACATCCGCTGCTACAGCAATTGGCCAAGCGTTCGGATATCCGCCTCGTCGGCATTAATTACAAGGATGAACCGGAAAATGCCCGCCGCTTTCTCGGTACGCTTGGCCAACCGTTTGCGGCAATCGTCGCGGACCGCGAAGGCCGCGCCGCGGTTGACTGGGGCGTCTATGGGGTGCCGGAAACTTTCGTCGTCGATGGCGCCGGGTTGATTCGCTACAAGTGGATCGGCGCGATTACGCTTAAGGGGCTAAACGGCACGCTCGCCCGGGAAATCGAAAAGGCTAAAACGCCGCTCAAGTGAACACGACTCAGGCGCGTTTGCGGGTCTTGAGTTTGCGGGTGAATTTGGCGGGTTCCTTTTCCTCGACTCGGTCCATCTCGGCGGCGAGAATGGTGAGGTTGTCAAGGAAGCCCTTGCGGTCGGCGCCTGGCACCAGCGACAGGAGCTGTCGATCCACTTCATCGGCGCCGGGCTGGGCGGTTTTCAGCATTTTCTTGCCGATGGCCGTGATGCGGATGGCATTGGTGCGGCCATCGTCCTTGGTGCGGCGGCGCTGCAGGTAACCTTGGGCGAGAAGCCTGGCCACGAGATCGGCGAGCGTCGAGCGGTCGATGCCGGTCACCTTGACGAGATCGGTCTGGCTTTTGCCGTCATTGCTGTCGACTGCGAGAAGGACGGTAAATTGGCGGTGGGTGAGACCGGACTTGCCAACGGCGTCCATATAAATGTGATTGGAATATTGCGCCGCCCGCTTCAGCAAATGCGAAGGAGAGCGCGTGAATTGTTTCACGTCCTTGTTGACCGCCATCTACCCCTGTCTCCTGTCACATGAAACGTACGCGTTGTTCGCGTCCCGTTCAATGCCCCGCTCCCGTCGTACGCCCATCCGGAATTAAGTTTTCTATTCCGGGCCTGTTAACCGGGCTCAACGAAGCCGCGCTGTCCTAGCGGTCTTGATTTGCCCCGGCAATCGAAAAGACGAACGCAACCGCACAAACCCGTGTGCACCGCAAAAGCCCCGACACTTAAAATCATCAGGACACGGAATGCAACACTTGACAAGAGCCAGATGAGGAATTTTCTGTAGTGTGTTCCAAATGATTTATTTGGGTTTGTCCTCGATCATATGCCGGGCCATGAAGGGAGCATTGGCAAGCGCGAAGGCCAGGGTCAAAGGAAGCAGGCCAAAGACCTTGAAGTTCACCCATGCGTCGGTGGATACGCTGCGCCACACGATTTCGTTGAGCCCCGCCAGCAAGAAGAAGAAGACGCCCCAGCGAATCGTCAAGGTTCGCCAGGCAATTTCCGCGAGATTCATCGCCTCGCCCATGATTACCTTGAGGTAATAGCGGCCGAAGGCTGCGCCACCAAGCAGAATGGCGCCGAACAGGGCATTGATGAGCGTCACCTTCACCTTGATGAAAAGATCGCTTTGCAGATAGAGGGTCAGCGCTCCGAAGACGGCGACGAAAACCGCGCTGATCAGGGGGACTATGGCGAGTTTGCGCGTGAGCGCCCATGAGACGGAAAGTGCCACGGCGGTAGCGGCCATGAAAACGCCGGTGCCCCAGAAAATGCCGGCTTTCCAGTTGCCAATGAAAAAGGCGAGGAGCGGTCCCATCTCCACCAGAATTTTCACGCCCGGTTTCATTTATCTGACCTCCAGTCCGGCGATGGCGCGAGCAAAGGCTTCCGCCTCGAACGGCTGAAGATCGTCGACCCGCTCGCCCACTCCCACCGCATGAACCGGCAATTTGAATTTCTCCGCAATGGCCACCAGTATACCGCCTCGTGCCGTGCCATCGAGTTTTGTCATGATCAGGCCGGTAACGCCCGCGACCTTCGTGAAAATTTCAACCTGGGCCATGGCATTTTGCCCCGTCGTGGCGTCAAGCACCAGCAATACCGCATGAGGTGCCGTAGCGTCCTGCTTCTTAACCACGCGCACGACCTTGTCGAGTTCGTCCATGAGATAAGCCTTGTTCTGCAGACGCCCGGCCGTGTCGATGAGCAGAATGTCGGTGCCGGTCTCGCGAGCCTCGGTCATGGCATCGAAAGCAAGGCCTGAGAAATCGGACCCCGTTGGCCGCGAAACGGTCCTGGCGCCCACGCGCTCGCCCCAGAGCGTGAGTTGCTCGATGGCCGCGGCGCGGAATGTATCGCAGGCTGCGAACATTACCTTGAAGCCTTCGCTGGTGGCAATGGCGCCGAGCTTGCCGATGGTGGTGGTCTTGCCGGAACCGTTAACACCGACAACGAGGATGACGAAGGGCTTCTCGGCGCCGAAATTGAACGGCACCTCGACGGGCTTGAGCACCTTCGCCACTTCCGCGGCGAGGATGCGCTTTACCTCCTCGGGCTCGATCTCCCTGTCGTAGCGGCCCGCCGACACGGCCCTGACGATACGCTCCGCCATGACCACGCCGAGATCGGCCTGGATCAGAACGTCCTCAAGCTCGCCAAGCATGCCGGCATCGAGCTTGCGCTTGGTGAAGATCGAGGTGATCGAGCCAGTGATGGTTTTTGAAGATTTGGAGAGGCCGTCCTTGAGCCGCGACAGCCAACCCTTGCGCTCCATAGACACCGGGATATCCTTGGGCTCAGGTTCCGGAGTTTCGATGGTTGGGGGTTCGGGATAGAAAATCGGCTCTGCTGCCGGAATGATCTTTTCGGGTTCCGGCTCCCGCAAGGGCGGCGGGACGGTGGTTTCGTCGACGACTGATGCTTCAACCTTGGGCTTCGCCTTTGGTTGAGCTTTTGCCTTCGGTTTCGGCTTTTTGGGTTCCGGCTTTTTCGGCTCCGCTTTAGCTGACAACTCTTCCTCGCCCTTGCGGGGGAGGATCAAGGATGGGCGCCGCTCCGGTTCAGGTTCCGGCGTTGCAACAATTTCAGGTTCAGGCTGTGGTTCAGGCTCCGGTTCCGGGAGCGGCTCAGGTTCGGGAGCCGGAAGCGTCTCCGCTTCCTCAATTGGGGGTGTTTTTTCCTCCGTCTTTCCCGCGATACGATTGAAGAGTTTCTTGAAGAAACCGCTCATGCGGCGAGTCTCGCTTCCAGATGTGTCTCGCCGCATCCGGTGACCCGGGCCTGCACGATGGCGCCGGGTGTCATCTCCTGCACGAATTTGACCGGGGCGAAATGCTCGGTGCGGCCCGATCTTCCGGTTTCGATGAGAACCTGGCGCGTTGCGCCGATTTCATTTGCGAGAAAAGCCCGGAGCCGGTCCTGCCCTTTCAGGCGGAGGAGCCTGGCCCGTTCCTTGATCACGGTCTTGTCAAGTTGCGGCATGCGCGCGGCGGGCGTTCCGGGACGGGGCGAAAATGGAAAGACATGGAGATAGGTGAGGCCGCAGTCATCGAGGAGCTTCAACGAGTTCTCGAACATTTGACCGGTTTCGGTGGGGAACCCGGCGATCAAGTCGGCGCCGAAGACAATGCCGGGCCGGCGCTCCCGCAGTTCGTTGCAGAAGGCAATCGAATCTTCGCGCGCATGGCGGCGTTTCATGCGCTTCAGGATCACGTTGTCGCCCGATTGCAGCGACAGATGGATGTGCGGCATCAGCCGGTCTTCGCCCGCGATCAGGTCCAGCAATTCGGCGTCAACCTCGATCGAATCAATCGACGAGATGCGCAAGCGTTTGAGATCGGGAACGGATTTCACAATCCGCGCGACCAGATGGCCGAGCCGTGGTGCCGAGGGAAGATCGGCTCCCCAGGAGGTGATGTCGACACCGGAAAGCACGATCTCGGAATAACCGTTGGCCACCAGGCGGCGCACCTGTTCAAGCACGTCTTCCGCCCGGACGGAGCGCGAATTGCCGCGGCCAAAGGGAATGATGCAGAAGGTGCAGCGGTGATCGCAGCCGTTCTGCACCTGAACGAAAGCGCGGGTGCGTTCGGTCAGGCCGTTGACCAGGTGAAGAGCGGCCTTGCGCACCGGCATGATGTCGCTGACGCGCACACGCTCGCCCACCTGCTGGCTCCAGCTCCCGCCCTGCATTTTTTCTTCGTTGCCAAGAACCAGATCGACTTCGGGCATTGCTGCAAACATCTGGGGATCCGTTTGCGCCGCGCAGCCCGTGACGATGATGCGGGCCTGCGGTCGTTCCTTCCGGGCATGCCTGATCGCTTGGCGCGCCTGGCGGGTGGCTTCCGCTGTGACAGCGCAGGTGTTGAAGACGATGGCGTTGTCGAGACCCGCATTTCCGGCATGGCCGCGCATCACCTCGGATTCATAGCTGTTGAGGCGGCATCCGAATGTGACGATTTCCGTAGGCGCCATTGCTCACACCCAAAGATGCGCGGGCAGCTCGCCCTCGAAGTCATAGGTAACCGGGCCGGTCATCAAAATGTGGCCGTCGCCTTCGCGCCGCTCCATCAGGAGATCGCCACCGGGCAAGGTAATACGGCATTTCGCGTCGATCACCTTGATACGGAAGCCCGCAGCCATGGCGGCGCAAGCGGCCGTGCCGCAGGCCTTGGTCAATCCGGCGCCGCGCTCCCAGACCCTTAGCGTCACGTGATCGCGCGCATCGACCTTGGCGAGCGAAATGTTGGCGCGCTCGGGAAACATGGGATGATGCTCCAGCATCGGCCCCACCTTGGCCAGGTCGGCCACATCGAGGTTGTTCACCCAGAAGTTGCGGTGGGGATTGCCGACTTTGACGCCGGACGGCGAGTGGATGAGCGGCGCATCGAGCGGCGCCAGCTGCAATTCGATATGGCGAGTGTGGGAG
>Ga0187892_10010968_pt1 | contig 11281 bp, 13 predicted proteins | sample MA1701073metaG_FD_139345 | JGI IMG/M metagenome (GOLD analysis project Ga0187892, IMG submission 139345) | Bio-ooze microbial communities from a basaltic lava cave in the Kipuka Kanohina Cave System on the Island of Hawaii, USA - MA170107-3 metaG ... | reverse complement strand
GCGATACTCTCGCTCATCGGCGTACTCCTTTAGCCCGCGTGGGCCGGTTTCGGTGCTCAAAACTCACACCGAGGGTACGCCGCCTTTTTCAATTTGCCATCCACAACTTTCGGTTATATCTCGAACTGCGGAACTGAGGCGTTATTCGTCGAAGTGGAACGTGGGTAGATCGCCATGACAAAGATCCAGACAAAACAACCGGCCCCGAGAACGAGACTTTCAGGCGTCCTTGCTCTGTCACTCGGATGCTATTTGTGGCTGGCTCTAGCCGCAACTGGAGGCGAAGAGACCCTGTACGGCGGTGCGCTCAATCCGCAGACGGGCGATTGCATTCCACCCTCAGACCGTGCCTACGCCGGGAGGCTTATCCAAGACTACGAAGCCCAGTTTGGTTCCCTTTCAGAAGGCAGCGTCGCCGCTACTCCGCGGCTTTTGTCTTTCTTTCCGATGGCCGGCGTGCTTGGGGGCGACCTCTTTACCTGGTATTTCGTTGACCTCGAAACGTCCGGCGGAATCCTCGATTGGGACTGCACGGGCTTCACGTACGACGGCCATCAGGGCAACGACACCATCATACGAAGCTTCGCAGAGCAGGGCGTCGGAGCGCCGATCTTTGCGGCTCAGGATGGTGTAGTCGTGGCGGCGCATGACGGAGAGCCGGACATGAATACGACGGGGCCGGATGTTCCAGGGAATTTCGTGATCATCGATCATGGCTACGGGCGCTTGGGTTTGTACTGGCATTTCAAGAGGGGTAGCGTGCTTGCCTCACCCGGTGAGAGGATCGTCGCCGGGCAACAGCTCGGCTTAACGGGGTCGAGCGGGAGGAGTTCGTATCCTCACCTGCATTTCGAGCTGAACGACCGCGGCACGGTATTCGAGCCGTACGCCGGACCATGCCGGCCAGGCCCGAGCGGGTGGCGGGATCAGATTGCCCACATTGAGCGACGAATGTACCTTGGAGATTTTGGCGTAACTCATGAGGACCTGACAAACCATGCGGGCCCACCTTTTGAACTCCCGCGGAGCGGGCAAATCGGGGTAACCGACCCATACGTCCGATTCTGGATAATTGTCTACAATCTGCCGGCCAACAGCCGATGGCGCGCACGATTCCAACGTCCGGACGGCACAATCGGATACGAGTCAGCCCCGGGGACGTTTCAGGGAAACAGCCAGTCTTTGCCGTTCTCCTGGTGGCGGTGGTCGTACAGCACCGGGACGATCGGTATGTCCTCCCGCACGGGCACGTGGCGTATCCTGCTGGACGTCAACGACCAGCGCGTGATCGAGGCACCCGTTGAGGTCAGGACGGCGCGGACGCCGGACTTCAACCGCCCGCCGGCGCCTATTGCCGTCGGATTCGAACCGCAAACCCCGATGTCCAGTGAAGTGCTCCGTTGCCGCGTATTCACGTCGTTGACCCTCGACGACCCCGACTACGATGTCGTTCGGTACGATTATCTCTGGCGCATAAATGGTAGCGAGGCTCGCAGGATCGTCTCAGCCGCGCATTCCGACGTTTTGCGGAGAGATCTGCTGAAGGCAGGGGAAACGGTCGAGTGTTCCGTCACCCCCAGTGATGGCCGGCTGATGGGCACGGGCGACACTGTATCCGAAATTGTAGCCAAGGCCCCGTTCGCGGATTGCAATGGGAACGGCCAAGACGATTCGCTCGACATCTCAACTAATCAAAGCGCCGATCAAGACACGAACGGTCTGCCCGACGAGTGCGAGGCAAAGGTGCTGTACGTGAACGCAGATGCCTCAGGCCGCAATCGCGGGACAAGCTGGGGCGATGCGTATACCGACCTACAAACCGCGCTCCGAGTGGCAGAAGCGAATCAGGGTCGATCGGTCCGGGAGATCTGGGTAGTAGCCGGCACCTATCACCCCGCAAGCACGGAAGACCGTTCCAAAACATTTCAGCTCATCGACGGGGTGGGCATCTACGGCGGCTTTGCGGGTAACGAACATGACCGGTGCCAACGGAATTACCGCGCAAACCAGACGATTCTCAGTGGTGACCTGTTGGGCGACGATAGCCCGAATTTCGCCTTCCGCTCGGATAACAGCTTTCATGTCGTGACCGGGGATGGGGCGAACGAAACCGCTATCCTGGACGGGTTCCTGATAACTGGTGGCAGCGCAGACGGTGACTTTTCCATCGAACAGCGCGGCGGCGGGATGTGGGTTCGCTACGGGAGTCCATTGATCGCCAACTGCACGTTCTTTGAGAACCAGGCTACAGTTAACGGTGGCGGTCTATACACGAGAGATAGCAATCCAACGATGATCAATTGCATTTTCGAAAAGAACCGAGCGGGGGGGATCGCATACTCGAGCGGTGGAGGCCTTCTTAGCGCCTTTGGTAATCTGACGCTCACCAACTGCATATTCGTCAATAATGAGGCGGATCGCGGAGGTGGAGTCTTTTTGACCGGTTCCACAGCAGCTTTGGCGCATTGCACATTTAGCGGAAACGTAGCCCGGACCGCCGGCGGTGCCCTCACCTCATACCAGGGTAGCCATCCAACGCTCGTAGGGTGTATACTGTGGGGCAACCAAGCTCCTCTTGGCCGATCGATACGGTTGGAGTCGTTGAATCTCCAGGATCCACCGACCGAACTGACGGTCTCTTACAGCGATATCGAGGGTGGTGCAGAAGGTGCCTCGGTTGCTGCCGGAAGCAATCTTATTTGGGGAGCTGGCAACCTTGTTTCGGATCCGCGATTCCTCTGCGCGGAGAAACCGCGACTAGAGCCTGGCTCGCCGTGTTTGGATATGGGCACCAATAAAGCTTTGCAGGGGGACAAAGCCGACTTGGACTGCGACGGCAATACCTTGGAACCAATTCCGTATGATGTAAATGGTCGGCCCAGGTTTGTCGACGATCCCGTGGCGGCCAACTGTACGAATTGCGGCGAGACTCCTATCGCCGACATGGGGGCTTTTGAGGCGGCGTTTGCCGACCTCAACGGTGATGGGCACGTTGACCTCCAGGATTTCGCAATTCTCCAAAGGTCAATGGATGGGCCGTGAATGAACCATTCGGCGTGAACGGCGCGGGAACCAGGAGGCTCACCGCCCCTCTCGGCGCAAACGGCCCCGCCGACGCGGGACCTCGTGAAATTCGCGATGTTAAAATTCTCGGTGCACCGCGAGCGTCAATCCGTGGCTGCACCAAAAACCTGGCGAAATCGGCGGATCGACGGGCAAGGGAGGGGATGCTACAGCAGGCTCAGCTTTGGCGCCTGCCTTCCAGAAGCGATCGTCCGCGTGGATCTCGGCTGGCAAATCCCCTTTACAATCGTGTCCGCTTAACGAACGACACTCCCACGGGGGGTACGGGATGAAGGGAACGCGGGGGGGGGGTTGGGGCTATCGGGAAGTTGGCGCCGTACTACGCCGGAGCCTGTGCGGTTTGAGTCTTTTTCCACTGATCCGGCAGCCACGAGTCCAGTTCGTTGACCGGCGTCTCCTGCAGGTTGGCGAGCAACTGCGTGAGGTACACCTGCGGGTTGATCCCGTGCCGCTGGCCGCCAACTCGATATGCGGGCTGTGTCCCTCCTGATCGCAGGCCCGGCAGGCGTATTTGCATTGAATGTGCTTGATTCGCAAGAACGAGGCCGGGGTGTACTCGACGGTGTAGGTCACCTCGCTGCCGATTTTCTCCCGAATCTTCTGACAGGCCGGGCAGCGGCAGAGTTCTTCGCTGAGTTCGTACGTCTTCTCCACCAGACGCAGGTGATCCATCGTCCCCAAGTCGCGTCGACCGCGGGTGCGCAGACGGCGGGACACGGGACGCTGGGGCTGGGCGGCGAGAACTAGGCATGGAGCCACGGAGTGAATGAGGCAAACGCCCTCACCCCGGCCCTCTCCCGCGGGGAGAGGGAGTTTGGGCCTCGATTTCGATTGCGGATGGGCGTTTTTGCGTGTATTATGCTAATGGCTGCGGAGTTTTCTCGTGACCACAAGGGCTCATAACATCATCGCTTCGTTCGAGGCGCTGGAACCCGTCGAGAAGCAGCAGGTCGCGGCGGAAATCCTGCGCCGCTCGGCCGGCGTCGACGAGCTAACCGGCGAGACTTTCGACGAATTGGCCGCCGAGCTGTTCCAAAGCTACGACGACGAAGAAGCGGCCCGTGCCAACGATTGACCGCGGAGAGGTCTGGCTTACCGATTTGGGTCTGGCGGCCAAGGTGCGCCCCTGCCTCGTATTGAGCGTACCCGCGGAATCTTCCGACCGCGTGCTGGTTACCTTGGTGCCCCACACGACAAGCGTGCGCGGAACTCGCTTCGAAGCCGCCGTTCCCACACATTTCCTCAAAGCAGGCGCTTTCGATGCACAGGGACTCGTCACGGTCGCGCCTGCGCGGCTGCTTCGCAGATTAGGCAAATTGGACCACTCGGAAATCGGCGTCGTGGAAGCGGCCGTCAAGCATTGCTTGGGCCTTGCGGTGCCATAAGGAAGTGGTGTCGGCAGAAGGGGGAGAACATCGATCAGGCCATCGCGGCCTACACGGCAGCGTTGACGGTCCGTCAACCGATCGAGCGCCGTCCGCGCCTGGAAACGTACTCGCGCACAACATCCGGCGGCGTCAGACCACGGCTCTGAGCCAATTGGTTGATCCGGCGCTCAAGCTCCTGGTCAAGGCCGAAGGCTCGCATGGTTCTTAGCCGCCTGCTGTTCCATAATGCTATCCCACCATGATGAGTATAACATCGATTCCAACGGTCTGTCAAACAGAGATTCGCCCTGGTTGACTTCGGCGGAGTAAGTGCATGGGGCTGTTGCGGGATCAAGGGGTGGTGTTGATGCGGCTCGACTATTCCGAGACGTCACAGATCGTCGTGTTCTTCACGCGCGAGCACGGTAAGGTGCGGACCATCGCCAAAGGGGTCAAGCGCGGGACGAAGAAGCGATTCGCGGTGGGCATAGACCTGCTGGACGTAGGCGAGTTGGTGGTCAGCGCCCGCCCGGAACGAAGCTCCGGCCTGGCCACGCTGACGGAATGGAAACAAGTCCGCGGCTTTCCCGGCCTTCGGGAGAAGCTGTTTCGCGTTCACGCGGCCGAATACCTGGCGGAGACCACTTCGCAAATGACCGAGGAATGGGATGCCCAGCCGGGGTTGTTCGAGGCCTTGATCAAAGCCTTGGCGGCGTTTTCGGATGCGTCGGAGCCGTTTGAGGTCCTGGTCGGGTACCAATGGGCGCTTCTGGAGTGCGTCGGGCTGTCTCCTCGATTCGATGGCTGCGTCCTTTGTGGCAGGGCGACGGAGCTAAGCCATTTTTCTTCGCATCAGGGCGGGGTGATCTGCCGCCATTGTGAGCCGGTGCAAGTCGAGAAGTGGGAACTTACTCCTACAACTGTCTCGGCTTTGCAGCGGAGAGATTCCTCGACGGCTTGCCGCTCATCCTTCCAAGTACTGAATTACCACATCACCCAGATCATGGGCCGACCGACGCGACTGGCCCAGAAACTGTTGCCGCCCAAGCGCCTGGGGCGATGAAAAAAAGAGCCGCCCGGTTTGCGTTTGGGAGAGTCAAGCGATAGAAACACGCCGAATTGCTCAACGGAGGCAGTTTTGAAGAAAGACGTTAACAAGATTCGCAACGCCGGCTTTCAGATGGGGAGGCGCGCTCCAACGGCGTGGGCTTGGTCTTCGCGCGGCAGGCTCGCCAGGTGGTCTCGAGGATTGTCGCGGGCCGACGGCCGCTGTCGGGTGATGGTGCTCGAAAGCGATGCGGAGACGGCATGCGCCCGCTGGTCGCAAGAGGTACGGTGCAAGCCGGGTGAGTATTACCTCTTGGATGCAACCGTGGTGAGTGATTTGCGCGCCAAAGACGCGGCAAGCGGCTTTGTGCTCTGCGTGGGGCCTTCCGAAGGCGGACCGCGCAGCGCCGAACGCAGAGCCACGCCTGGGTTGCGACGATCCGGCGAGCCGTTTGAAGTTCGAGCTTTTTATCAGGCGCCGGACGGTGTTCGTCGGCTTTCCGTCTCCGTGGGCATTGAGCGCGCCCGCGGACGCGTCGAAGTGCGGCAGGTTCGATGCATACCCATCCTGGAACCTGATGCCCGGTCGCACGCCCTGGCCATCCCGCCGCCGGCCGTGAATACGCAGCCCGCGCGCGTGATCCAAAGCATACATGTTTGCTCGCGGGTCGGGCCGCACAGACCGGTGGTGGCGTTCCTATCTGCCTATTTCGGCGCCCACCATGTGCGATGCGAAGGCCCTTGGTCATTGGCTCAGACGATTCGTGAGGATGCCGTGCTGTTGCCCGATCCGACGCCGCCGGCGGCCATCCGGTTCTTGGGTGACTTGTTCCGGCTTGCAGAAGAACACTTGGTGGTGACATCGCTGCCGGCCTTCGCCCGGCTCAGTGCTCGAAAGCTGACGGTTCGCAAAGTCGTGCAGCCCGATGATCCCATTCACGCCAAGTTGACGCTGGCCAATGCACACACGCGGGGGTTCGCGTTGAGTGACGTCTTCCCTTATGCCTGGCAGGATCCGGGCCGAACCTGCTTCATACAAAACCACTTTCGCAAAACCGCTTCGTTGCGGAGCTTTCTGGATCGGCACGGATTCGAACCCTTGCTGTTGTCGGTGTGCGCGCACGATGTCACGTGCGACCGGCCGGTTTGCCTTTTCAAAGCCACGCGCGGCGGGGGTCTATTTGTTTTGGACATCGACCCCATCGAGACGACCCCGTCGAGTTGCGGAGAAGTAGTACCCGCGGCCTACTTGTTGCTCAATGTCCTCGGGCAAAGCCAGTGCCATCTCGGCCAATATGCAGTTCCTCCGCGCCGGGGGGTCGACTTTCGGCAGCAAATCCGCGAGATGAGCCAGCGCTTTCCTCAATGCGTGCTGCACGAGGATGACGTGCCCATAGACGAAGTCACTGATCAACTTGTCACCGTGGGAGGTGAAGAAGGTCCGGTTGCACGGTCGACGTCGCCTAGGCCGCTGATCCTGATCCGCACGGGCGTCAGGTCGGGCGATGCCGAGAGCATCTATGGCGCCTTTCTATGGTTCAAGCAACTGCTCCGGCCAGCCCCGCACCCTTGTCCCTATTCTGGCTGCTTGACCTCGCGATTTCGCTTGGCCTGGATACCGAGCGTGGCCCCGTGGGAGCCGGGCGATGGATTTCTTCGAACGGCAAGGAACCCCGATCATCCCACTGAGCTCGAAATCGAGTCTGGGCAGTTTGCGGCGCTGATTGATATCATTTCCGAACCAGTCAACCGCGTCCGAGTGCGCGTTCCGGCGCGAGATCGTGAGTACCAACGTTATTTCCAATGGCTGCCGCGGCTGGCGGCGACGTTCCCCGGCGGCAGCTATTTCGCGCCGGCTCCTGAGGAAGCAGCGTCTTTTGGAGATCGATCCGTTTATGGGTGGCGACGGATTCATTATGAGCCGGAAGTCGTGTTGGACCCCTCCGCCTTTGCTGACCCGTTCTGCCGCTCGGTTTTGGCCGCCGGAGGTCAGGTCTTTCGCTTAGAAGTTCCGGGCAATGACTTTGATTTCGCCGCAAACTCGATTCAGCGAACGGATTTGGTGGCCACTCTTCTGGAACACACCGTCGGTCTTCAATACGGCCTCATCGCGGTGAATCGGCAACCCAGGACAATTTCCTTCGACGGCCTGGCGCCCGTCGCCTCGGGGCAGCCCTTGGTACTCGAGCGCGATCATCCGTTTTTTTTATCCGAGGCGGCGAGAGCGGGATAGTTGCGGGACATCATCGGCAACGAATACACTGACTAAGATGTAAGATGAAGATAGGTTTCAGTTCACTCGCGTGTCCCGGCTGGGATTTGGAGACCATCATCGCCAAAGCCGGAGAGTTCGGCTTTGATGGTGTGGAACTCCGCGGCTTGCGGGGGGAGTTGCACCTCCCGCTGGTTCCAGAGTTGGCCGGGCGGCCCGAAGAAGTTCGAGATAAGTTTCGGCAAAAGAACGTGGAACTGGTCTGCCTGGGAGCATCCGCGACTCTCGATTCGCGAAAACGAAGCGAGCTCGGCCGTCAAAAGCAGACCATCATCGAGTTCATTGAACTGGCCGCCAAACTAGGCTGCCCGCACGTGCGAATCTTCGCCGGAGAGGTTCAGCGCTGGGACAATCAACGGGCGGCCCTGGCACGGATTGCTCAGGCTTTGATTTCGTTGGCCCCGGTGGCGGCGCGGCATAACGTGACCCTCTTGGTGGAGAACGGCGGCGACTTTCCGGGCAGCCAGGAGTTATGGTTTCTCATCGACGCGGTGGGGCTTCCGGCGGTCCGTTGCTGTTGGAACCAGTGCCATGCCCTGCTCGCCCGCGAACGGGCCACGAACTCGATTCCGCGGCTGGGCTACCGGATTGGACTCGTTCACACCTGCGACGCGCGGTTCGACGAACTGGGCGTTTTGCAAGAGTACAAGCCATTGGGCGAGGGCCACGTCGAGGTTGAAAGGCAGATCGAGCTTTTGAAGGGCATCGCCTACGACGGCTACCTGATCTTCGAATGGCCCAAGCTTTGGGTCGGTTCGCTGCCCGCTCCCGAGCAAATCTTGCCGGCCGCGGCCAAGTTTTTGAAAGCTCGCCTGTCGGAAAAGCAACCCATCCTCTCCGCCTATAAAGGCGACAAAAACGCCCCCCGCTTTGCGTCTCGAACGGCCACTTCGACCCTATAACCGCGATCTTCAGCACCGATTCGCGCCAATCCTGCACTTTGGAACGAGATCACTCGATTCAAAGCAAGGGGTCCTCCTTGCGGTTGGAGGAATCGTGTGCGCGCGCCGGTGGGACGTACGGGATGCTTCGGAGTGCAGCTTCACAAGGCAGTTGGGCAACATGGCTGCCGATTACCTGCCTGGGCACTTTGCTCGCCGGGTTGGGTGCTTTTGCCATCCCGTGTTCACCCCAGGACGGCTTCTTTCCCACCTTTGGCTGGTCTTGTGCTTTCGTGTCGTTCGTCGCCTCGTTGGCTGCTTGGCCTGCCGTGAAACACCGCGACCAGGGGCTGTCACCTGCCGAATCCGTAACACACTTCGCAAAGGTTGTCGCGCTATTGCTGGGCGTGACGGCCGCCCTCATCCAGCTCGTAATCCTCCTGATGACGGCCATTCCCTTCGCCGTGGACTTGATCAATGGTTATCCCTGGCAAACGTATCCGCGATTCGGCTTTGGGCCACAGGGGCTTTGGGTTCTCGGGCTGATCTTCGCGTCCTGTACGATCGGTTTGATAGCCACGGGTGACCGGCGGCTTTTTATCTGCCACCTTTGGATCACGGTTATGATCGCGGCCTGGGGTTGCCTTCTGGCACCCAGTTTCCGGTTTACGGCAACCGGTTTCTACCATCGCACGGGGAACACGCTTTGGCTCCAGGTCTGCGCGAGCGCCCTGACGACCTTGGCGGCCATGGCCGGACGAACCAATCGCCTTATCCAGGCGGATCGACGTGGGAGAATAGAATCCCCTGCCGAGACCGCCGCCTGGTTCGCGTTGGAAGCCAGTTGTGGAGGTCTAGCGCTGATGAATGTCCTATTGGCCGGCTACCACTTGGCCGTGCCTATGGCGCTGCTGGAAGGCGGCTACCGCTCCGGCTTCCTCGCCACAACCGGCTCGGCATTTCTGGCGGCCTTTGCGTGCTTGCAGCTTGGATTGCGGCGGCCGGTTGGCTATCTGCTGGATATTGGGCTGACGTTGGTCACGCTGGGGATTGCCGCGGCCGCTTGCGCGTTTATTTGGGACCGGAGGGAATCGCTTGCTGAGTTTTATCCACGCGTATTCACGGCGTTGGTTTGGGGCGGCAACCTAGCTGCGGCCGGCTGGACCGCGATGACCCTTTGGTGCCGGTCAAAACGAGACACATTGGAGAATCCCGATTGGTACGCCGCCGTGGCTCCTCATGCTCGAAGGAGCGGTTTCCTGGCGTTGGCATTCTCACTGTTGGTATCCGCGCTCATGGGCGTTTGGCCGCGGTTGCCATCGATCGCGGCTACGGACGACTCTATCGGACGTGTCACGACCGGTTTAGCGGCCAATCTCGCACTCATCTTGGCCGCACGGTGGAGTGCTCGAAGGCTCGGCGGCCTTTCGCTGCACCTGCTGGAACTCCTGGCGGTCCTGTCCGCGATGGGCTTTCTAGCCGCACGTGTGCTCCCCTTCGCTTCAAGATGAAACGTCGAAACGTCAAAAAGCGAAATGAATAGGGGACAGAGCGAGCAAGGCACGACGGAGGCAAGAATCCGAAAACCACGCATACGTCGCCGGATGCTGAGGCCCCTCGACTGGCGCCGTCCAGGATGCTAGTGTAGCCACCCATTGGAGCGAACGGGTAGGGATAACTCTTTTTGAGGAGCAGATCGATGGCCTACGAAATCGGCAAGGTGGACGTTTGGGCGGTGGATGTTCTCAATCAACCGGGCACGTTGGCCCGCGCGTTGGAAGCCCTCCGCAATGCAGGAGCGCAGCTTGAATTCGTCATCGCCCGCCGGGCCGCGGAGAACACCTCCCGCGTGTTCCTCGCGCCCATCAAGGGGGCCAAGCAAAAGCAGGCGGCCGCCGACGTTGGGATTACCCTCGCCTCGGGGATGCACGCCTTCCGCATCGAAGGCCCCGACCGACCGGGCCTGGGCGCGGACCTGACCCGTGCCATTGCTAATCAGGGGATCAATCTTCGCGGGGTCTCGGCCGCGGTCGTGGGCCGCAGATCGGTCACCTATCTGGCCTTCGATAGCGAACAGGATATGAAGGTGGCCGTAACGATCGTGAAGAAGTTGCTGAAGCCCAAAGGCAAGCGCTGAGCTGAATTGGCCTTCTATCGACCTTTGGGAGACTCGCTCGAAGAAGCTTACCTGATTCGTCTTCGACCAACGCCACACTCTACCGCCCCGAAAGGGGCGCAGGAACGAACGCCAGGCCCGGTATATTCTCGAAACTCCTATATCCATGTCGTTTTTTCCACAAGGCATCTCACCTCTTGGCTTAAGCCGGCTTTCGCTCCACGCACCAAGAGGAGCACCATCGCGGACGCTCATTTGAGGATGAACTTCGCATGCTTATGCGATTACACCGCTTCGAATTCGATGAAAGGTATTTGTTCGAGGGCGCGTGACATCGCCCTGGCCTCTTTTCTGCGCCCCGTTCGGGGCTTGAACTCCGGGGAAGCACTTTGGCATTGTGCATAAATAAACGCTTCACTTCCTGGTTGACTTCGCCTACCATGCGGCGATGGATGCTCTGGCCGAACGGATTCGGCAACGGTATGTAGAAGTGTCGCCGGCTTTGAATGAGCGG
>Ga0187892_10010967_pt1 | contig 11281 bp, 11 predicted proteins | sample MA1701073metaG_FD_139345 | JGI IMG/M metagenome (GOLD analysis project Ga0187892, IMG submission 139345) | Bio-ooze microbial communities from a basaltic lava cave in the Kipuka Kanohina Cave System on the Island of Hawaii, USA - MA170107-3 metaG ... | reverse complement strand
GGGGAGGCGGCCCTCCGGAGCGGCGAGCACCAACTGGCCCTTGGCCGGGCTGACCGGAACTCTGAGGCCGGTCGCCTCGCCGAAGGGCCCGCTCCATGGTCCCGCCGCCAGAACGGCCGTTGGGGTATTGACGATGCCATCGGTGCATCTGACGCCCGTGACCTTTTCGTTATCGCGCATGAGACCGACGACCGGGCATCTGGTGACGAAGCTGGCCCCATGGCGTGCTGCAGCGGCGGCCAGGGCGGTGACGAGCGCCCGGCTATCGACGTGGGCTTCCTCGGGAAAGCCGATCGCCCCCTCGACCTTCTCCGACAGGAGCGGTTCCTCCGATGTCGCCTCGCGCCGGTCCAGTACGTCCACGCGCAGCCCGCGCTCTCGCTGCCACCTGGCCCTGGCGAGAAGCATCTCCCGATCCGTCTCCCCGAAGAAAGGGACGAGAATTCCGAGCTGTCGGTATTGGATATCGATCCCTGCGCTCGCCCGCAACTCCTCCGCCAGCGACGGAAACATCCGCCTGCCGGCCAGGCAGAAGTCGAAGAACGCCCCGGCCTGCTCCGCCTCGGATTGCGGCGCAAGCATTCCGGCAGCCTCGCCCGACGCCTCGCAGCCGAGCTGATCACGCTCCAGGACGACCGGCGCGAACCCTGCCTTCGCCAACCAGAAGGCCGTCGCGCACCCGATCACGCCGCCCCCGATGATGACGACGTCCGCGCTTTTCGGCAACCGTGCTCCGGCGTCTAAGATGGTCGTCATACCGACTCCACTGCCTGGTGCTTCGGTGAGCGCGGTGTCAACGCTTTGGAGGCAAGGCTGCTGTGGCGGACGCGAGAGGCAAGCGGTTATTGTACGTACAGGCGGCCCTGGATGGTGAGTGGATCGCCATTCCTGCCGCCAAAGCCGCGTACGAGGATGATGCTGCCGTAGGCTGGATACGACACGTAGCCGTAAAAGTCGAACCATCCGCGCGGGGCGGCGACGAATTCTACGCTGTCCGGGGCGTCATGCGGAATCTGGCGAGTGATGTTGAATTGAGGAAAGGAGAACTGGGCAAACTGATAGGAGGAATAGATGACCAGGCGAACCCGATCTCCCTGGTTCACCACCAGGTTGCTGGGCCAGAAATTTCCCTGGTCCATCCTGAGCGTGAATTCCTTGGCGCCGTCTGGCGTGAGGCGGTAAGGTGATGGTTGCTGGACCGAAGCGCAGCCCGCCAAGGTGACCATGGCCATCCCCGCTATCAGAAACCGCACCGATCTCTTCGTCATTCTCCTCCTCCCTCTTCTGCTCTGGACCCTCTGGTGATTATCGGTAGTATAGGGCGACCCGCCTGGCATCGTCAAGTCGAGCGGGGGGGGGCACGAATTCCGTTGACGCTCCAGACCACTATTTGATAAGAACAACGAGCAGCCCCCTTGGTTCTCAAAGGGGGTCGAATGGAGACGATCCTGTATTCACCTTCAACAACGAGAGCCATTTCATGACCCTCGGCGATCTGCAGATTACATACCCCGTGAAGAGCAAGGACGTCACCTGGAAGGTGCTCGATGGCGAGGGTATCATCCTCAACCTGGAGACGGGGGTGTACTTCACCCTCAACGTCACGGGTACGGCCTGCTGGGAGCGGCTCGACGGGAAGACCTCTCTGGCCATGATCGCCTCCGATCTCGTCGAGCGATTCGATGTCCCGTTGGAGCAGGCGCAGCGAGATCTCATGGAGCTGACACGCACCCTTGTGGACGAGGGATTAGTCGGGATCACAGATGGTACTTCGACGACTGCGGGAGCTTAAGGAACCCGGGGCGCTTCGGCTGCTGGCCTGGTCGCTGCTGACTGCCTTGAAGGCTGAGCGTCTGCTGCGAACGACGAGCCTGACTGCCCTTCTCCAACAGTTTGGCCGAGGCGCATTGTACGGCTGGGATCGCGGGGAGAGGTCAGCACGTCCAGACGGTGGGTCGTTGCAGCGGGTACGGCGGTACAGCGACTTCATCGCGACGACGCTCTTTCGGTCTCGACGCCCTTGCCTGCTTCGCTGCCTCGTTCTGTATCGCTACGGCCGCGAGCGAGGCGTTCCCCTGTCGATCCACTTTGGCGTCAGGACCGAGGGAGATGGTCTGAAAGGTCATAGTTGGGTGAGCCTGCACGGGACCCCCCTATTCGAACCACAAGAGACGCTGCGGTCCTACATTTGCGTGTATATCTATCCTGATGATACGCATGGGGCTGATCCCGAGCTGGTGCAGGTGCTTGCAGAGGGGCGGCCATGATCGGGAAATGGGTTGAGACGCGCTGCCTGTCGATCCCTGGGCTGAGACGCGTGTACCTCGACCACTACGTCAGTGTCAAGCGGTTCGAAAAGAAGGTCAAGCGCACGCTTGGAATCCCCAGCCCTCCCACCGGGGTAACCCTCCTCGTCACCTATGCCTGTAACTTCATCTGCGACCACTGTCAAACGATGTCTCATCCCGGGGCCGAGTGGGGACTGCCGTTCGAGACGATCGCCCGTTTGATCGGGGAGATTCGAGAGCTTGGGGCCAGACGCCTCACGATTTCAGGTGGTGAACCTATGGTTCGTAAGGACCTCTTCGATATCATCGATGTCGCCAACGGGCATGGTTTGAAGGTTCACTTGGCCACCAACGGGAGCCTGGTGGAACGGAACCGCGAGCGCCTGGCCAGGGCCAACCTTTCGAGCGTTTTTACCAGCGTTGACGGCCTGGAGGAGACGAACGATCGGTTCCGGCGCCACCAGGGGGCGTTCAAGAAGACCTTCCGCGCCCTGGAGCTGTTCCAGGAGATGGGCATCCGCGATCGGATGATCAACACGATGGTGTATCCGGGCAATCTCCACGAGATGGAGGAGCTGGGCGACTGGATCATGGCATCCGCCGCGACCGATTGGCGGATCGCCCTGGCCATCCCCTCCGGGAGAGCGAAGGGTCAGGACCGATTTTGTCTCACGGACGATCAAATACGGTGGGTCTTGGCGTTTATCCGGGATCGGCGGAAACGGTTTCCGGTCATGCTGAGCGAGGAGGTCGGGTATGTGGGGCCATGGGCTCTGGAGGTGAGATCTCGACCCTTCGCGCCGGGGGAGGGGTTGACCTATTTCGCCATCATGCCGACAGGAGATGTCATCGGCTCGGTTGTGCTGCACGACGCCGCGTACTCCGAGGGAAATATCAAGGATCACAGTCTGAAAGAGATCTGGCGTAACGGCTTTCGGCGGTATCGGCAGCCGAACCTGCCGGACGCCTGCCATGGGTGCCGCTATTTCCACGCATGTCGAGGTGGGACATATGGGATGCGCGTGGGCGATCGTCACTGCATGAAACGACTCTGGGAAGGAGGGAGCCAATGAAGCCAGCGAAACCGACCCCGAAGATGCCTTACACGAAACCGACGCTGACGAAGCACAAGCCTCTGCGGGACGTTACGGCCGGGGCAAAAACACCACCGCTATAGCGGCCGACTGGAGGGGAGGGAGTCAGTGAAATCGGCCAAGCCGATGCCAAGGAAGCCCTGCACCAGGCCGACCCTGACGAAGCACAGGCCCCTGCGGGACATCACGGCCGGACCGAGCAGCCCACCGACTGGTTAGGGAGGTAGAGGGGGAACCTTTGCTCGAGGGTGCACGGGGCTTGTTGCGAACGCACTCGCCGGCAAGTCGCCGTCGTAGCTGGCAGCGCAGCCCACTTGACCATCCTAAGTCCTGGGCCGGGGAGCCGTTTGACGGCCCCAGGGAAGAGTCGGGTGATCCTGTCTTGACAAGTATTTTCGTCATCGTCCAAGAGCGCGGGAGTGTTCTGGCGGATCTGCTCCCTGCAATCCTTGAGAAGACTCGCGTCCGGCCAGTGGGTGTCGGTTTTCTCACCTGGCGCCCTGGCCATTCGAGACGGATAGGAAACGGCGTGCGTGACCGGATTCAGATCTACGGGATTCGCGCCTGGGCCGTTCGGCAGGTACTGGGCCTCTGGGGTCGAGTCAACTCGCATCTGCGAGCGCACCGTGTGATGGTTGCGCTGAAGTCGCACGGGATTCCCCGGTTCGAGATCGACGACGTCAACGATCCCCGTTTTCTTGATCGCCTCCGCCGACCGGTTCCGGATCTTGTTCTGTCCATTCTCACTGCCCAGCGGTTTGGGCCGGATCTCCTCAGCATTCCCCGAATTGGCTGTATCAATGTTCACTTAGGGCAGCTCCCGGAGTACCGTGGGCTGCACACCTCGTTCTGGAACCTCTATAACGGGGAGCGAGAGTCTGGCGTCTCGATCCATTTCATGAACAGCCGTTGGGACGGCGGTCCGATCATCGCCCAGAGGCGCTTTCCTGTGTCGCCAGGCGAGACGGTCCGCTCGTTGGATCGCAAGAAGTGGGCCGCGCTGCCCGGCCTCCTCTCGGAGGCATTGGACGCGCTCGTCGAGGGTCGCGCGACCTTGGCTGCGAATGAACGCGATCAAGGGGGTTACTACTCCGTTCCGTCTCGGGAAGCGGCTCTCGCTTTCCGGACAGAGCGACGCGGTCGCTGGCTGTGAATCCCTGAGAACGGGCGTTGAGTCTCAGAGGCAGTGGAAGCCCGCGTGGGCGATCGTTACTGCATGAAACGATTGTGGGAAGGAGGAGACGAGTGAAACCAGCGAAGCCAGCTCCCAGGAAGCCGTACACGAAGCCGACGCTGACGAAACACAAGCCCCTACGCGACATCACTGCGGATTCAGTATCACTACCACCGGGATAACCGACGACGTGGAGGATCTTCAATAGAGTTGACCGTGAAGGAACCCTGCACAAAGACCGCCCTGACGACGCACAACTCCCTGCGGGACATCACCACCAGCGGTGTTGTTAACGACGGACCAGCTCACAGACAAGAGCACTCCTTTCCGGGTAACCAGGACGGATTCAAGATCGAGCGATTGTCATCAGGTTGTGAGAAGTAGCCACGATCGTGCAACGAGCGATCTTGCCCGCGAGGATCTTCCTGACATGCGATCGGTGGCTGAAGCGGTTTGTGACCGGGCTGCAGGCCATCCATCGGGGTTTCTGGCTGGGCGTCCTGGACCGAGAGGCCCTGCATCATGTGGCCGAGAGGGACTACTCGGCCCGCGAGATGTATCGTACGTCGTATCACAACTTATCTGGACTCTTTCCATGGGAAGAGACGGTGATCTCCCGATTTTTTGGCGACTGCCACTCGGTGCTACTAGGGGCTGCCGGGGGTGGCCGGGAGATTATCGCGCTATCTCGACGTGGCATCCAGGTTGATGCATTTGAATCCTGTCAGGAATTGGTAGAGGTGAGCCGGCATTTGCTCGCTGTTGAAGGCATCGGGACAAGAGTGACCGTATCTCCCCCGGACCGAGTTCCCGACGGCTTCGGTAGGTATGATGGCCTGATCATGGGGTGGGGAGGATACGCGCACATCGTCGGCCGTGAGGCTCGGGTTCGGTTTCTGGCTGAGTTTCGGCGTCATGTTCGGCCGGGCGGTCCGATCTTGCTCTCCTTTCTTACCCGTAAGCCGGAATCACTGCAACACCGCTGGATCTTCGCGATCGCCCGATTCATTCGTGTCCTGCGCAGGAGCCGCGAAACGGTCGAACCTGGGGACACCCTGTTCTACGCATATCTTCACTTTTTTACTCAGGACGAGATTCGCCAAGAGTTAGAGGACTCGGGATATCACCTGGAATATTACTCAGAGGCTGGTTATGGACACGCCGTGGGCAGGGCGACTCACTCCGAGAAGACATAAGTGCGGGGCATCTCAGATGAGGGATGATCGTGTTCTCGATGCAATCGTTTGACATCCATGGCGTCCGAGTTCGGGTGGAGACGGAGTTCACCGTCCTCGCCGAGGGGGTGGCGGATCTCCTTCGACGGTTTCCTGGGGCCTCCCCAGAGGGTGCCGAAGTCTTGCAAATGACCTATCGGAATGGCGCAACGAGCGTGGGGAGGCTGGACACACGGCCCGGTCTCCGTGACGAGCGTGTGTTCTCATCGTCGTGGGACACTACCATCGATCTCACGGGTCGGTTGGGGATCCGCCTGGACGTCTATCGCCAGGATGGGCAGCTACTGTTCGATTACCACCGGCACGGGTTCCTGCGCCTCGACACAGGTACGGGCGTCCTGGATGGTCACTTGGTTGAGCCGATAGACCTGCATCCCGCGGTGCTCGCCAGCTTCTTCTTCATGCTGCCCTTGTCGAAATTGCTGGCCTGCCGCGGGCTCCATATGATCCATGCCGCGGCGCTGGAGCGGAACGGCAAGGGCGTCATGATCCCCGGCATGAGCGGGAGCGGCAAGACAACATGTTGCGTCTCCCTCATCAGGGCAGGATACCGGTGCCTCTCGGACGACAAACCCTTTCTGCGGGATCATGGCGGTCGAATCGCACTCCTCGCGTTCCCCGAGAGGATCGATGTCACCGAGCGGACCATTTCGTTCTTCCCCGAACTGGGCGCAGCCTCGCAGGGAACCCTGAGAACCGGATACCGGAAAAGGCAGTTTCACCCCGAGGCCCTCTACCCCGGTTCGTCCGGCGACGTAGCGCAACCGGTGGTGATTCTATTCCCCCGCATTAGCGGAGAGCCCAGGAGTCGGGTCGAGAAGCTCTCGAAACGCGCCGGATTCGAGGCCCTACTTCCTCTTAGCTTGGTGGCGCTCGATCGTGAAACATCGGCCCGCAGATTCGATCTCCTCGCTCGCTTGGTCGAGGGGGCAGACTGCTACCGCTTATCGTTCGGGCGTGACGTCCTGGAACTCCCTCGTCTGATCGATTCCCTGCTGGGATGAAATTTCCCCCGGAAAGGAGGCGGCCACGACCTACCTTACGCTCGCATGCGTACTGGGGAGATCCCTTTGGTCTTGGAGGAAAGAACCAGTGCGGGCCGAGGCGGTGTCCAGAGCGCCCGCCCGACCCGGAGACCTGGAAGGGGTATCGGGGACCGTGGTGGCAGGTATGAGGAGAGCTCGTTAATGCTTCACAGGGGCGCTGCTCGGCCGGTTCTCCATCGGAATGTAATCGCGGCGCGGTGAGCCGAGATAGACCTGCCTGGGACGGGCGATCTTCTGCTCCTTGTCGAGCAGCATCTCCTCCCACTGCGCGACCCAGCCGGCGGTCCTGGGGATGGCAAACAGGACCGGGAACATATCGACCGGGAACTTCATCGCCTCGTAGATCAGGCCGGTGTAGAAGTCAACGTTCGGATAGAGCTTTCGCTTCATGAAGTAGTCGTCCTGAAGCGCGATCCTCTCGAGCTCGAGGGCCACATCCAGCAGCGGGTTTCTCCCGGTCACCTCGAACACCTCTTCGGCCAGCCGCCTGATCACCTTGGCCCGTGGATCGTAGTTCTTGTAGATCCGGTGGCCGAAGCCCATCAATCTCCCTTCGCCGGTCTTGACCTTCTTCACATGCTCGGCGACTTTGTCTTTCGACCCGATCTGCTTCAGCATCCGAAGCACGGCCTCGTTGGCGCCGCCGTGAAGGGGGCCGTAGAGCGCGGTGATGGCAGCGGCCACGGCGGAGAAGGGATCGACGTGTGAGCTTCCGACCGACCGCATGGCATTGGCGCTGCAATTCTGCTCGTGATCGGCATGGAGGATCATCAGGACATCCAGAGCCTTTTCCAGGACGGGGTGAGGGTGGTATTTCGGCTCTGTCATGCGAAAGAGCATGTTGAGGAAGTTCCCGCTGAAGCCGAGATCGTTGTCGGGGTAGGTGTACGGCAACCCGCGGCTGTGCCGATAGGCGTAAGCCGCCAGGGTCGGCATCTTCGCGATGAGCCGGTAGATCTGGATTTGCCGGGACGTCGGATCCATAATGTTCTTCGCATCGGGGTAGAAGGTCGAAAGCGCGCCGACCGTCCCGCACAGGATCCCCATGGGGTGGGCATCGTGGTGAAAGCCGTCCATGAACTTCTTGATGTTCTCGTGGATCATGGTGTGATGGGTGATCTGGTAGACGAACTCGTCCATCTGCTCGCCGGTCGGAAGCTCCCCATAGAGGATGAGGTAGGCCGTCTCCAGGAACGTGCTCCGTTCGGCCAACTGCTCGATCGGGTAGCCCCGGTAGAGCAGGATGCCCTTGTCGCCATCGATATACGTGATGCGACTCTTGCACGAGGCAGTGTTGGTAAATGCCGGATCGTAGCTCATCAGGCCGAAGTCATCGTCCGAGGTCCTGATCTGACGAAGATCCATCGCCTTGATGGTCCCGTGCTCGACCGGGATCTCATACGTTTTGCCCGTTCTGTTGTCGGTGATGGTGAGGGTCTCGGCGGCCATGGCGATCCTCCTTTCGCTGCAGATCGGCTTCCTGGGACGAGTCTTCCTTCTGGGTCAGCCAGCAGGCTTCCCTACTGGGTCTGCCCAACTATAGCCAAAAGTAATAATACCATAAATCGAGGCGTATGGAGAAACTTTTGTGGGCCCGGTCGATAGCGACAGGGACGGGGGGAAGGAAGGACTATGGGATTCAATGCCGAGCTCTGGAAGTCGATTGAGACGATCTACGCCGCCATCTTGCGGCACCCCTTTCTGAAGGGGCTGACGGACGGGTCTCTGCCGCACGAGAGTTTTCGATTCTATGCGGTTCAAGACGCGTTATACCTCCGTGAGTTCGCCCGGGCACTGTCGATCGCCGCGGCGCGGGCGCCTCAGGACGACTGGATCGTGATGTTCAATGAGCACGCGGCGGGCGCCCTGAAGGTCGAGCGCGCCCTCCACGAGAGCTTCTTCAGGGAGTTCGGCCTCGGTCCCCAGCAGGTGGCCGCCACGCCACTTGCGCCGACTACGCTCGCCTACACCAGCTACCTGTTGTCGGTCGCCTACGCGGCGCCGTTTCACGAATCGATCGCCGCGCTGCTTCCCTGCTACTGGATCTACTGGGAGGTCGGAAAGGATCTGGAGCGGGCCGGCTCGCCCGACCCGCTTTATGCGCGCTGGATCGGGACCTACGCCTCGGCGGAGTTCGGTAGCCTAGTCCGCGCGGTCCTCGATGCCACGGAGGTCACGGCGGCGAGTCTTCAGGCCGCCGAACGGGACGCGATGCGCCGGCATTTCCTGGTTACCAGCCGCTACGAATGGATGTTCTGGGAGATGGGATACCGTCGCGAGCGCTGGCCGCTGTAGATCGCCCCGTTCAACTCTTGGGGGGGCGCTGCACGACTGCGGCCTGGCAGATGTGATCGAGGCAATCAGTAGGGGAGGGACGTGATGAGGAGCGAAAAGCGGAGCGGTGGCGCCGCGGTGGTGGTGCTGGTTGGTCTCGCATTCGTCGTAGGAATGGCCGCCGAGGGAGTGGCGGGAGGTTCGCGTCGTCCCCGGGCGAATGGAGCGACCGGACTCCTCGACCTGAAGCATACCCGGATCGTCGATCTCACCTACCCCTTCGATCAACACACGATCTACTGGCCGACCTCTGCTACTTCCTTCCAGCTTAAGCGTCTCAGCTACGGTTCGACCGCTGCGGGGTACTTCTATGCCGACAATTCGTTCTGCACGCCGGAGCATGGGGGGACCCATATCGATGCGCCGATCCACTTCGCGGAGGGGCGGCCGACCGTCGATCAGATCCCGGTACGTCAGTTGATCGGGCCGGGCGTCGTGATCGACGTCAGCAGGCAGGCAAGCGCCGATCCTAACTACCGGCTCTCAACGGATGATATCCGTCGCTGGGAGGCGGCGCACGGAGCGATTCCAGCGGGGGCCATCGTGCTGCTTCGAACCGGTTGGGGAAAGCGATGGCCCGATCGGAAGCGGTATCTTGGCGATGACACGCCGGGCGACGCATCGCGCCTGCACTTCCCGTCGTATGGGAGGGAAGCGGCGGTGCTGCTGGTCAAGGAACGGAGAGTAGCGGCGCTTGGCGTGGATACAGCCAGCATCGACTATGGCTCATCGAGAGACTTCATCGTCCATCAGATCGCCAATAAGGCCGATGTCCCGGGCCTGGAGAACATCGCGAATCTCGAAGAGCTACCCGAGCAGGGCGCCTGGATCATCGCGCTGCCGATGAAGATCGCAGGTGGATCGGGCGGGCCGCTTCGCATCGTGGCGTTGATCCCATAATAGACGACGGAGGCGCTGAGCGCATGCCCCTATCTGAGGACGATGGGCGTATCAGCAGAATAGTCGATTTTTTCGACCGCCGTTTCCTGCTCATCGTTATCTTCGCTTCTATCATCATTCCTCTCGTCCACTATGAGGTCCCAGAGCTTGGCGAATTCTTCTTCTGGGCTGGTGAGAACGGGAGCGTCGCGACCAGCATCGTTCAGGGCAAGGGATTCGCGAACCCGTATCCTGAGGTGGAGACAGGACCGTCCGCCTGGGTCGCCCCGCTCTTTCCGTACCTCCTCGCTGCCGTCTTCTGGATCGCAGGGACAAAGACGGCCGCGGCCGCTCACCTCGCCGTGTTCCTGCAATGTCTAATCTACGCGGGTACTATCTGGTTTCTGTACCGGATTGTCGAAAAGACCTTCTCCGCCGCCTGCGCGCGGATCGCCATCCTTATCTGGCTGATCAATCCTACCCGCGTCATGTTGACGTCGCACTTCCTGTCCGAGGTCGGTTTGAGCACCTTGACGCTCCTCCTGGCGGTACTTGCACTGGTCCATTTTCGCGACACTCCAACGCGGAGGGTCGCGGCCGCCGCCGGACTGGCGATCGGGCTGGCTGTTCTTTGCCTACCGGTCGTGGCCCTCGCCGTCCCCTTCTACCTGTATTCTCTCTACGCGATGGCAAACACCCGCCGGACACCGGCATGGATCGTGCCGGCACTGGCGTGTGTGGTCTGCGTGGCTGTGTTGGCTCCGTGGCTAGTGAGGAACTATGTCGTCTTTGGACGATTCATCTTCATCAAGAGCAATTTCGGCCACGTTCTCTACATGGGGAATAACGACCGTGTGGACGAGCGGGACCTGTACCCATACACCGCCTCATGGGAAAGGGATCTCATGGGGCAGGCCGGCGAGTCTGCGTATGCAAGGCAGTCGTTTTGGACGGGAGTGGCGTGGATCAAGGACCACAAGAAGGAGTATGCAACACGGTTCATCAGCAGGGCGTTCGGGTTCTGGGTGACGAATCTCGACATGGGCGTGAAGTGGTGGCTATGGAGCGTTTACCAAATCATGCTCCTCGCGGGCGCCGCAGTTGGAGCATGGCGTCACTGGCGGAGAAGTCCCGTGACGACCCTCTGTTGCGCCGTCCTCATCAGCGTGCCGATCGCTTACTACATGACGGCAGTGTACGACGCGCCAAGACTCCGGCTTCCCTTCGACGC
>Ga0187892_10010966_pt1 | contig 11283 bp, 12 predicted proteins | sample MA1701073metaG_FD_139345 | JGI IMG/M metagenome (GOLD analysis project Ga0187892, IMG submission 139345) | Bio-ooze microbial communities from a basaltic lava cave in the Kipuka Kanohina Cave System on the Island of Hawaii, USA - MA170107-3 metaG ... | reverse complement strand
CCTGAAGCCCCTCGAACGAAGCGGTCAGTTCCGCGCCGCCCGTTCCGGCGAGGCTCACGAGCGCGCATCCGACGCCGTTCCAGAGCTTCACGCGGTCCGGAGTAGGCGCCGGGGCCGTTCCGCCGGCGCTCAGGACCGCCTCGGCATCCCAGACGTCGCGCGCCACGGAACCATCCGCGTTCCTCAGCTCGACGCGGACGAGGACCGGTACGCCCGGGAGATGCCCATCGGGACATTGCATCACGAGGGAGCGCGGGCCATCGCTGGCCGTCGCGGAAGACGAGGTCAGCACCCCAAGGATCAGAACAAGGAACATTCTGAGGTCAATGAAGGCCCTCTTAATCTCCGAGGCCACTTCCTCTGCGCTCCTCTGTGTCCTCTGCGGTTAACCGTCCGTCGCCCGGCGGAGATTGTACCCGCCGGGGACGCCTCACAGCGGCTGGATCTCCTCCCGGACCGGATCGAACTCGAGCCTCCGCTTCTGGAGGTAGGCGATGTTGCCGAGATGCGACGCCTGGGCCGACCGGTGGCCGATGAGGACGTCGCCGTTCGGGCGGAGGCGCGTCTGGACGCAGTCGATGAAGTTGTTGACGTGGTCGATCGTCATCTCCTCGTTCTTCGCCCGGACGGTGGTTGCCTGCGCGCCGCGGCCGACCGGAGTGAAATCGAAACGGCTCCGGTCGATGTACAGCCGCCCCTCGGTGCCGCAGAACTCGACCCCCGCGCCCGTGATGCCGGGGGCGAGCGTCGCCTCGAACGTCGCCGTGAAGCCCGCCGGGTACTCGAGGAGGACGTTGATCGTGTCCGGGGCCGTGCGGCCGTCCTTGTAGTGGTAGACGCCGCCCGCTGCCACGGCGGAGATCGGGATCTCCTGCCCCATGAACATGTGGACGACGTCGATCCAGTGGGTGAAGAGGTCGGTGACCTGGCCGCCGCCGAAATCGAGGTACGCGCGCCAGTTGAAATACTGCTGCGGGTCGTAGTCGCGCCACTTGAGGGGGCCGAGGAAGCGCCCCCAGTCGAGGTCCGTGGGCCGCTTCTGGAGCGACTCAGGGGCGCGCCGTAAGTGATAGGTGTTGCCGTGCCACCAGGTGCGGGCGAGCGTCACCTTCCCGAGGCGCCCCTTGTCGAGGTACTCGGTCTTCGCCTGGATGTAGTGAGCGCCCGAGCGCTGCTGCATCCCGACCTGGCAGACTCGACCGTTGATGCGGGCCGCCTTGACGATCTCGGGTCCTTCCTCGATCTTGAGCGTGAGCGGCTTCTCGACGTAGACGTCGCGCCCGGAGCTGAGCGCCTCGATCGTGATCGGCGCGTGCCAGTGGTCCGGCGTGGCGATGAGGACCGCGGCGGCGTCCTTCAGCTCGAGGAGCTTTCGGTGATCGGAAAACCCCTGCGCGCCCGGGGCCTGCTTGCGGGTCGCTTCCACGTGCGCCGCATAGACGTCGCAAGCGGCGACGACCTGCACGTAGGGGTTCTTCTGGAAGAGCCCGAGGACGTGGTTCCCGCGCGAGCCGCAGCCGATGAGCCCGACGCCGACCTTCTCGCCTGCGCCGGAGACGCGCGAGTAGGAGAGCGCGGTCAGGGCCGCGGCGCCGGAGGCGGCTGCAGCGAGAAACTTTCGGCGGGGGAGATGTACGGCGGGAAGCGGAGCGGGCTTCATAGCGGCGGTCCCTTTCAGCAAATCGGGAATCCAGTGCGAAGGTGACCGCGTCAATTTAGGGAGAGGCCCAGAGCGGTGCAAGGGGCAACTGGCGCGCTGTCGCATTGCGGATGCGAGGTCGCCTTGGATAGACTCCCAGCAAGGAGTGGGAGGCCCCATGGACTGTTTCAGGGCATGGTTCGGGTCGATTCTCTTCGTGATGGTCTTGGGAACTGCCGGACGAACCGAAGCCCAGGTCCCCTTCCGCCGGGGGGATGTGAACGTCGACGGGGTCGTCGACATCAGCGACGGGGCGCGGTACTTGGGCTGGGAGACTCCCTCTTGCTGGGACGCGGCCGATGCCAATGGCGATGGGTTTGCGGCGGTCGGGGCATTCTACGGGGTCGTCGATCCGATTTACTTGCTCTCCTACCTGTTCTTGGACGGGGAAAGCCCTCCCGCACCAGGTCCGGATGTACCCGGCGTCGCTGCCCTTGATCCGACACCGATCGGCTGCAGCTCCTACGACCCCTCCCCGCCGCCGAAGCTTGCCGACGTCGCTTTCGGGTTCGATGCCTGCCCGCATGCGGTCTCGGGCGCGAACGGTCAGGTGGTGGCGTTCGATGTGTTTGTCACCCTCACCACGACTTCGAACTCGCATGCATTCGGTCCCGAAGCCTGGTCGTTCGGCCTCGTGATTGAAGGAGGAACCCTTAAGTCGGTCTCCAAAACAAATTCTCTTGGAGGGGTAGCGGTTTCGGTTCTCGACGCCGACTTGGGATCCGAAGTACTGGACCTGGACAAAGGCGGCCACATGCTCAGGCTCCCCGTCCCGGCGCAGAACCCCGAAACCGGTGATCAGGGAGCTGTATCCGCCATCGTGTTGGCCGGTCCGCCCGGCCCGTCCTCCTATACGGCCTAGATGCGTGAAGGATCTCAGCGCATCGCCCGATTCACCGTGGAGGTTCAGCGTCTGCTTGGCGGGGAATCGGAGACCGTCGCCCTGCGATTCGCCGACGGCATGAAAGGTGGAATAGGACAGCCCGTTCGCAACGTCGTTTCCATCGCCGGCACTTCTCATCTCCCGGCTCTCGGGAGCTGCTCCGTGCTCCTCTGGTCGCCGCCGCCGCGGCCGTTTTTTCACCGCGCCGACCCTAGCGGCGACGGAGCAAGCGACCTGACGGACGCGGTCTTCATCCTCGACCACCTCTTCACGGGCGGGAGGGCGCCGCACTGTCTTGAGTCCGCCGATGTGAACAACGATGGCGCACTCGACATCTCCGACGCGATCGCGCACCTCGGCTACCTCTTCACGGGAGGGGTACCGCCCGCGGAACCGGGCCCTTCGACGGCTCTCTGCGGCATCGACCCGGACGAGGTTGGCTCGCCCAAGGACCTCGGCTGTGGGACGTACGATCAATGCTGAGGAGGGCGGCCCGCAGCGAAGCTGCGGACGTCACTTGACGGACCCCTTCGCCGGCTCCATCGGTCCGATGGACTCCCGGGCCACGACGATGTGGTCGAACCAGACGCGGTTCGGCCGCTCGGGCTCGGGGACCCGGTTTTGCCTCGCTGCGTTCTGGGTCACGTAGTGCAGGAGCCAGAAGTAATTGAGCTTGAGGTCGCGATGGTTCCGCCAGCGGAAGCCTTCGAAGGGTTCGCCGCCTTCCTTCGGGATCTGGAAACCCATTCCGCTCCACTTGAGGCGCGGCGTGCCTTTGGCGATGCGCATCGCTTCGACCCCATCGAGCCAAAGCGCCAGCTCGCCGTCGGCCTTCTCGGGCTCGGAGTTGAGCTTCACCATCACCTCGACGCACTGCCAGCGGCCTCTCGGAGCGAGGAGAGGCGTCGCGGGGCTGATCGCGTTCCCCCAAAACTTGCCATCGGCGGAAATCTTCATCTCGTGCCAGTAGTTGTAAAAGTTCCAGGCTCCAGGCGGCGCGTGGCGTCCGTACGTACCGTGGGGCTCGATGCCGACGTAGATGCGGTCATCCCCCCGCGGCCGCTCGCCGGCGCCTCCCTGCGGCCAGTTCGTAGGCGGGTTGTAGCCGCCGAGGGCGGTGAAGTGGTGGATGTAGTCCGCCTCCTCGGCAAACTTGACGTAATAGCGAGCGTGCAGCTTCTCCACTCCTTCCGGCAGCCGCTTGTAGAGATGGCCGCCTGTGTTTTTTCCGAGCGTCGCAGTCACCTGGAGAGAGCGCTTTCCGGCGCTTCCCGCCGGCGCGTCATCGGCGAAGGCCAGGACTTGGCCGCCTTCATCGCTTGCCTCCGTCCACCGCTTCTTGACCTCGTCGATTCCGCCTGACTCGAAGTCCTCGGCGAAGAGGACCCGCGGGTCCTTGGCGATTCCTTTGTCCCCGGGGTACTGCGCCGCGATCCCGCGCTGCAGAGATTCGGCGGCCGGCGAAGGGGGCACGCCGCAGAGAAGGGTGATACAGAACGCGAGAGGGAGGCTCGAGAACGGCGATAGAGCTCGACAAGGGGTGTTGTTTTTCATGCGGCGATCATCTTCTTCTCGGTCGGCCTATGCAAGGGCGGTTCGTGACCTGCGGTGAGACGGCACCGCTCAATTCCCCCATCGACCCATGGCCCCGAGACCAGGTACCATGCGCGCATGATTGCCCCACGCACCCATCGCCCGCACTCGCGTCGAACGACCCTGTCCGTCGCTGTCTTCTTTGCGCTCTCGGCTCCGCACGCCCGCGGCCAGGCGGACAAGTCCGCTTCCGCACCGGAAGAGGTCGACGAGGCCTACCTCCGCGAGCACTACACGAAGTTCGAGCATCGGATCGCGATGCGCGACGGCGTCCGGCTCTTCACCGCCCTCTACGCTCCGAAGGACGACTCGCAGCCCTATCCGATCCTACTCACGCGCACGCCGTACGGCCTGAAGCCCTACGGCGTCGACCGCTATCCCGATCCGGGCTGGCCGATGCAGCACTGCGCGAGGGAGAAGTTCATCTTCGCCCTCCAGGACGTGCGCGGGCGATACGCATCGGAAGGGGAGTTCGTCCACATGCGGCCCCAGCGGCCCCAAAAGAGCGGGCCGAACGACGTCGATGAAAGCACGGACACCTACGACACCATCGAGTGGCTCGTGCGGAACGTCCCGAACAATAACCGCAAGGTCGGCATGCTCGGGATTTCGTATCCCGGCTTCTACACGGCCGCGGGCATCATCGACTCGCACCCCGCGCTCAAGTGCGCCTCCCCGCAGGCGCCGATCGCCGACTGGTTCGTGGGGGACGACTTCCACCACAACGGCGCGTTCTACCTCCCGCACGCGTTCCGGTTCTTCTCCGGCTTCGGCCAGACGCTCGAGGAGCCGACGCGCGAGCGGCCGAAGCCCTTCGACTTCAAGACTCCCGACGGTTACGAGTTCTACCTCGCCATGGGCCCCCTCTCGAACGCCGACAAGCTGTACTTCAGGGGGCGGATCGCTTTCTGGAAGGAATTGATGGAGCACGGCACGTACGACGACTTCTGGCGGGCCCGCGACCTCCGCCCGCATCTCAAGGGCGTCAAGGCCGCCGTCATGACGGTCGGCGGCTGGTTTGACGCGGAGGACCTCTTCGGTCCGCTCAGCATCTACCGCGAGGTGGAGCGGTGGAACCCGGGCAGCGTGAACGTGATCGTCCTGGGCCCCTGGTCGCACGGCGGCTGGTCTCACAGCGACGGCGACCGCCTCGGCAACGTGAGCTTCCAGGCGAAGACCGCGGAGTTCTACCACCGCGAGATCGAGCTGCCGTTCTTCAAGCACTTCCTGAAGGACGGGCCGAAGCCCGAGCTGCAGGAGGCCTACGTTTTCGAAACCGGCACCTGCCAGTGGCGGCGCTACGACTCCTGGCCGCCGAAGAACGCCCGCGAGCGCACGCTCCACTTCGGCCCGCGCGGGACCCTCTCCTTCGAGCCGCCGGCCCCGGAAAGCGGCGCCTACGACGAGTACCCGAGCGATCCGGCCAAGCCCGTGCCCTTCATCCCCGATATCGCGATCGGTATGACGGTCGAGCACATGCTCGACGATCAGCGGTTCGCCTCATCGCGCCCCGACGTCCTCGTCTACCGCACGGAGGTTCTGGAGGAGGATGTCACGATCGCGGGGCCGATCGCCGCGCATCTCCACGTGAGCACGACGGGGTCGGATTCGGACTGGGTCGTGAAGCTCATCGACGTTTACTCGGGCGACCATCCCAACCCCGAGCCCAATCCCAAGGGGATCGAGATGGGCGGTTATCAGCAGCTCGTCCGCGGCGAGGCGATGCGCGGGAAGTTCCGCAGCAGCTTCACGAAGCCGGAGCCGTTCGAGCCCAGCAAGGTCACGAAGGTCGACTTCGTCCTGCCGGATGCGTACCACACGTTCCGCCGCGGGCACCGCATCATGGTCCACGTGCAAAGCTCCTGGTTTCCGCTCGTCGACCGGAACCCGCAGACCTTCTGCGACATCTACAAGGCGAGCGAGGACGACTTCCGCAAGGCGACGCAGCGCGTCTACCGCGCCCCGGAGGCCGCGTCGCAACTGAAGGTGCAGGTCCTGGCGCCCGCGAAGTGAGAAGCGGTCGTGAGGGAGCGAGAGGCACGTTGGAGGGGCTCTCAACCGAGAAGCCTCAATCCTTGCGGACTTCGAGAAGGCTAACGCGCTTTGGATTGATCCAGGAACTTCTCGGATGAGACCCCCTGTCGCCGACCGCAATTCGCTTCGCCTTGCTTCGAGCCTCTTTCAGTGACTCTGCTCGGATCTCGATGGTAACGGTTGAGGCCGGCAGCCGAATCCGTGCGACATAAATCTTGAGAGGAGCCTCTGGAACTTCGATCAGAGCCGCAGGGCCGAAGAGTCGGCTGACGGCCTGCTTCACTCGCCGGTCGCAGGTGAGCATGAGCAGTTCTGGCCGAATGAATCGCCTCTCAAACTCGAACGTGGCCACATGGATTGCATCTGCGGTTCGAAGATTGCACGGATGCTCGTAGGAGCCTGCGGCGGCGAGCAGTTCCCTGCGGACCGGCACAATTTTGTGCAGAAACCCCAATCCCGTGGGGTCAGCCTCCTTCATCTTAAGGAACGACTTCAGCCTCGCCGGGTCCTGCGTTTGGCGGATGGCCCGCTCGACCTCAGCCGTCAGCAGCGCGGAGGCGATGACTTCCGTCGACTTGTCGAGCGCCCGCGCAACCCTCTTCCAGCCCGACTCCTCCTTGAGAAGCCGGACCATTGCGGACGTCTCCAGGAATACCGACCGTTGCTGAATCATCGCCCCCTCCCCTAGGAGCGAAGGTCATCCAGGATCTCTTCCGATGTCCGCGGATCACCTTTCAGAAGCCCTGCAAGCGCCTTCCAGCGTTTCTTCGTCGGCTTGCAGATCTCAGCCCAGCCCGCATCCCGCCATACCTCATCAATGGCCGCGAGGTTGCCGGCTTTTCGAGCGTCAGTCAGTCTGCGTTTCTGATCCTCTGTGAGAGTCGATTCCGGGTTCAAGCAATCCTCCTCGAACCCCTCTTCGCGCTCACTTATATCGGCTGTTTGCACTTCCGCCTCATCCTTCAGGGCCGATAAGGCTTCAAGTCGGACGCGGATGTTATCCTTGAATCGATCATCGCGGAGAGAGGCGGACGGCAGACACCGGGCCCGATCCAGGAGGGTTACAGCGCGATTGAGGTCTTCAAGGTCAAGTTCATCTCGATCGTAGGCAAACGATGCAGATGCCCAGATCAGCCGGCTCAAGGCGCAGCTGCTCATGACTGCCTCAGCTCCGGCTCCGCTCAGGAGGATCTCGAATTGATCGAGGAGTGAGGTGAGCTTCGGCTCAGGCTCATCGATTCTCTTATCGATCTCTTCGGCCTCCTTCACAAGCTCTGTCGTCGTGGTGATTAAGCCCTGGAAAAAGCTCCGAGCGTCGTCGGAGAAACCCCGTGCGGCCTCCAGCTTCGAAAGGACCAGCTCATGAGTCTTTCGAACCACTTCCCTCCACCTCATCATGGAGGGCGCCAGTCGAGATGCACGGAGATCAATCCAGGACCGCGGGTCGGAGAGCCTCTCTTCAAGACCGGCGAGAGCCAACCTCACGCATTCCGCCACCTTCTCCCTCGGTTCGATTTCCTCCGACGTTGGACCCGCTGGGTCCTCGTAATCCGCCTTCTTTCGCGCAAGTTCGTCCGCAACGCGACGGAGCCGCTGGAGGACAATGCTCGAAAGCTCTCTCGCCTGTTGCTCCACCGGTAATCGAACGATGCGACCGATCCCTCTCCTTGCTTGTCGGATGCTCCGCTGCGGGGTTCCGATCACCACTCCCGTACCCTCCAGATCCAGACGGTTCTCGGATAGACGAACCGTCGCCCATCCCCAGGGAAACCGTTCATATCGGCATTCGAAACCCGAACTACTGAATTCATGGGAGATGGCGCCCCGATATCCTTCGTCCGCACCGTCAATGCCACGTTCCGCGCCTCTCGCTCCTCTCCTCGCCTGCTTATCGTCCGGCCCACCTGGGCTGAACAAATTCTCTTACCCACGCCGCCTGAAGAGGCGCTCATTTTATGGAGAAGCGGATTCGAGGCAAGCGAGAAGTATCACTCATTGCAGCTTTGCCGAGAGTTGGAAGGTGGGACGGCCTGATCGTGGCTTGCGGCTCCTAGACGCGCCGATTAAGCTCACCATCTCGACTCATCGAAACTCAAGAACTGTGAGGGAGGCCGCCCCATGACCAAGACCTGTCCGATCACGAAAGATAACTTCTTCGCCAAGGCGGAGCCCCTCAAGGTCGAGATCAACGGCATCCCCATGTTCGCCGCGCCGAAGGCGTTCTCCACGGGCTCTTTCGGCTGGTACCTGAACGGGAAGACGACGATCACGGTCGACGGGAAGGCGATCCCGGTCCAGATCGGCGCCAACCTCACCGTGGTGGGCTCGAAGGAAGCGGCGGGGTAAAAGAACCCGCCCGGGAGGCGCGCCCTCGCGGCGAGCGCTCCTCCCGGGCGGATCTCTGAGTGAGATCGACTACCGGGTCAATCCCGGCGGCAACGCGTCCGCCGGAATCCGCTCGATAGAGACCTCCTCAACCGTGCCATCGAGGTAGACGACGTTGCGGCCGCCTTTGTGGCCCGATGGCGTCGCTTCGGAGTAAACGAACTTGTCGCACGAGATGGGTGTCTTGGGGTTGTCGTTCCACCTCAACGGCCTGCTGATCCACGTGTAGGCGCACGTGTCGTCGCTGAGAACGAACTTGTCATCCACGACTTCCGCTACGCCTTCCCGCCACTCCCGGCAAAGGAACATCTTCGGGCTCAGCCCGTCGTTCGACTTGAGGAGCAGATTGAGCGACGCGTGGGCTGGAGGATTCGGCCCCTCGGCGAGGGGCAAGAACCCCTTTCCCACGGTGTCGGCGTAGATGACCGCGAGCTTCTGGAGTTCCCGCAGGTTGGACTGGCACGCGACCTGGAGTCCGCCGGTACAAGCAGGTCTCGTGAGTGTGGCGAACAGGACCACGACTATGACAGAAATGATTGCAAGGATGGCGAGGACGTCGACGACGGTCAGGCCGCGATTCGAGAGCTTTTCTTTGAGCATCGGCATACCTCCTTTCTGCGCCGTTTGCTTTCTAGGCTCGTAACTTTATGGGCCTCGGCCCGCCCCGCCGCGAGGAGCGGTTGCCCCAAAGCCCGGGACGGCTGTATGGTACCTCAGGGGACAACGAGGTTTCATTAACGGACTGTCCCTTGACCGTCCCCAAGGCCCGCCATACCGTATTGCGCGTTGGTTCGTGGGAGATTCAGGTAGCCCGCTCTATGGAGGTATTCGAGCCATGACCGTGACCCAGGAAGCGTCGTACCTCGGTGCATTTCCGATCGCCGCCGAGGCGCCGGCCGTCGAGAAGGCGGAGTTCATCAAGAAGACGTATTTCCACCTCTTCTGGGCGGTGATGGCGTTCGCCGGCCTCGAATTCGCCTTGTTCTCGATCCCGGGGATCGACGAGCTGATCATCAGGACCTTCAGCATCCCCTATGCTTGGCTCCTCATCGTCGGGGGATTCATGCTCGTCGGTTACCTTTGCGAGCGCTGGGCGCACTCCTCGACTTCGTTGGGAACGCAGTACCTCTGCCTCGGGGTCTATGTCGCCGTCGAATCGGTCTTCTTCGTGCCCATCCTCTGGATTGCGGGCCAGCGCGCCGGCGGCTCCGTCATCCAGACCGCGGCCTTCATGACCGTGTTCGCGTTCCTTGGGCTCACGGCGATCGTCTTCTTCACCAGGAAGGACTTCTCGTTCCTCCGCGGAGTGCTTTCCCTGACCGGTTTGGTCATGCTGGGCGCGATCCTGGGGAGCATCCTCTTCGGCTTCAGCCTCGGCAATCTCTTCAGCATGCTGGGGATCGGGCTGGCCTGCGGGTACATCCTTTACGACACCTCGAACGTCCTCCACCGCTACCGGGTCGGCCAGCACGTGGCCGCCTCGCTGGCCCTGTTCGCCTCGGTCGCGCTTCTCTTCTATTACATCCTGCGGCTCCTCAACAGCCGGAGGTGAGCGCGACACCCCGCGGCCGGGTCCTCTGGACGCCGCCGGCGGAGCGACGGGAGGCTTCGCAGCTCTGGCGCTTCGCCGAGTTCGCCTCCGCGCGGGCCGAGCAGCGCTTCGACGACTACGAGAGCCTCCACCGCTGGTCGATCGAGGACATCCGCGCTTTCTGGCGGGCCGTCTGGGACTTCTCGGGCGTCGTCCACCAGGGCGAGATCCGCGAGGTCCTCGCCGATGATCGAATGCCCTGCTCTTCGTGGTTCACGGGGGTAGAGCTGTGCCTCGCGGAGAACTTGCTCCACTTCCACGGCGGCCGCACGGCGATCGTTTACGAAGCCGAGGACGAGGGGCTCGCCCGAACGCTGAGCTTCGACAAGCTTCTTGAAGCGGTCGCGCGCTGCCGCGCGGGGCTCAAGAGGCTCGGCGTCGGCCCGAGAGACCGCGTGGCGGCGTTCCTGCCGAACATTCCCGAGGCCGTCGTGGGGATGCTGGCCGCGTCGTCCCTCGGAGCGATCTGGTCCTCGGCGTCGCCCGACTTCGGCCTCCAGGGCGTCCTCGACCGCTTCGGGCAGATCTCGCCGAAGGTCATCTTCGCCGCGACTGAATCGAGCTACGCCGGAAAGCGCCACTCACTCGGCGATCGGGTGCGCTTGATCGTCGATGGCATCGCCTCGATCCGGGCCGCGGTGCTCGTCGATCCGCCCGGAAAGCGGGCGGTGGAAGTCCCGGGCGTGCGCGGCCAGGTTTTCTACCGCGACCTTCTCGGTGAAGGGGTTCGCGCTCCGCCGATCGGCTTCGACCGCTTCCCCTTCGCCCACCCGCACGCGATCCTCTACACGTCGGGCACGACGGGGAGGCCGAAGTGCATCCTCCACGGGGCCGGCGGGACGCTCCTCAAGCACATCGAGGAGCACCGGCTGCAGGTCGACCTGCGCGAGGGCGACGTCTTCTTCTACTACACGACGACCGGCTGGATGATGTGGAACTGGCTCACCAGCGGCCTCGCCACGGGCGCCACGGTCGTCCTCTACGACGGGAGTCCCGTCCACCCGGACCCCGGCCGCCTGTTCCGGCTCGCCGACCGATGGGGAATCACCGTGTTCGGTGCGAGCCCACGGTTCCTCTCGGCCGTCCAGGCCGCCGGCT
>Ga0187892_10010965_pt1 | contig 11283 bp, 13 predicted proteins | sample MA1701073metaG_FD_139345 | JGI IMG/M metagenome (GOLD analysis project Ga0187892, IMG submission 139345) | Bio-ooze microbial communities from a basaltic lava cave in the Kipuka Kanohina Cave System on the Island of Hawaii, USA - MA170107-3 metaG ... | reverse complement strand
TGTGGCTGTACCAGCTGTACCGGTTCTCGACCGTGTGAGGAGAAGGAAGGAGCGGCCATGTCCAACTACGACGCCCCGGGTGACGCCAAGGCCCCGACCGGGCCCCGATCCGGGTTCGGCGAACGGCTCGTGGCGGCCCTCATCGACGGTGTCCTCGGTGGCATCATCGGGGTCTTCCTGAGGGTGCTCCTCGGCAACGCGCTGGGCGGTGCCCTCGGCTTGGTCGTCGGCATCGCCTACTACGTGTACCTGGAGGGCAGCCCGTCGGGGCAGACGCTGGGCAAGCGGGCCATGAACATCCGGGTGATCGACTACGCCACCGGCGGCCCGCTTGGCTACGGCAAGGCCGGCATCCGCTATGTGGGCCGCTACCTCTCGGCCCTGCCGTGCCTCCTCGGCTTCTTCTGGATGCTGTGGGACAAGGAGAAGCAGACCTGGCACGACAAGATCGCGGCCACGGTGGTCGTGCCCACATCCGCCTACCCCGTCGCCGCCTGGCCCGGCTGAGGATCCCGCCGGCGAGTTGAGTGTGCAGGAACCGGTGCCAGGGCCCAGTTTCTGCACACTCGTGGTCGGCCTCCTAGTGCGGGCCGGGGCGGGCGTCGAAGGGCTCGAGGTTGAGGGCCTCGCGGATGGCGGCCCGGGCCTCCATGACGTTCATGGCCACCAGGTCGGGCAGTGAGCAGTCGAGACTCTTGACCAGTTCGTCGGCGAGGTAGAAGCCGACGCGCCACTGGTTCTGGATGACGCCGCCGCCGAAATAGGTCTCGACGGTGGTGGGGGCCTCGATGGACGCCGCGAAGTGGTCCATCAGCTCCTGGCGGTGCTCCTCGCACCACGGGAGCCAGCTCTCGACGTCGGGGTGGCCGTACCAGAAGTAGTCGAGCTCGGGCAGGCCCGGCACCAGCGCCCGGCTGGCGGCGATGGCCAGGCCCTCGTAGAACGCCATCCACGCCGCGTCGTCGCCGGGCGGCGTCGAACCGAGGGCCAGCTCGTGCCAGGCGTGGGTGGTCTCGTGGGCGACGAGCGCCCGGGCCCCCTCGGCTGACTGGAACCACTCCAGGCAGTGGAACACAGTGACCTCGTCCTCGATGCGCCCCACGGCGGCGTTGGTGGTGAGCGTGCCCACCATGATCACGTGCTGGGGGCACGGGTCGGCGGGGCGGTCGAGCAGCTCGGGCATCGCCTTCTCGACGTCGTTGATGGCCTTGCGGACGATGGGCGCCGCCTCCTCCACCCGTGCCTTGACCCTTGCCATCTCCCGGACGATGGCGGCCCGCCCCGCCGGGTCGCCGTGGGTCTCGTAGAACGCCTCGAAGACCTTCGGGTAGGCCGCTTCGTACTTGTCCACCCAGAGCCCCTCCCGCAGATAGGGCGTCTGGAGGGACGCCTTGCGGGCGAAGGCCTCGAACGCGGCCATGGTGTCGAGAAGACGCGTCATGGCCTGCAAGTCTCGCGCGAGGCGGTCGGCGCCCCGGATCGTGGCTCCGCTGTCGGGATTTTCCTGATTCCCGCCAGAAAACTTCCCGGCCGGCCTTGACGATCCCTCATTGCATTTCATACTCTCCACGTCCGCCAGGGGAACGCGCAGCACAGAGCAGGGGCGGGCGGCATGGCGGACATCGACACGGCGGTACGGGCGGGAGGGCCCCGGAACGGCCAGCGCGCCGACGGCGCTGGGGCGGCCCGCCGACCGGGGGCGGGGCGACGGCGCACGGTGCCGGGCGGTCGGGCCGTGCTCGGCGGGCTGCTGGTCGCCGCCTCCGTGGTGGGCCTGTTCTACGCCTCGACGCGGGACCAGTCGGGGCCCACGGAGTCCTACGTCGTGGCCGCCCGGCCGCTGGCACCGGGCACCCGGCTGACGGCCGCCGACCTGGCCCGGGTGCCACTCGAGCTTCCGCTGTCCTTGGCCGGCCGGGCGTTCACCGACGTGGCCGGCCTCGATGGCGCGACGGTGATCGCCCCGCTGAGCGCGGGCGAGCTGGTGCAGGCCAGCGCGGTGGTGGCCAAGCCCAGCGCGCCGGGGAGCCGGGAGGTCACGTTCGCCGTCCCCCGGGCCACGCTGACGCCCGCGTTGGAGGTGGGCGAGCGCATCGACGTCGTTGCCACCTACGGCTCGGGCACCGATGCGTTCAGCACGGTCGTGCTCCGCCAGGCCCTCGTGGTGGGGCTCGACCGGGGACGCGATCGCGTCGGCGAGCAGGGCGACGTGTCGGTGACAGTGGCGGTCGACGATCCGGGTGACGCGGTGGCCCTGGCCCATGCCGTGCAGCTGGCCAAGCTCACGGTCGTGCGGGCGACCGGGGCAGGGCCGGCGTCGGGCGGGCCGCCGCCCCTGTTCCGTCTGCCCGCACCGGGCGCCACGCCCACGACGGCGGCCGGCGCGCGCGGCTGATGGCGGGCGAACGGTTCGTCGTCCTCGGGCTGGCCCCGGCCCGGGCGCCGTGGTTCCGGGCCGTCGCCGGCTGGGCCAACTCGGGGGCGCTGCCGGCCGAGTTCGTGAAGTGCCTGTCGGCCGAGGAGGTCGGCGCCCGGCTGGCGTCGGGCCGCCCGTTCTCGGCGGTGGTGGCCGATGGCTGCCTTCCGTCGGTCGACCGCGATCTGGTGGCCCGGGCGGCGGCGTCGGGCTGCGCCGTCCTCGTCGTCGAAGACCGGCGGGTGGCTCGCGACTGGGAGGGCCTGGGCGTGGCCCGGGTGCTGGCGGCCGACTTCACGCGCGACGACCTCATGCACGCCCTGTCCGCCCACGCCCGCATGGTGGCGCGCAGCCACGCCCGGGCCGACGACATGCTGGCCAAGTCGGTGCCCACGGGCTGGCGGGGGACGGCGGTGGCGGTGACCGGGCCGGGCGGAACCGGTGCGTCGACGGTGGCGATGGCGGTGGCCCAGGCGTTCGGGGAGGACGTGCGCCAGGCGGGCATGGTCGTGCTCGCCGACCTGCGCCTGCACGCCGAGCTGGCCATGCTGCACGACGCCGGGGACGTGACGCCCGGCGTGCAGGAACTGGTTGAGGCCCACCGGGCCGGCCTGCCCACCGCCGACGAGGTGCGGGCGCTGGTCGTCGATGCCCCGGGGCGCCGCTACCACCTGTTGCTGGGGCTGCGCCGGGCCCGGTTCTGGCCGACCCTGCGGCCCCAGGCGTTCGCAGCCGCCTTCGATTCGCTGGAGCGCACGTTCCGGGTGGTCGTGTGCGACACCGACCCCGACGTGGAGGGCGAGGACGAGGGCGGCTCGCTCGACGTCGAGGAGCGCCACGTGATGGCCCGCACCGCCATGGAGCGGGCCCAGGTGGTGCTCGTGGTCGGGCTCCCGACCCTGAAGGGCCTGCACTCGGTCGTGCGGGTGATCGACGGCCTGCTCGCCTACGGCGTGTCCCCGCAACGCGTCCTGCCCGTGGTCAACCGGGCGCCCCGTTCCGCCCGGCAGCGGGCGGGGCTGACGGCGGCCCTGGCCGAGCTGGTGGGGCCACTCCTGCCCGACGGCCCCCAGACCGCGCCGGGCTCTGGCCTGCCGACGCCGCTGTTCCTGCCCGAGCGGCGCATCGAGGAGGCGTTCCGTGATGCGACGCGGCTGCCGTCGGCGCTGACCGGCCCCCTGGCCGGGGCGGTACGGGCGGTGGCCGAACGGGCGTCCCAGTCCGACCGCGACGGCGCTGTGAGCGGTGGGCCGGTGCCGGTGCGGCCCGGTTCGCTCGGGCACTGGACGGGCGACGTCGAAGCGGCCGGCGGCTCGTGAGCCTCACCGAGCTGTCACCCCTCCAGGAGATCGAGCGGCGCGTGCAGGCGCGCGCCAAGGAGATCTCCGTCGAGATGAGCACCGACGTGGGCAAGGCCAAGCTGCGGGCGCTCATCGACGACGAGCTGCGGGGCTGGTCGGTCGACTATCAGCGGGGTCTGCGGGCCTACGACCTGGCCGACCCCGAGGTGGTGGCCGAGCGGGCGTTCCGCAACATCGCCGGCTACGGCCCTCTGGAGCCCCTGCTCGCCGACGACGACGTGTGGGAGGTGATGATCAACGCCCCCGACCTGATCTTCGTGCGCCGCCACCTCGGGCGCAGCGGCTACCACGACGAGGTGTTCAACGACGACGAGCACGTCGTGCGCACCCTCACCAAGATCCTCGACGACGCCACCCTGTCCCACCGCAAGCTCGACCCCGCCGAGGGCCTGCAGGACGCCCAGCTCGACACCGGCGCCCGGCTGCACATCGTCCACGGCGACGTGGGCCGCGACGGCCACGTCCTGGTGAACATCCGCAAGTTCACGGGTGTGGCGTTCAGGAGCCTCGACGAACTGGTCGAGCGGGGGATGTTCGACCGGGAGGTGGCGGGGTTCCTGCGGGCGTGCGTGCGGGCCCGGCTGTCGATCGTGTTCTCGGGGCCGCCGGGCGCCGGCAAGACGACCCTCCTGTCGTGCTGCGCGGCCGAACTCGATCCCGCCTTGCGGGTGGTCATCGCCGAGGAGGTGTTCGAGGCCGACGTGCCGCTGCCCAACGTCGCCTCGATGCAGACCCGCCCGTCCCGGTCCGACCGGCGGGAGGTCGACCTGCGCCGGCTGGTGGCCGGGTTCCTGCGCATGGCCCCCGACGTCGCCATCGTGGGCGAGGTGCGGGACAGGGAGGCTCTCCCGTTGCTCCTGACCCTCAGCTCGGGGGTGAAGGGCTTCACCACCATCCACGCCGGGTCGGCACGCCAGGCCCTGACACGGCTGCGGTTCATCTGCCAGCTGGCCGACACTTCGACCGAGCTGCCCCTGTCCGCCCTGAGCGCCCTCGTCAGCGAGGCGGTCGACCTGGTCGTGCACTGCACCCGTTCGGGGGCAAAGGTGCAGGTGAGCGAGATCGTCGCCGTGGAGGAGTTGCAGACGGGCCGGGAGGCGGTCACCTTCACCCTGACCGAGCTGTTCTCGCGGGCCCGGCGCGAGGCGCCCCTGGTCTGGACGGGCAACCTCCCGGTGCGGGCCGGCCGGTTCCTCGAAGAGGCGGGGTACGACCTGCGGGCCCTGCTCGACCCCGACGTCAAGCGGTCGCGCCCCGTGGCCTCGCCGGCGACGCGGCCGGCCCGGCGCACGTCCCCGCGGCCCAAGGTGGTCACGTGATCCGCCTCGCCCTGTGCCTGGTGGGCGCCTACGGCGTGTTCCTCGGCTACACGGCCGTCGCCTTCGGGTGGCGCGGCCTGGGCGTGTCGCCGGTCGTGGCCGGCCGGTCGCTGCGGCGCCGCCACGACGCCCAGCAGTGGCTGGCCCAGGCGGGGCTCGACGGCGTGAGGCCCTCGCAGTTCTTCGCCGCCGTCGGGCTCATCTTCGTGGTCGTGTCGGCGCTGGCCTTCGCCCTCCTGGGGGGGCTCGTCCCCGCCCTGGCCGTCGGTGGGTTCGCGGCGACCTACCCGGCCGTGTCCTACCGGGCCCGCCGCCGCCGGCGCCGGGCGACGACGGCCGAGGCGTGGCCCCGGATGATCGAGGAGATGGCCCTGCTCACCGGCTCGCTGGGCCGGTCGATCCCCCAGGCCCTGTTCGAGGTCGGCTCGCGCGGTCCCGAGGAGATGCGCCCGGCATTCGCCGCCGCCCATCGCGAGTGGCTGCTGACCACCGATTTCGGGCGCACCGTCACCGTGCTCAAGGCCCGTCTGGCCGACGCCACCGCCGACGCCGCGTGCGAGACGCTGCTGGTGGCCCACGAGATCGGCGGCACCGACCTGGAGAAGCGGCTCGCCGCCCTGGTCGACGACCGGGTCGCCGACCTCCAGGGGCGGAAGGACGCCCAGGCCCGCCAGGCGGGCGTGCGCTTCGCCCGCCGGTTCGTGCTGATCGTGCCCGTCGGGATGGCCTTGGCCGGGCTCTCGATCGGCAACGGGCGGGAGGCGTTCAAGACGCCGCTGGGCCAGATGGCGGCGCTGATGGCGGTGGGCGTGGTCGTCGCCTGCTGGCTGTGGTCGGGGCGCATCATGCGCCTCCCCGACGAGGACCGGGTGTTCCGGTGAGGCTGGCGGTCGCTTCCGGTCTCGCCCTGTGGGCGGGCGTGGCGCTGGTGCTGTCGCAGGTCCGGTGGTTCGTGCGGCCGCGTCTGGCGGAGCGGCTCCGCCCCTACGCGCCGGGCGTCGCGGCGACGGTCGGGGGGCGTCGGCACGTCCTCTCCTTCGAGTCGTTCCGGGACATCGTGGGGCCGTTGTCGCGCGGCCTCGGCGAACGGGTCGCGCGCCTCCTGGGCATCACCGAAGACCTGTCGGTCCGGTTGGAGCGGCTCCACTCGCCCCTCGACGTGACCGCGTTCCGGGTGCGCCAGGTGGGGTGGAGCGTCGCCGGTTTCGGCCTGGCGGCGGCGTTGACGATCGCCGTGCGACCGCCTCCGGCGGCGGGGCTGATCTTCGTGCTGGCCGGTCCCCTCCTGGCGTTCCTGGTCCTGGAGCAGCGGCTGGCGGCGGCGTCGGAGGCGTGGAAACGCCGCCTGTTCCTCGAGTTGCCGGTGGTGGCCGAGCAACTGGCCATGCTGCTGGCGGCCGGGTTCTCCCTGGGCGCCGCCCTCAACCGACTGGCGGCCCGGGGCAACGGCGTGGCCGCCCGCGACCTGGCCCGGGTGTGCGGGCGGATCCGCCAGGGCCTTTCCGAGATCGAGGCCCTCCGGGAGTGGGCCGAGGTCGCCGACGTGGAGGCGCTGACCCGGCTGGTGCCCGTGCTGGCGCTCAACCGGGAGGCGAGCGACCTCGGGCGGCTGGTCTCCGACGAGGCCCGGGCCATCCGTCGCGACTCCCACCGCGCCCTCATCGAGACCATCGAACGGCGGTCGCAGCAGGTGTGGATCCCGGTGACCGTCGCCGCCCTCGTGCCCGGCGTCCTCTTCCTCGTCGTCCCCTTCATGGACGCCCTGCGCCTCTATTCCCAGTCCTGAGAACCCACGGAAGGAGCAACACCCCATGTCCGACACGATCCTGTTCACCTACGCCTGGCTCCGGGCCCACGTCGCCCGGGTGGTCCGCGACGAACGCGGGGAAGGCGTCATTTCGGCAGCCATTGCCGTGCTGATCATGGCGGCGCTTGGCGCGATCATGTGGATCGGCATCCAGGAGCTGTGGGGCGACGCCAGCAGCCAGACGAGTGACCAGATCGCCAAGATCGGCGATTAGGGCGGTGGCGGCTGATGGCCGCCGGCTGGTCCCGGACCGCTCCGAACGGGGGAGCGGGCCCATCTCGACGTGGATCGGGTTCGTGGTGTTCCTGGGCATGCTGCTGTTCGCCGTCCAGGCCATCCTGAACCTGTACACCACGTCGGTGCTCACCTCGGTGGCGTACGACGCAGCCCGGGTGGTGGCCGAGTCCCACCAGGGCACATCGGCCATCGCCGGCGCCGAGGCACAGGCCCGCCAGTTGCTCGGGCGGTTCAGTAGCGACGTGACCTTCGACTGGTCGGGCACGAGCGGCGACGACGTGGTGCTGCGCGTCCGCGGCAAGGTGCCGTCGGTGTTGCTGACGCCGGGCGACACCATCCTGCCGTTCGGCGAGATCGACCGGACGGTGCGGCTCCGGGTGGAGCGGTTCCGTTGAGGCGTCGGGTGGGGCCACGGGTGAGGCGGCGGCGGGACGAGGCCGGGCAGTTGGCGGGGGCGGAGGCGCTGCCGTTCGGGCTGCTCGTCTTCGTGGTCGGCGTGCTGCTGGTGGCCAACGCCTGGTCGGTGGTCGACGCCAAGCTGGCGGTCTCGGCGGCGGCGCGGGAGGCGACCCGCGCCTACGTCGAGTCCCCGCCCGACGCCGATCCCTGGGCCCGGGCCGACGCCGCCGCCCGGGAGTCGGTCCGGTCGGCGGGACGGAACCCCGACCGCCTGACGGTGACGCCCCTGGAGGCGAACTTCTCGCGCTGCGCCGAGGTCCGCTTCGAGGCCCGCTACCAGTTACCGGCGTTCAAGATCCCGTTCGTTGGCGGCGTGGGGGAGGGGTTCGTGGCCGTGGCCCGCCACAGCGAGATCGTCGACCCCTACCGCAGCGGCGTTCCGAGGGGTGGGTGTTGAGCAGGGAGCGGGGCAGCGTGCTGCTGCTGTTCCCGGCCGGCGTGCTGGTGGTGCTGGTGCTGGCGGCCATGGCCATCGACTCGTCGATCGCCTTCCTGGGCGAGCGGGAGCTGTCAGGTGCCGTGACCGCCGCCGCCAACGACGCCGTCACCCAGGCGCTGAGCGACGCCTCCTTCTACCGGGGCGGGTCGGTCGACGTGGCCGACGGCGAGGTGGCCCGGATCGTCGAGGAACGGGTGCGCACGAGCCTCGACCCCGACCGCTACCACAACCTCTCCGTGCGGGCGTGGGTGGAGCGATCGGCGCTCGGGTGCCGGCTCACCCTGCGGGTGGAGGCGTCGGCGACGGTGCGGTACCTGTTCGCACCGGCCCTTCCCGGCGGGCCTGACGAGGCTCGCGTCGATGCGTCGGCCTCGTCCCACCCCGTGCAGGAAGCGGTGGGCTGCTGAACATGGAATGAGCTGAAAAAATTGTAAATGAGATAGGTTGTGCTAGTCTGTACTCGATGGACGTGCAGGTTGGTGACGACGAGCGGGGCCGGCGGGTCGCGATCAAGCACGCCGAGACACCGGAGGAGGCGGCCCGCCTGCGGCGGGAAGCCGACCTGCTCGACGTCGCGACCCATCCGGCGCTGGTCGAGCTGCTGGCGTTCGACGACGGGCCGCTGCCGGTGCTGCAGACCGCCTATGTGGGGTCGTCGCTGACGGCGGGGCGGGCCCTGGAGGTCGACGAGATCGCCGGTGTGGTGGCGGCCACCGCCTCGACCCTGGCCGACCTGCACGAGATGGGGCTGGTCCACGGGTCGGTGGCCCTCGACCACGTCCTGGTCGACGACGACGGCCGGCCCGTGCTGTGCAGCCTGGGGTGCGGGGGCCTGGCGGGCGAGCGGCCGGCGGCGGGCGCCGCCGAGGCGTCGGTGCTCGACCCCGCCGCCGATGTGTTCGGCCTGGGCGTGGTGCTGGCCGCCCTGCTGGCCCGGGCCAACGGCCGCAGCCGCACCGCCGCCGGCGATGCGCTCCGCCGGCTGGCCGAGTCGGCGATGGCGGCCGGGGCCGCCGATCGTCCGCCCGCCCGCCAACTGGCCGACGCCGTCCACGACGCCGTGCCCGGCGCCCGGCTCCCGTCACCGGAGGCGCCCGGGGCGTCGTCGTCGGGGTCGGTAGCCGTCACCACTCCCGCCGCTGCCGCTGGTGGGGGCGTGGCCGCAGGCCGGGCGCAGCCCCCCGCGGGCCTGGAGGCGTGGCGGCGGGCCCAGGTCGCGGTCGGAGCCCGGGCCCGCGGGTCCCGGCGCCGGCTGCGAGGCCTGGCCGGAGCGCTGGGCGGGGTCGCGGCGGCCGGTGCCGGCCTGGTGCTCGTGAGCACCGGGTCGTCCTCCACCGCCGCGCCACCAGCGACGACTGACGTGCTGCCTGAGACGACGGCTCCGGTGGTGGCGACGACGACCAGTTCGCCGGCTCCAGTGACCACGACGACGGCGACGACGGCGGCGGTCGCCGTCACCGTCCCGGTCCACGGGCGCGCCGACTGCCCGGTGGTCGGCGGCCCGTTGACGGCCGACGTCGACGGCGACGGGTGCGCCGAGTCGATCCGCTATGCCGGCGGCGTGGTGGAGGCGGCCGGCGCCCGGTGGGCGGTCGGGGAGCCCGACGACGTGGTGGCCGTCGGCGACTGGGCGTGCACCGGCACGCGGTCGCTGGCGGTGCTGCGGCCCCGCACGGGCGAGGTATTCACGTTCACGGGCTGGGCCACGGCCGGCCACGATGCCCAGGCCCCCCTGCTGGCGAGGGTCCCCGGCGGCCAGGCGGTGCGGGCCGCCGACCTCGACGCCGACGGCTGCAACGAGGTGGTGGTGGAGCGGTCGGGCGCCGCTCCCGCCGTCCTGCGGGCCCCGAGGGCGCGTCCATGAGCGGGCGGTGGGGAGGCCGGGTGGCGCTGCTCGGCTGGGTGGTGGCGGTGGTCGCCGCCGGCACCGGCCTGCGGTGGGCCGGTGACGGGCCGTTGGCCTCCCCGCCGGTCACCGAGCCGGGCGCCTGGGGTGACTGGCTGGCGGGTCGCGACCCGGTCGTGGCCGCCATGGCGATCCTCCGGCTGCTGGCACTGGCCGGCCTGTGGTACCTCGTGGTGGCGACGGTGGTCGGCATCGCCCTGCGGCTGGTGCGGGCCGACGGGTTGGTCACCGTGGCCGACCGGCTCACGGTGGCGCCCGTGCGCAGGCTCCTGGTCACGGCCGTGGGGCTCAGCTTCGCCTCGGGGCTGTCACCGGTGCTGGCCGTCGCGCGGGCCGCGCCGGCGCCGAGTGCCGTCGTCTACCAGTTGCCGACGAGCACGACAACGACGACGCTCGCTACGACGACGACGCTCGCTACGACGACGACGACGACTTCGACGGCGACGACGGTCGGGCCGTCACCGACGCTCACCATGCGCCTCCTTCCACCGCCGTCCGACTCGCCGCCTGCCCAAGCCGAGCCGGTGGCGGCACCGGCCGACCCCCGGCCGCAGGCGGCGATCGGCCAGCGCGCCACGCCCACCACGTGGACGGTCAAGCCGGGCCAGTGCTTCTGGTCGATCGCCGAAGACGTGCTGCGCACGGCGCGGGGGCGGGCGGTGACCGACGCCGAGATCGTCCCCTACTGGCACACCCTCATCGAGAAAAACCGGTCACGGCTGGCCGACCGGAGCAATCCCGATCTCATCTTCCCCGGGCAGGTCTTCGCCGTACCCGCGCCTGGGCCCGCCTGGTAGCCCGTCAAGCCGGCGAAGGAAGGTGGGCTCACTCCGCCGGCCTGACGGCTGGGGGGCCTGAGGGTGGCCGGGGCGGGCGACCACCTGCGGCCGGGGTGCCGTGCGCGCGGCCCACGAATGGTCGCCGGTGCTGTCCGTCGCGAGCGCCGACGTCTCGGTTGGGCTCCGTCTGCACTGCCGCCGTGCTGGTGCGCCGGGCTTGGGGGCAGCACGGCGCGTGGGCTCCCGAGGCCGAGGGCCGTGGCGACGAACCGCTCATTCGTCGGCGCACGCGCCATCTCCGCCCCTCCCACCTGGGTTCGCCCTTCCACGCCGGGCTCACGCTAGTCGAGATTGTTGTCGCTCGGCGCTCAAAATTCGAGCGTGCTACCCACCCCGAACATCCCGGGGTGCTGGCACCACCATCTACGATGCCCGGCGCGGACGACTCTTCCAGCGGGCCCACCAACGGCGGCACCCCCGGTCCGACCCTGCGCGTCGTCGTGGCCGACGACTGGTACCTGGTGCGGGAGGGCGCCCGCAGTGCCCTGTCTTCCATCCCC
>Ga0187892_10010964_pt1 | contig 11283 bp, 8 predicted proteins | sample MA1701073metaG_FD_139345 | JGI IMG/M metagenome (GOLD analysis project Ga0187892, IMG submission 139345) | Bio-ooze microbial communities from a basaltic lava cave in the Kipuka Kanohina Cave System on the Island of Hawaii, USA - MA170107-3 metaG ... | reverse complement strand
GTCGCCTGTCTCGCACTTATCGCTCCCTCGGCCTCTAGATGTCCAGATTCACGACGTCCAGCGCGTTCTTCTCGATGAACTCGCGGCGCGGCTCCACGGCATCGCCCATGAGCACGGTAAAGATCTCATCCGCGCCCACGGCGTCTTCCATGGTGACCTTCAGCAACGTGCGGGTCTCGGGATTCATCGTGGTCTCCCAGAGCTGCTCGGGGTTCATCTCGCCGAGCCCCTTGTAGCGCTGTAGCGTCACGCCGTCCTTCGCGAAGTCCATGATCACCCGCACCAGCTCTTCCAGCGTCTTCGTCGTGGCCTCCATGCCGCCGCCGTCCACGACCGTGCACGGCCCCCGGTGGAGCGCCGCGACCTCGGCGTGGCAGTCGAAGAGCTGCGCGTAGTCGGGCGACTTCAGGAGGTCCACGCTGAACGTGGCGGGCTGCGGCCCCGTGATCTGCACGAGCGTGGCATCGCCGTTCTCCCCCGCGCTCTCGCGCGCGGTCCAGCCGGGCAGCTCCGCCGCGACCTCCCTCACCGCGGCCACGATCTCCTCCTCGCGGATCCCACGCTTGGTGGCCCTGAACTTCCGCCGCAGCAGGCCGTCGAGCAGCGGGGCCGGGATGCCGCGTCGGCAGAACTTGCCGAACAGGGCCCGGAACTCGAGCACGCGCTTCAAGGTCTCGAGCAGCGTCTCTTCCTTGAGCGGGGCCGACTTGCCCGGCACCTTGACGCTCGACTTCTCCACCCACTGGCCGAGCAGGAACTCTTCCATCTCCCGCTCGCTCATCAAGTACTTCTCCGCGCGCCCCTTCTTGACCTTGAACAGCGGCGGCTGGGCGATGAACAGATGGCCGGCTTCGATGACCGGCATCATGTGCCGGAAGAAGAACGTGAGCAGCAGCGTCCGGATGTGCGCGCCGTCCACGTCGGCATCCGTCATCAGGATGACCTTGTGGAAGCGCAGCTTCGAGACATCAAACTCCTCGGGGCCGATCCCGGTGCCCAGGGCGGAGATCAACAGCCGGATCTCCTGGTGCGAGAGCACCTTGTCGTAGCGCGCCTTCTCGGCGTTGATGATCTTCCCGCGGAGCGGCAGCACCGCCTGCGTCTTGCGGTCGCGGCCCTGCTTGGCCGAGCCGCCCGCGGAATCGCCCTCGACCAGGAACAGCTCGCGGAACTGCGGCTCCCGCTCGGAGCAGTCAGCCAGCTTGGCGGACAAGGCCTCGTCGTCGCGTCCGCCCCGCCGCGTGAGCTCCCGGGCCTTGCGCGCGGCCTCGCGGGCCTGGGCGGCCCGGACGCACTTCTCGGCGACCTTGCGCGCGGTGGTCGGATCTTCCTCGAACGCCTCGGCGAGCCGATCATTGACGATCTGCTGGACCAGCCCCTTGACCTCCGAGTTGCCGAGCTTGGACTTGGTCTGTCCCTCGAACTGCGGCTCGGGGATGCGCACCGACACCACCGCGGTCAGCCCTTCGCGCACGTCGTCGCCCGAGATGTCGCCCTTGAAGTTCTTGAGGAACCCGTTGGCCTTGGCGTAGCTCGAGATGGTGCCGGTGAGCGCCGCCCGGAACCCGGTCAGGTGCGTGCCCCCCTCGCGCGTGTTGATGTTGTTGGCGAACGAGAACAGGCTCTCCTGATAGCCGTCGTTGTACTGGAGCGCGACCTCCACCTCGATGTTGTCCTTCTTCCCTTCGAAGAACAGCACTTTCGGATGGATGGGCGTCTTGTTCTGGTTCAGGTGCTTGATGAACTCGATGATGCCGCCCTTGTACAGGAACGTGTGGCTGCGCTCGTCGCGCTCGTCCTCGATGACGATCTTCAGGCCCTTGTTCAGGAACGCCAGCTCGCGCAGCCGGTTCGACAGCGTGTCGAAGGAGAATGCCGTCTCCTCGAAGATCTTCGCATCCGGCTTGAAGCGGACGATCGTGCCGTGCTTGGAGGTCTTCTCGCCCTGGGCCAGATCCCCCTGCGGCGCCCCGTACTCGTAGCGCTGCGTCCACATGCGGCCCTGCCGGCGGATCTCGATCTCGAGCCACTCGCTGAGCGCATTGACCACGGAGATGCCGACGCCGTGAAGACCGCCCGAGACCTTGTACGCCGAGTGCTCGAACTTGCCGCCGGCGTGGAGCGTGGTCAGCACCACCTCGGCCGCCGGCTTCCCCGTCTCCTTGTGGAGGTCCACCGGGATCCCGCGCCCGTTGTCACCGACCGAGCAGGAGCCATCCGAGTGCAGGATGACCTTGATGCTGTCGCAGTAGCCCGCCAGCGCCTCGTCGACCGCGTTGTCCACGGCCTCGTAGACGAGGTGATGCAGGCCAAAGGCCGCCGTGTCCCCGATGTACATGGCCGGCCGCTTCCGGACGGCCTCCAGTCCCTCGAGGACCTTGATGTCGCTCGCGGTGTACGTCTCGATCGTCACGCGGCGCCTCCCGCCACGGACGCGCTCATCTCGGTCACCCACCCTCCTTTGACCTCCCACCAGTCCGCCGCACAGACATCCGGCAAGCTCGGCTCGGCGGTGGACAGGAACACCTGCCCCGCCCGGCCCACGTGCTGAAGCGCGCGGGCCTGCACGACCGGATCCAGCTCGGACAGCGCATCGTCGAGTAAGAGAACCGGCGTACTGCCCACGGCCTCCGCGACCGGCCCGACCTCCGCCAGCCGCAAGGCCAGCGTCATCAGCCGCTGCTGCCCCCGCGAGCCGTAGACCCGCAGGTCGGACCCGTCGAGCTCGATCGCGAGGTCGTCACGGTGCGGGCCGACCAGCGTCTGGCCGCGCCGCAGCTCCTCTCCCACCCGCGCCCCCAGGAGCGCCCGGAACGCATCGGCGCTGATTCCATCGTCGAGCGACGAGCGGTAAACAAGTCGCACCTCACCCTGCCCCGCCAGCTCCGGATACAGCCGGGCCGCCTCGCGCTCGAGCGTCCGGACCGCGTCGCGGCGGCGGCGGCCGAGCTCGAGCCCGAGCTCGACCAGTTGCTCATCCCACGGCTGCAGCAGGGTCCGGAGCGCCCCTCGATCGACCCCCCGCTGCAGCAGATGATTCCGCCGACCCAGCACCTGCCGGTAGCGACCGAGCGCCGCCAGGTGCGCGGGATGCATCTTGCCGGTGAATCCGTCGATGAAATTCCGGCGCACCTGCGGACCACCGGTGAACAGGGCCAGATCCTGCCACCCGAACGGAATGGCCCGCGCCCAGTCACACCCGTCGCCGCTCACCGTCCAGGCGCTGCCGTCGTCGCGCTGAGACACCACTCGCCTGAGGCCACGCACCGAGCCCGCCCGGTGCAATTCGCCCGCAATCGTCGCCGCCGGGCACCCCCAGGTCGGGAGCTCAGCCGCTCTAGCGCCTCGAAACGACCGACCGACCACGAGGAGGCCCAAGCCCTCGAGGAGATTCGTCTTCCCCTGGGCATTCAGGCCCGTCAGGATGTTGAGCGTCGGTGTCGGTGTGAAGGAGAAGCTGCGGTAGTTCCGAAAAGTCGAGAATTCTACCGTCCCGATGTGCACCCGATTTCCGCTCCCATGAGACGTCAGATCCTCATGGGCATGATAACACAGAGGGACCCCTCATCCTCGATGCTTTTGATCACTCCGGGACTCAATCCGTCCCTCAATTCCAGCGCGATCTGCTCTCCCGGTTGCGCGCCGAGCGCCTCGAGCACGTAGCGTGAATTGAACCCGATCGTGATCTCCTCGTCGGCGTACTGCACCTCCAACCGCTCCTCGGCTTCACCGTAGTCGGGACTGTACGCGGCCAGCTTCAGCATCCCCGGCGCGAACGTGAACTTGACGGGTTTCGTCCGCTCCTCCGACAGCACCGAGACCCGGCGCAGCGCGGCGGTCAGGGCGGTGCGGGACATCCCGACCTTCCTGGGATGCGCCCGCGGGACCACCTGCTCGTAGTTGGGGAACGTGCCCTCGATCAGTCTGGCCAGCAGCAACACGTTCGGCATCCGCAGCATGAACTGGTTCTCGCTGATCGCGATCTGGACCTCCTCGCCGGAGCCGATGATGCGCGCGATCTCCTGGACGGCCTTGCGGGGCACGATCCCGGACACGCCCGGCGGCCCCCCGCCGATCTGTCGCACGGCCAGCGCGAGGCGATGCCCGTCGGTGGCGACGAGCCGGATCTCCTTCTCCTGCATCACGAACAGCACGCCGTTGAGAGCGTAGCGGCTCTCGTCGTGCGAGATCGCGAAGCTGGTCTGGGTCAGCATGTCCCGGAGCAGCTTGCCGTCCATCGGGATCCAGGCGGCGCCGCTTCCGGTGCCGACGGCGGGATAGTCCTCCGGCGTCAGGCCGACCAGCTTGTAGGACACGCCGCCGCAGCGCAACCCGACCCAGGCATTTTCCTGCACCTTCAGCGCCAGGGGCTGCGCGGGCAGCTCCTTGACGATCTCCACGAGCTTGCGGGCCGAGATCGTGATCGAGCCCGGATCCGCGACCCGCGCGGGCACGGACATCCGCACCCCGACCTCGAGATCCGTCGCCGTCAGCCGCAACAGCTCGCCGTCCGTCTCCAGCAGCACGTTCGCGAGAATCGGAAGGGTCTGTCTCGGCTCGACGATGTTGTGGACCAGCTGGAGACCACGAAAGAATGCGTCTCGGTCCACATGCACTTCCATAAGACTCTCCGTATTTAAGGGTTCAAGAAATTCAAACTTCGTCGTCGTAGGAGGCGGCGGTCCGGTGGACACGGTGGAAAATCATCGAGCGGAGACGAAGTAACATGTTACGGCGCAGGGTGGGTGTGGGCGAGCCGGTGGAGGAGACGCGGGCGGCTGTGGATCACAGCGTGATGCTCTGGGTAATCGAGTCGATCGTCTTCTTGAATTTGGGATCTTCGGTGAGCAGCGTCTGGATCTTCTCGACCGCGTGCAGCACCGTCGTATGGTCCTTGCCGCCGAACGCGCGGCCCACCTCGGCCAGGGAGGCGTGGGTGAGCTGGCGCGCGAGGTACATCGCGATCTGCCGCGGCCAGGCGACGGCCTTGGTGCGGTTCTTCGCGCGCATGTCGGAGAGCTTGATCCCGAAGAACTCCGAGGCCTTGCGCTGGATGTGCTCGATCGTGATGATCTTCTCTTCCTCGCCCCAGAGGTCCGCGAGGACCTCCTGCGCGAGATCGACGCTCATGTCGCGCCCGCTGAGCGAGCAGAAGGCGACCATGCGCGTCAAGGAGCCCTCGATCTCGCGGATGTTCGCCTTGATGCGGCTGGCGATCAGGTAGGCGACATCGTCAGGGAGGCGCACCCGCTCCACCTCCGCCTTCTTCTTGAGGATCGCGACCCGGGTCTCGAAGTCGGGCGGCTGGATGTCGGCGATCAATCCCCACTCGAACCGGGAGCGGAGCCGCTCTTCGATCTCGGGGATCTCCTTGGGCGCGCCGTCCGAGGAGAGCACGATCTGGCGCCGCGCCTCGTAGAGATCGTTGAAGGTGTGGAAGAACTCCTCCTGCGTCCGCTCCTTGCCCGAGATGAACTGGACGTCGTCGATCAGGAGCACGTCGATGGTGCGGTACTTGGCGCGGAACTCGGCGGTGCGATCGTAGCGGATCGCGTTGATGAGCTCATTCGTGAAGCGCTCGGTGGACAGGTACAGCACGCTGAGCGACGGGAAGTGGCGGGAGATCCGGTGACCGACCGCATGCAGCAGATGGGTCTTCCCGAGCCCGACGCCGCCGTAGATGAACAGCGGGTTGTACGCCTGGGACGGAAGCTCGGCAACCGCCTGGCATGCCGCCTGGGCGAACTGGTTGGAGTTGCCGACCACGAAGGAGTCGAAGGTGTAGCGGGCCGACGGCGCCGGCTCCTCCGCGCTCGGCGCGAACGGCGCGTCGCGGGGCGGGTCGCGGTCGATCTCCACCGTGACGTGCGGGTTACCGCCGAGCACGGCCCGCGCCGCGGCCTCGACGACCGCGAGGTGGTTCTGCAGGATCCAGTCGCGAATGAACTTGTTCGGGGTGGCCACGATCAGGCGATCCCCTTCCAGGGCGGCCAGCCGACACGGGCGGAGCCAGGATTCGACCGCGCCAGCCGGGATCTTCTCGGAGATCGCCGCCAGCATGCGATTCCACAAAGAGTCAAGCATTTGCGGCACCTTCAGCGAAGGCAGGGCCATGAGTTACACACAGAGTTATCCACAGGTGTGGATAGCAGGGGATGTTGCGCTGGGCCGGGATTCATTTGCGCGAGCGCGCGTGCACAGGACCGCGAACCTCTCATGAACACGTGGGCCGAAAGAAACGGGACCTCTTGCCCGCCGCGTGTGCCGGCGAGCGCCGGCCAGTCCGGGCTCGCTTCGCGGCGAACGCGAGGGGACCGCACCCTAGCACGCGTGGGACGAGGCGCGCAAGGGGCAACCCGGACCCGGCCCGGAGCGCGCGTGTATTGACTTCGGGAAGCGCGATCAGTAGACTACGGAGGTTCAGCGACCGGAGGAAGACGTCTCGCATGAAACGAACGTTTCAACCGAATCGACGACGCCGGAAGAAGACGCACGGCTTCCGCCAGCGGATGAAGACCCAGGGGGGCCGGAACGTGCTCAAGCGGCGGCGGGCCAAGGGGCGCCAGCGGCTCACGGTCTAGTGCGCCGTGGCGCGCGGATCACGCGGGGCGCTGTCGCTGCCGCGAGATGAGCGGCTGCGGCGACCCTCGGAATTCCAGACGGTCTTTCAGCAGGGCAAGCGGGAGGAGTGCCAGGGCTTCGTGGCGCTGTGGTCACGAGGCGGCGGGGGGCGCAAGGTGGGGTTCGCGGTCAGCCGCCGTGTCCGGGGCGCGGTGAACCGAAATCGGGCCCGGCGCCGTCTGCGGGAAGCCTACCGCCAGCAGCAGCACCTGATGCCGGATGCGCTGCACGTCGTCTTCGTTGGTCGTTACACCACGCTGACAGAACCCTTCGAGCGCCTCGTGGGAGAGATGCAGCGCATGATGGCAATGCTGGGGCAGAGCGGCGACGCGCGCCGTCGAAAGCCGGCCCCCGCTCCCGCGAGCAAGCCGTGAGCGCCGTCGCCCGCTCGCTGAGCGTCCTGGTCCGCGGCTACCAGCGGCTCCTGAGCCCAGTGCTCCCGCCGGCCTGTCGCTTCCAGCCAAGCTGCTCCGAATACTACCGGCGCGTGCTGATGAGTCATGGGGCGCTTCGCGGGAGCTGGCTCGCGGTCAAGCGCGTCGCACGGTGCCACCCGTGGCACCTCGGTGGTGATAACCCGCCGCCGGCGCCCAGGCCGTCCGAGAGACCAGGGGCCTGATGGAGCGACGCGCGATCCTGGCCGCGCTGCTGATGGCCGGCCTGCTCATGGTGTATCAGTTCCTGTTCGTGAAGCCGGCCGAGCCGCCCCCGCAACAGCGTCCGCCGGCGCAGACGCCCCCGACCGCGCAGGCGCCGGCCGCGCCGAGCCCGGCGCCTGCGCGGCTGCCGTCCCTTCCTCAGACGCTCGGCAAGGAGGCCGTGAGCAGCGATCCAGGGCGGCACGCGGTGGTGGAGACGCCGCTGTACAAGGCGGCCGTGGCCAGTCGGGGCGGCGAGCTGCGTCGCTGGGACCTCAACTATCGGGGGATCAAGCCGATGGTGGTCGAGGGCCTGGCGGGCTTCCGGGGCCTCACGATCGCGCGGCCGGGCGCGCCTCCGGCGCCGGCCCCGCTGATCCCCTCCCCCGAGTCGCTCACGCTCGGCAAGGACACCGCTCAGGGTGAGATCCACCTGATGGGCGAGGATGGCGCCGGACTACGGGTGACCCAGGTCTCGCGCTTCCACGCGAACACCTACGTGCTGGAGGCGGAGATCCGGATCGAGAACCGGCAGAGCACGCCGCAGACTCTCGAGATCCTGCTGCCGTGGAGCGCACCCGTGGAGTGGCCGAAGGATCGGCCCGAGCAGTTCCAGGGCCAGCAGCCGACGCGCGCCGTGAGGATGGCCGGCGGCGCCGTCGTCCGTCAGGAGCTGGCGTCGCTCCCGAGCTGGACGGGGACAGGCCAGTGGGCGGGACTCGAGAGCGAATGGTATCTGGCCGCGCTGATCCCGCGGACGGCCGGGTTCCAGCTCGCCGAGGGGCGCGTTGCCGAGACGAGACCCGGCGCGGACAAGCCGGCCGACATCGCGTACGTCGCGGCCCGCGCGGTCGTGAGCGAGCTTCAGCCCGGGCAGACGTGGGAAGGCCGGCTGTCGCTCTACATCGGGCCAAAGGAGCACGAACGGCTCAAGCAGCTGGGCGTGGGGCTGGAAAAGTCCATATATTTCGGAGGGTTCCCGATCCCGCAGAGCTATGGCGGCCTGCCGATGGAGTGGCTCGTCGTCCCGATCCTCTGGGTGATGCACCTGTTCTACAGCTACACCGGCAACTATGGCGTCGCGATCATCCTGCTCACGGTGATCACCAAGGTGCTCTTCTTCCCGCTCACGCTCAAGAGCATGCAGTCGATGAAGGCCATGCAGAAGCTGCAGCCGCAGATCAATGCGCTGCGCTCGAAGTACAAGAGCGACCCGCAGCGGATGCAGAAGGAGACGATGCAGCTCTACAAGGCGCACAAGGTGAACCCGCTCGGGGGCTGCCTGCCCATGGTCGTGCAGGTCCCGATCTTCTATGCGCTCTACGTCGCGCTCTCGGTCTCGGTCGAGATCCAGAACGCGCCGTTCATCTGCGTCGGCCGGATCTTCGGCGTCGACCTGTGGATCTGCGACCTGGCCGCCGCGGATCCCACATACGTGCTGCCGCTGCTCATGGGCGCCTCGATGTTCGTGCAGCAGAAGATGACGCCGGTGATGGGCGATCCGCGGCAGGCCAAGATGATGCTGTTCATGCCGGTGATCTTCACGTTCATGTTCCTCAACCTGCCGTCCGGCCTCGTGCTGTACTGGACGGTGTCCAACGTGTTGCAGATCGCCCAGCAGAAGTACATGGAGCGGGGCATCAAGAAGCCCGAGAAGCTGCCGGCTCGCGCGCCCAAGAAGGCCTGACCGTGTCGGAGGTCGCGCGCGCCGACACGATCGTGGCGATCGCCACGGCGCCGGGCGCGGGCGCGATCGGCGTGATCCGGTTGAGCGGAGCCGACGCCGTGCGGGTCGCGTCGACGCTGATCGCGCTGAAGCGCGGCGGCGCGCTCGCGCCGCGCCACCTGCATCTGGCCGAGCTGATCGATCCTGCCTCGGGCGCTCCCCTGGACTCCGCGCTCGTCGTGCACATGCCGGCGCCGCGCTCCTACACGGGCGAGGAGGTGGTGGAGCTCTCGTGCCACGGCAACCCGGTGCTGCTCGCTGACATCGTGCGGCGCCTGATTGCGGCCGGGGCCCGGCTGGCCGAGCCCGGCGAGTTCACGCGGCGCGCGTACCTGCGCGGCCGGCTCGACCTCGTGCAGGCCGAGGCCGTGGCCGAGTTGATCGGCGCGCGCAGCGAGCGGGCGGCCCGACTGGCGATGCGGCAGCTGCGCGGCGGCGTGTCCGCGTGCATCGAGGGCTTGCGCGACGCGCTGCTGGACGTGATCGCGGGACTCGAGGTGGCGCTGGACTTTCCCGAGGACGAGATCGGGTTGTCGCGCGCGGCCTCGGTCAAGCGCTGCCGGGATCTGGTCGCCCGGCTGGACGCCTTGATCGAGGGGACGCGGCATGGACGGAGCGTGCGCGATGGACTGCTCGTCATGCTGGCCGGCCGGCCGAACGTGGGCAAATCGAGCCTGCTGAACGCGCTCCTCGGCCAGGATCGCGCGATCGTCTCCTCGACGCCGGGCACGACGCGCGATCTGGTCGAGGGCACGCTGAGCGTGAACGGCCTCTCGCTCCGGATCGTCGACGGCGCCGGGCTCGGCCCCCCCGGGGACGCGATCGATGCGGAGGCGATGCGGCGCAGCCGAAACGCGCTTCAGGACAGCGATCTCGTCCTGGTCGTGCTGGACCGGAGCCGTCCGCTCGATGACGCGGATCGCGCGGTGCTGCACCTCACGGCAGGCGCCGAGCGCGTCGTCGTCGCCAACAAGAGCGACCTTCCCTCGGGATGGAGCGGTGGGGAGCCGAGCGACCGCGCCTGCTCGGCGTTGACGGGTGCGGGCGTGGCCGAGCTCAAGGCTCTGCTCGAGCAGTGGGTCGACCGGCGGGCGGGGATCGATGCCGATGAGGGCGGTGTGGTCGCATCGCTGCGAGTGAGCGAGCATCTTCACGTGGCGCGTGCGGGGCTGGCCCGCTCGGCGGCGGCATTCGAGCTGAACGTCCCCACCGAAGCGGTCCTCGTAGATCTGCGCGAGGCCCTCCTCGCGCTCGAGCACACGCTCGGCGGGGATGCCGCGGACGCCGTCCTGGATCGCATCTTCTCCAATTTTTGCGTCGGAAAGTAGCTGACGAGCCTCGCGGGTGCCTGCCGCCGCTCCGGATCCGCTCGCCCCCGTGGCCGACGCCGTCAGGGCACTGACCGGGAAGCCCGCAAGTGCCGAGCAAATGGAGCAATTTCGACGCTATCTCGACCTGTTGCTTCGGTGGAATCACACGCATCGCCTGACCGGCCTCCGCTCGGCGGACGCGATCGCCCGGGGGCTCTTCGTCGACTCGCTCCTGTTTCTGAGCCAGCTACCGCCGGGGCCCCTGGCCATCGCCGACATCGGCGCGGGTGCCGGAGTGCCCGGCATGCCGCTCCGCATCGTCGAGCCCAGGATCGCGCCAACGCTGATCGATTCGCGGCGAAAGCCGGCGTCGTTCCTGCGCGCCCTCTGCCGCGAGCTTGGCACAGACAATGTTCGGGTGCTCGAAGGCCGAGCCGAGCAGATCGTGGTCGAACAGCCTGATCTGATGGGCCACTTTGACGTGGTCACCGCCAGGGCGGTCGGCCGGCTGGACGCGCTGCTCGCGACGGCGTCGAAGTACATGCGACCCGGGGGCCTGTTCGTGGCGTCGGGTCCGCCGCCTGGCCGCGTTGAGTACCAGGCACGCGGCGGAGCCGAATGGCGGACGGTCCCCTTCCCCGCCCTTGGCCTGACGCGCGTGTTCCTCGTCGCCCGCAAGCCGGCTTGATTTCGGTGCCCCAGCTCCTGTAGTGTTCCACGTGGAACCAATGCCATGATGTTTCACGTGGAACACTCGGTCCCGCCCCCATCCGGGGTCAGGCTTTTACTCCTTAACACTTTCTGTGGTCGCGCCCCGAGTTGTGGACTCGCAGGCGTGGATGGCTAAGAAAATCGCGGTGGTGAACCAGAAGGGCGGTGTTGGCAAGACCACCACGGCCGTCAATCTGGCCGCAGGCCTGGCGTTGGCCGAGCGGAGGACTTTGCTGGTCGACATGGATCCACAAGGCAATGCCACCACCGGCTCCGG
>Ga0187892_10010963_pt1 | contig 11284 bp, 5 predicted proteins | sample MA1701073metaG_FD_139345 | JGI IMG/M metagenome (GOLD analysis project Ga0187892, IMG submission 139345) | Bio-ooze microbial communities from a basaltic lava cave in the Kipuka Kanohina Cave System on the Island of Hawaii, USA - MA170107-3 metaG ... | reverse complement strand
GGGGCGGGGGGGGGGGGGGGGGGCGGCGGCGGGGGGGGGGGGGGGGGGGGGGAGGTGGGCGCTCCGCCGCGGGCGGGGGTGCCTCGACACGCCGACCAGCGGCGAGTACTGGCTCGACGGCGCCCCCACGCAGGGGCTCGACGACGAGGGGCTGGCCGACGTCCGCAACCGGCGCATCGGCATCGTCTTCCAGCAGTTCAACCTGCTGCCCCGCTACACGGCCCAGAAGAACGTCGAGCTGCCCCTGGCCTACTCCGACGTGCCGCGCGCCGAGCGCCGCCGCCGCGCCGCCGAGGCGCTGGAGCGCGTCCGGCTCGGCCACCGCGCGTCGCACCGCCCCAACCAGCTCTCCGGCGGCGAGCGCCAGCGCGTCGCCATCGCGCGCGCCCTCGTCACCGGCCCGTCCATCCTGCTGGCCGACGAGCCGACCGGCAACCTCGACCAGAAGGTCGGCCGCGAGATCGTCGCCTTCATCCGCGAGCTCAACGAAGCCGCCGGGCTGACGGTCGTGATCGTCACGCACGACCCGGAACTCGCGGCGCAGTGCCGCCGCACCATCCGGCTCGTCGACGGCCTCATCGTGGAGGACACGCGCCGTGATTGAGCGCGTGCTGGAGTCGCTGGAGAACCTCGCGGTCAACCCGCTGCGATCGCTCCTCACGATGCTCGGCGTCATCATCGGCGTCTTTTCCGTCATCACCCTCATCTCGATCGGCGAGGGGGCGAAGAAATACGTCACGAGCGAGTTCGCGGGGCTCGGCACCAACGTGCTCATCGTCACCCCCGGAGCCTCCATGACCAGCGGCGGGCCCCCGATCGTCAACCAGACGCACAAGCTCACGATCGGCGACGCCGACGCGATGCGCCAGCGCTGCCCGAGCCTCAGCCACGTCGCCCCCGTCGTCATCGCGACCAGCTCCCTCAAGTACCGCAACCGCGTCCGCGACAACACGCCCGTGCTCGGCTCGACGAGCGAGGTCGCGGTCATCCGCAACCTGCACGCGGCGCACGGCTCCTTCATCCCCCCGCGCGAGGCCCACGCGGAGAAGCGCGTCTGCGTGGTGGGCGTCCGCGTGGTGCAGGACCTCTTCGGGCAGGACGAGAATCCCCTCGGCAAGTGGGTGCGCATCCAGCAGACCAACTACCGCGTGATCGGCATCCTCGAGAAGAAGGGCGTCAGCCTCGGCTTCGACCTCGACACGGTCGTCATCGTGCCGGTGGAGGCGGCCCAGGAGACGTTCGACACCGACGCGCTCTTCGAGATCCTCGGGCGCACGGCCGACACGGGACGCGCCGACCAGTCGATCCGCGAGGTGCGCGCGGCCCTGCTGCGCCGCCACTCGGGGCGCGAGGACTTCACGATCACCGACCAGACGGCGATGCTCGACGCGCTCAACCGGATCCTCGACGTGCTGACGTACGCGCTCGCGGGGATCGCGGCGATCTCGCTCCTGGTCGGCGGCATCGGGATCATGAACATCATGCTGGTGTCGGTCGGCGAGAAGACGCGCGAGATCGGCGTGCGCAAGGCGGTCGGCGCGACGCGCGGCGACATCCTGGCGCAGTTCCTCGTCGAAAGCCTGACGATCAGCGTGGCGGGGGGCGCGATCGGGGCGGCGCTCGGCGTGGGCATCGCGCTCGGGCTGGGGTGGTGGTTCCCGAGCTTCCCGGTCGAGGTGAAGGCGTGGACGATCGTGCTCGCGCTCGGCTTCTCGATCGCCGTCGGCGTCTTCTTCGGCGTCACCCCCGCGCGCCGCGCCGCCCAGCTCGACCCGGTCGAGGCGCTCCGGTACGAGTGAGCCGCGCTTACCGCTTCTTCGGGCGCGCCTTCATCCACGCGGCGTACTCGGGCGACTTCACGAACTCGGCGAACAGCTCCGCGCTCAGGTCGCCCAACTCCACGCCGAGCTTCGTCTCGAGGACCGTCAGCAGGTCGGCGACGACCCGGTGCTCCCTCTCCGGCAGCGCGAACTCCATCCGCGCCCAGTACGCCTCCTTGAGCGTCGGCTCGTCCTTGATCGCCTTGTCGGCCGCCTCCTTCGCCTTGTCCTTCCGCCCGGCCGCCCAGTGCGCGTTCCCCCGGTAGACGTTCAGGTACGGGTCGCCCCCCACCGCCTCGTCCAGGCGGTCGACCGCCTGGATCGCCTCGTCGTACTTCTTCCGGAGGAAGAGGCCGTCGATGGAGATCTGCACGAGCACGGGGTCCTTCGGATGCGCCTTCTCGAAGTCGTCCACCGCCGCGAGGTACTCCTTCTCCCCCACGTTCTGCGCCGCCTGGAGCCGGGGGATCAGCACGAACTTCTCGTCGCGCACGCTCTTCGGCAGCCCGGCGTAGATCGCCAGCGCCTCGGCGTGCCGGCCCTCGCGCGCGGCCGCCTGCAGCTTCTGCACCTGGGGCATGCTCTCCACCAGCTCGGCCTCCCTGCCCCGCAGCTCCCCCTTCTCGGCGGCCACGGCGGCGACGTAGATGCGGCGCAGCGTGTCGCTCATCCACTCGCCCGTGATCGAGACGTGGATGTCGATGTACTTGCCCCCCGCGTCGGCGGGCAGCAGCTCGTGGTAGTTCAGCCCCTGCGGCGACACCAGGCGCAGCAGCGGGCGCTGCTTCTCGCCCACCCGCCGGTGGCGCAGCAGCACGTAGCTGCCCCCCTCGTCGATCTGCTTCTTCAGCTGCGCCGCCAGGTTCGCCGGCATGCTCGCGGCCACCCCGGAGCCGAACGACTTCTGCATCTTCGCGTCGCCCACGCCCCGGGTCGCGCGCTCCATCATCGCGTTGAAGTCGATGCAGGCGCCGAGGCCCCGGGCGTCCCCCTGGAGGACGGCCTTCTCGAGCTTGCGTGCCAGCTCGACCTCCTGGGCGGTCGGCCCGGCCAGCGCGGGCTGCGGAAGAAGGACGGCGGCGGCGAGCAGTGTGGTGATCATCAGCGGATCATAGCACCGCCCGGTGACCCGGGATCCGGAATCCGGGATCGGGGATCACCGGATGAACACGAACTCCGCCCCGTTCACGATCGCCCAGAACGTGTCCACCGGCGCGAAGTACGGGCTCGACAGCTTCTTCGAGTAGGCCACGACCTCCGCCTGCTCCTCCTTCGTCGCCGGCCGCCCGAGCAGCGTCAGGAAAAGCTCGTCCGTCTGCGCCTCGAGCGTCGGCTTCGACGCCATCACCCGGCGCACGATGCCGAACTGCGCGTAGAGCAGGATCTGCAGGTCGCGGTTGTTCATCATCCGCAGAGCCATCCGCACCGTGCCGCTCGCCAGCGCCTCGTCCGGGTCCTTGCCCTTCGGGAGCATCAGGTCCTTCGCCCACATGTACATCGAGAGCCACATGTTCTCCGGGTCCCGGTAGAACGCGGCGTAGTTCGGGTCCTTGCGCCGCTTCTCGACGAGCTTCTGGTACCACGCCTCCAGGCTGAAGACGTGGATGTACGCGCGCAGGAATTGCACCGCGTTCATGTACTTGAGCGGCCCCGCCGCGTACGCCTCGCGATCGTCGCGCGATCCCTCGCTCGCCAGCAGGTACGCCTTCGAGTGCAGGATCGCCCGCAGCAGCCGCTTCGGCTTCTGCCCGTGCCCCACGAAGTCCTTCGCGAGCGCGTCGACGAGCCCCGCGTTGGCCCTCCCCGGCGTCCGCCCGAAGAAGTGCCGCCAGTACCGCTCGACGACCGCGCGCGCGTGGTCGTGGTCCTTCGTCGTCGTCACGAACCTCGCGAGCTCACCGCCCAGCGGCTTCCCCTCCTCCGGCTTGCGCCCGTCGAAGAAGACCGGCGGCTCCGCCATCTCTCCGAAGTCGTCCCTCGGCTTGCCCGCGGGCGCCGACTGCTCGACCAGCGCCCCGTCGGCCATCGCCAGCGGACGGAAGAACGCCGCGAACCGCCAGTACTCCTCCTGCGAGAGCTTCTCGTACGGGTGGTCGTGGCACTGCGCGCACCGGATGTCGCGCCCGAGGAAAAGCCGCGCCGCGTGGAACGCGATGTCGACGGGCGGCTCGCGAGGCTTCAGGTGCTTCACCGCGAAGTTCACCGCCGGCTTGTCCTTCGGCGCCCCGCGGTCCGACAGGAGCGCGCGGACAAACTGGTCGTACGGCATGTCCTTCGTCCACGCCTCCTTGAGCCACCGGTGCATCGGCCCGAACTCGCACCGGATCTGGTCCTGGAAGACGATCTCGTGCCCGGTCAGCCACTGGATCCAGAGGTCCGCGAAGAACTCCCCCGCCTCGGGCGACGCGAGGAACTGCTCGACGAGCGCGCGCGCCGGCTTCTTCGCGTCGCGCCGCACCAGCGCCGGGTCGGGGAGCCGTCCCGTCAGGTCCAGCGACAGCCGGCGGATCAGCTGGTGCCCGTTCGCGGCCGGGCCGGGCCGGAGCTTCGCGTCCTTCCACTTCTGCTCGAACCACCGGTCGACGATCCCCTCGGGCCCCTCCTGAGCGGCGGAAGGCATCGCGAGCAGCAAGGCCGCAAGCGCCGCGGATCCCAGATCCCGGATCCCGGATCCCGGCCTGCGCGGCGCGACCGCGGCCTGGAATCCGGAATCGGGCATCCGGAATCTCTTAGAAGAGCTCTTTGACCGGCTCGCCGCCATCGAGCACCTTCATCGGCCGCTTCCCCGCCGAGTACTTCTTCTCCGCGTCGATGCCGAAGCACTTGTACATCGTCGCGTAGAGGTCGCCGACCGACACCGGCCGGTCCTTCACCGCCATGCCGTTCTCGTCGGTCCTGCCGACCACGCGCCCTCCCTGGATGCCGCCGCCCGACATCGCCACGCTCCACGCCCGCGTGAAGTGGTCGCGCCCGTTCGACGCGTTGATGCCGGGCGTCCGGCCGAACTCGCCCATCCACACGACGAGCGTGCTCTCGAGCAGCTTCGTCCTCGCGAGGTCGTCCATCAGCGCCGCGTACGCGGGGTCGAGGATGCCGAGGTTCCGCTTCACCCGCGTGAAGTTGTCGGTGTGCGTGTCCCAGTCGCCCAGCTGGACCTCGACAAAACGCACGCCGGTCTGGATCAGGCGCCGCGCGATGAGCACGGCGCGCCCGAAGTCGCTGTCGCCGTAGGCCCTGCGGGTCTCGTCGGGCTCGCTCTTGATCTCGAACGCCTTGAGGTTGTCCGACGTCAGCACGCGGTTCGCGCGCTCGTACGCGCGCTTGCGCGCCTCGACGCGCGGGTCGTCGCCGTAGTCCTTCTGGAAGTCCTTCTCGAACCACTCGCGCAGGCGGTTGCGGCGCGCGAGGCGGTCGCGGTCCACGAACGGCGGCTCGCCGAGGTCCTCCGTCGGGTTCTCGAGCTTGTCGAGGACGAGCGGCCCCTTCTCCGAGGAGAGGTAGCCCGCACCGGCCGGGGGATCGCCGCCCAGGACGACGCACCCGGGCAGGTCGGCCACCTTCTCGCCCAGCTCCGTCACCACCACGCTGCCGATGTGCGGATGCTCCAGGTCCGGCGCACGCCGGTAGCCGGTGTGCAGCATGTAGGTCGCCGTGTCGTGGTTCGGGTCCTTCGAGTTCACCGTGCGGAGGAGCGAGATGTTCCTCATCTGCTTCGCGACGCGCGGCAGATGCTCGCAGATTTCGATGCCGTCCGCCGCCGTCGGGATCGCCTTGAACGGGCCGCCCGTGTCGGAGCCGGGCTTCGGGTCGAACGTGTCGAGCTGGCTCGGCGCCCCCGCCATCCAGAGGAGGATGCACTGCTTCGCCTTCGCCGCCGCCGCGTCCTGCGCCAGGAGCGGCAGGCCGAACTTCGCCGAGATCGCCGCGCCCGCCGACGCGCCGAGCGTCAGCTTGACGAAATCCCGGCGACCGCATCTGCATTCATGCTTCATGTCACGCTCCGACTAGGTGGATGTCAGATTTCGGATGTCGGATTTCCGCGGCCGAAATCTGAAATCCGAAATCTGAGATCTACCGGATAAAGATGAACTCCGCGCTGTTGACCAGCATCCAGAACACGTCCTCCATGCCGTGGTAGGGGTTCGAGATCCCCTTCACGTAGTCGACCACCCGCGACTTCTCGTCCTTCGACGGCGGCCGCCCCACGAGCGTGTAGAACAGCTCCTCGACGCGCGCCTCGGGGCTCGACTTGTCCTTCATGATCTTCCGCACGATCCCGAACTGCGCGAAGATCAGGATCTGCAGGTCGCGGTTGTTCATGAACTTGAGCGACAGCCGCACCGTGCCGCTGGCGATCGCCTCCTCGGGGTCGCGCCCCTTCGGGAAGACCATCTCCTTCGCCCAGCGGTAGAAGGCGAGCCAGATGTTCTGCGGGTCGCGGTAGACCGCCGCGGTCTGCGGATCGGTGCGCGCCTTCTCGTAGAGCTTCCAGTAGTGCTCCCGGAGCGAGAACGCCCGCTCCTGCGCCCGGAAGAACTGCACGGGGTTCATGTACTTGAGCGGGCCCGCCGCGTACGCGACGCGGTCGTCCGACTTCCCCTCGCTCGCCAGCTGGTAGGGCTTCGACATCAGGATCCCGCGCACGAGCCGCCGAACGCTCTGGCGGTTTCCCATGAAGTCGCGGACCAGCGCGTGGTGGAGAGGCGCGTGCGCCTTGCCGAAGCCGCGGCCGAAAAAGTGCTTCCAATGGCGGTCGACGATCGCGCGCGCGTGCTCCTGGTCCTTCGTCGTCAGCAGGAAGTCGGCGAGCTGCTCGCCGAGCCGCCTGCCCGCCTCCGGCTTGCGCCCGTCGAAAAAGGCCGGCTTCTCGAACATCTCTCCGAGGTCCTCGCGCGCCTTGCCCTCGAGCACGAGGTCCCCCTCCGCGAGCCCGCCGTTCTGCGCGCGATGGATCGGACGGAAGAACGCGGCGAAGCCCCAGAACTCCTCCTGCGACATCTTCTCGAACGGGTGGTCGTGGCACTGCGCGCAGCGGATGTCTTTCGCGAGGAAAAGCCGCGCGGTCTGCGTGACGAGAGCGACGGGCGGCTCCCCCGCGACGACGTGCTTGAGCCCGTAGTTCACCGCCGGGCGCTCCTTCGGCATCCCGCGGTCCGACAGCAGCGTGCGGACGAACTGGTCGTACGGCATGTCCGTCGTCCAGGCCGACCGCAGCCAGTCGTGCAGCGCCTCGAACTCGCAGCGCAGCTGGTCCTGGAAGCCGACCTCGTGGCCGGTCAGCCACTGGATCCACATGTCGGCGAAGAACTCCGCGGCCGCGGGCGACGCGAGCGTCTCGTCGATGAGCTTCGTGCGGTCCTTCGACCTGGCGTCCCGGCGGACGTCGTCCGGGTCGGGCAGGCGGCCCGTGAGGTCGAGCGCGATCCGGCGGTAGAACGCGTACGGGTCGGCGCTGGGCCCGGGCTTGACCTTCGCGTCCTTCCACTTCGCCTCGAAGTAGCCGTTGACGATCGACTCGGGCGTCGCCTGGGGGGCGTCCTGGCCTCCGTAGCCCGCGAGCAGGCCCGGCCTCAGGACGCTCGGCGAAGGAGGCTCCTGCGACGCCGCGGGCAGGGCGAGCAGAAGCAGAGCCAGCGCGCGCTTCATCTAGGTTGTGTACAGGATCCCCGGCGACATCTCTAGAGCCTGTCGGGAAGATCAGAGATCAAAGATGGGATCGGCGGCATCACTTCCCCATCAGCGCGGCGCGCTCGCCCGCCGTCAGCGCGGGGGCCGCCGCCAGCAGGCGCTCGACCTCCTCCCGCGAGGTCCGGCGCGCGGCCTCCGCGAGCTGCCGGGCGGCGTTCGCGTCCCCGGCCCGCACGCACATCAGCGCGGCGAAGAGCTCCGCGCGCACGAGCGTCCGCGCGTCCCCCGCCAGCCTCGCGCGCTCGATCGCCTCCCGGTAGCCGATGCGGGCCGACTCGGTGAACCCGAGCACCGTGTCGCCGTTCGCGAAGAGCAGGAACTCGCGCGCCGACCGGCTGTCCGGCCGCCGCAGATGAGTCGCCGAGGAACCCTCGACCTCCATCGAGTGCAGGACGTACTCCGTCATGGGCCCCCCGTCGGTCACGCCGCGCGTCCGCTGCGTCCACCGCCCGAGCACGTGGAACCCGGGGTCGAACCGGAACGGCATGTCGAGCGCCGCCGGCTCCAGCAGCTCCCCCTCCGCGTCGCGCACCGTCAGGAAGACGCGGTCGAGCCCCGGCACGTAGTCGATCACATGCTCGATCGTCCGGCGCCGCCCCTGCGACGCGAGCACCTTCCCGAGCCGCACGACGCGCGTGTTGCGTCCCATCGCGTCCCAGTTCATCCGCACCACCGGGTTGTTCGATGAGCCGTACCCGCCGTATCCGAGCACGAAGTACGGCCCGGGGCGGTCGATCCGCTCCGGGCCGATGAGTCCCTCGAGCGTCCCCAGGCCGAACGTACATATCGTCTCCCACCGGGGCTCGTCCGCCGTGAACCGCGCGCGCACGCGCAGCGGCCCGCCGTCGTAGCTGACCGCCGCTCCGATGACGGACGGGTCGTCCGATGTGGCCCAGATCCGCAGCCCCTCCCCCGTGATTCGCGCCTGGAACGGGTTCTCGCACGCCAGCGCCAGCCCCGGCTTCCATTCCGCAACCGACTCGCGCGGCTCCAGCGCGGCTGCGGGCAGCGCCCACTGCTTCCAGCGCTGCACCGTCTCGGCGACGTACGGGTCCAGGCCCGGCGTGGAGTCGATCTGACGGAGCGTGTCCGCGAGCCCCCGCCAGTCGCGCGCGCACTGCAGCGCGTACGCCCGCCGCAGCCGCGCGAGCACCGACTGCGCCGGATCTCGCGCCGCCTTCTCGAACTCCTCCGCCGCCTCGGCGTACCTCCGCTGGAACAGGTGGGCGCTCGCCAGGCCGAACGACGCGCGCGCGTCCCGCGGGTCCGCCTGCAGATCACGGCGGAAGATCTGCTCCGCGGTATCGTACAGCTGCGCCTCGAGCATGTCGTCTCCGGGCCGCCGCCGCACCGCCGACAGCTCCGGCCGGGGCAGCTCGGGCGCCGGCGTCGCTTCGCCCCCCTCGAGCCCCCACACGTGAAGCACGCCCCCCGAATGCAGCAGCACCTCCGCGTCTCCGTCTCCGTCGAAGTCCGCGGCCTCCAGCGCGGTCAGGCTGCCCGTCTCAGGCGATCCGTACGCAAGCGATCGGGCGTCTTCGAGCGAGAACACGTGCAGCTCGGGCCCGACACTGGTGGCGATCCGAGTCCGCCCGCCAAACGCCAGCGGCGCGAAGTGCCGCGCCTCCAGGTCTCCGCTCCACGGCGTCGCAATTCGCTTGAGGGGGCCGATGGCGCCGTCGCGCACGCTCAGGCGATAGAGGCCGGGCTCCAGCAGGTCGGGCTGCACTTTGGCGTGTTCCGCCGGGCGCGTGACGGTCAGCACGAGCTCGCTCGGCCCCACCCAGAACGCGTTCGTCGCCATGAACCGCTCCGCGCTCTCGCTCGCGCGCCCGAGCCGCCCGGCGCCGTCGCGCCCGAGCAGCACCAGGCGGAAGCCCCGGTCCACGATCCACGGGCCGAGGTGCAGCAGCACGTGCGGACCGGTTCCGCCCCCGAAGTCCCGGATCGTGACCAGCGACGGGTCGCAGCCCATGTCCGCCCTGCCGACCTCCGCCAGCGTCGCTCCGGTCCACCGGAAAACCCTCAGCGACCTCTCGAAGAAGCCGGTCGCCGCGATCAGCTCGGGGATCGAGTCGCCGTCGATGTCGCCGACCGCGAAGTCTGTGCAGGGCGCCGTCGTCGGCGACTGCGCGGCGAGCTTGAGCCGCCCCTCGTGCATCACGAAAGCGAGGATCGTCCCCTGTTTCGCCTCGGCGCTCCCCACGCCGACGAGCAGCTCGCGGCGGCCGTCGCCGTCGAGGTCCAGCATCTTGACGGTCCACCGGCCCCCCTGCGCCGGCGCCAGCCGCTGGAGCGACACGCGCTCGACGGCGACGAACGCGCCCCGCTCGCACTTGTACACCGTCAGCACCGCCTCGAGCGACACGTGGGCCAGCTCGGCATGCTTGTCGCCGTCGATGTCGCCGACCGCCACGGCGCCCAGGCCGAGCGGCTGACGGCGCCGCGGCAGCAGCATCTTGAGCATCGCGAGCGCCTCACGCGCCTCCTCGCCGTGCGCCAGGTCGCCCTCGAGCGCCTTCCAGCGAGGCACTGCGTCTTCGAGAAGGCCCGCGCGCTCCAGCGCCCGGGCGAGCCGCCGCCGCAGCTCCGGCGTCGCCTCGAAGCGCGCCTCGCAGACCCGGTACGTCGCCAGGGCGATCTCGTGCGCGCCCTGCTCCTCGCGCTCCCGCGCCAGGTGCATCAGCGCCTCGACCGCCACGCGGTTGTCGCCGACCGCGAGCGCCCAGCGGTACGCGTTGGCCAGGTCGGTCCGCGCCTCGGGCAGCCCCCGCTTCATGCGCTCGGCCGCGCGCGCCAGGTACGTTCCCGCCAGATCGACGCGGTACGTGAGGTGCAGGTCCGGATACTCGTCGGCCAGCTGGGGACGGTGGAGCCCGGACGGGATGTCGGGAGCGCGTCCGTGCAGCTTCTCCCCGCGCTCGATCGCCTCGCCGTGCCGGCCCGCCCGCGCCAGATCGCGCACCTCCTCCTCCGCCCTGTACCGCGCCGCCACCGCCTCCCTCAAGGCGCGCCGGTCGGACGCGTCCTGGCGGATTCGCGGGAGGACCGCGAACAGGAACACGGCCGCCAGCGCCGCGCCCGCCGCCGCCACCGCCGCCGGATGCCGCCGCACGCGCCGGTACAGCCGGTAGAGCGGCGTCACCGGCCGTGCCTGGATGATCTCGCCGTGAAGGCACCGCTCGATGTCGTCCGCCAGGTCCTTCGCCGTCGCGTAGCGCCGCGCCTGCGTCTTCTCCAGGCACTTGAGGACGATCGTCTCGACGTCGCGCGAGAGCGCGGGGACGAAGAGTCGCGGCGGAGGCGGCTCGTCCGTCATGATCCTCGCAAGCGTGTCGTACATGTCGCGCCCCTCGAACGGAACGCGCCCCGTCAGCATCTGGAACAGGCTCGCCCCGAGCGAGTAGACGTCGCTCGCGGCGTTGATCTTCTCGCGCTCGCCGCGCGCCTGCTCGGGCGACATGTACGCGACCGTGCCCATGATGACTTTGCTCTCGAGCGTCAGGCTGCGCTCGCCCGCGACGCGCGCGAGCCCGAAGTCCGTCAGGAGGAGCTTGTAGTGCTTCACCAGCCCGCCGCGCAGCGTGATGGACGACTCGGTCATGGTCCGCGCCGTTGTCGTGTCGGATTCCGTGTCGCGACTGATGAGCAGGTTGTGCGGCTTCACGTCGCGGTGCACGACGCCCTTTTCGTGCGCGGCCTGAAGCGCCCTCGCGGCGTCCCGGGCGATCCGCAGGGCGGCCGGCGTCGACAGCACCCCGCTGGCGCGCAGCATC
>Ga0187892_10010962_pt1 | contig 11284 bp, 9 predicted proteins | sample MA1701073metaG_FD_139345 | JGI IMG/M metagenome (GOLD analysis project Ga0187892, IMG submission 139345) | Bio-ooze microbial communities from a basaltic lava cave in the Kipuka Kanohina Cave System on the Island of Hawaii, USA - MA170107-3 metaG ... | reverse complement strand
TCGATCCGGTGCGGGCCGAAACGTACCACGGGCCACGCACCACGCACGGTTGTTTGCCGTGACCGACCGTTCCGAGCTCGCCCTCCAGCTCGCCGACGCCGTCGCGGCCGCGGCCACGGCCCTCGAGCGCGCCGGCGATCGCGCGTTTCGCGGCTACGGGCTGGGGCATCGCGCCCACGTGGCGCTGGCGGCGGTGGACGAGGCCGGCGCGGACGGCGCCCGCCCGCGCGACGTCGCCTTACGGCTGGGCGTGACCCGACCCGCGGCCACGACGTTCATCCAGCGGCTGGAGACCAAGGGGCTGGTCGAGACCACACCCGACGCCGACGACGACCGCGGCGTGCGCGTGACCCTCACCCGCCGCGGCCTCGAGGTGCTGCTGCGCGTGGGTCAGCTGGAGCGCCGCCTCGCCGCGCGCACTCTGGAGGGAGTTCCCGCCTCCGCCATCCAGCGCTCCGTTCACCTGCTGGAGGACTACCGGCGCCGCCTCGAGGGCAGGCACATCGAGATCGTGCGCTGACGATGTGCGTATCTTTATTCACTAAGAAGGAAGCAGCCCGCGGGACGCCGCTGCATCGAGAAGCTGCTTGAGGTTGTAGTTCTACCCAAGCTTTCCACAGTGGGTTAGCACACGGGAGAGTCCTGGCACTGCTTCGGCAATGCAGCCGGAATGAGCCCGTCCGGCATTATGGACTTTTCCACACAAAGCCCTCCTTGAAAGAGTGTGGAGAACTTCCCCAACCCCTGACGCCCAATCCCTCCGAGGGGCTGGGGATCGGGGGTTAGGGATATCTTCAAGCCCCGTGAACCCCACCATTCGCCGTACCAAGATCGTCGCCACTCTGGGGCCGGCGACGGCCCGCGCCGAGCAAGTCGGCGCGCTGCTCGATGCCGGGGCGAACGTGCTGCGCGTCAACGCATCGCATGGGACGCCGCAGCTGCGCGCCCAATGGATCGAGACGGCACGGCAGCAGGCCGACCAACGCGAGCTCCCGATCGCCGTGCTGGTCGACCTTCAGGGCCCGCGCATCCGTGTCGGGGAGCTGAAGCAACCGCGGCTGCTCGAGCCGGGGCAGACCGTCGTACTGGCTCCCGAGGACGGCGCCACGGGCGACCAGTTGCCCACGACCTACGACAGCCTCGCGCATGACACCCGGGTGGGGGCGAGGATTCTGCTCAATGACGGGCTGCTGGCGCTCGAGGTGACCCGGGTGACGCCGCCCAGGGTCGAGGCCCGCGTCCTGATCGGCGGTGAGCTGACCTCCCACAAGGGCATGAACCTCCCCGGTCTCGCGGTCAGCGCGCCGGCCCTGACGGCAAAGGACCGCGAGGACGTGGCGGCCGCCGTGGAGCAGCACGCGGATTACCTCGCGCTGTCCTTCGTGCGCCGGGCCGAGGACCTGGAAACGCTGCGCGCCCTCGTGCCGAAGACCATGAAGCTCGTGGCCAAGATCGAAAAGTCGGCCGCGCTCGATGACCTGGAGCGCATCCTCACCACCACCGATGCCGTCATGGTCGCGCGCGGCGACCTGGGCGTGGAGCTGCCCTTCGAGACCGTGCCGCTGGTGCAGAAGCGGCTGATCCGGGAAGCCAACCGGCACGGCAAGCCGGTCATCACGGCCACGCAGATGCTCGAATCGATGGTCCACAATCCCCGGCCCACGCGCGCCGAAGCCTCGGACGTCGCCAACGCCATCCTGGACGGCACCGACGCCGTGATGCTCTCGGCGGAAACCGCGGTGGGCGAGTATCCGGTGGAGGCCGTGCAGGCGATGGACCGCATCATCCGCGAGATGGAGCGGCAGCTGCCGGGCACGGCCGACCGGCGCCGCGTCGAGCCGCGCCAGGGGGTCGCGGTGGAGGACGCCATCGCGATGGGGACCACCGCCGTGGCGCGCATGCTCGACACGCCGCTGATCGTGAGCCTCACGCAGGGCGGATTCACCGCGCGCAAAGTCGCCGCCTTCCGCCCTCCCGTGCCCATCCTGGCGGTCACCACGGCGCCGCTCACCTACCGGCAGCTGGCGCTCGTGTGGGGCACGGTGCCGGTCCTGGTGGACCGGGTACCGGGGTACGACGCCATGCTCGAGGTGGTGCGCGACCAGATCGTGAAGCGCGGCTTCGCCAAGCCCGGCGACCGGATCGTGATGACCGCGGGGGTGCCGTGGGAAGTCTCGGGCAGCACCAACTTGATCAAGGTCGAGGAGGTCTGAGGTGCGCCTGGTGCTGCTCGGCAGCGGCACTTCGTTCGGCGTGCCGCAGGTGGGGTGCTCGTGCCGGACCTGCACCTCGCTCGACCCGCGGGACCGGCGCACCCGCAGCGCCGCGCTGGTCGAGACGCGCGGCCGCCGCCTCCTGATCGACACGCCGCCCGAGCTGCGGCTGCAGCTCGTGGCGCACGGGATCGACCGGGTCGACGCCGTGCTGTTCACGCACGCCCACGCCGATCACACCCACGGCATCGACGACCTGCGCGCCGTCACGGCGCGCCGCACGGACGCGCTCCCCGCCTACGGGCCCCCCGACGCGCTGGCCGAGCTCGCGACGCGGTTTCACTACGTGTTCGACCGGGATCACGGCGCGCGGCCCGGCACGAGCAAGCCGAATCTCCTGGCCCACCCGCTCGACGCCGGTCAGCCCGCGGACGTGGCCGGCGTCCCGGTGCTGCCGCTCGCGCTGCCGCACGGCGACCAGGTCGTGTACGGCTATCGCATCGGCGCGCTGGCCTATCTGACCGATGCGAAGACGGTGCCGGACGCCGTGCGCGCGCGGCTGGCGGGGCTCGAGGTCCTGGTCCTGAACGCGCTGCTGCCGCGTCCCCACCCGCTGCACCTCTCGATTCCCGAAGCGATCGCCGCGGCGCAGGCGATCGGCGCCCGGCGCACGCTGTTCACCCACCTCACCCACGAGACGCCGCACGCGGAGCTCGCGACCGCGCTGCCGGCCGGCATCGAGCCGGCCTACGACGGGCTGGTGGTCGAGATGGGCGGAGCATAGCCGTCGTGGCGCGCGGCACGCGGGGCTGGCATCAGTCGGTCTGGGGCGTGGTGAAACGCATCGTGGAAGGGGCGTACGAGGACAACATCCCGTTCCTCGCCAGCGCCCTGTCGTTCGACGTCATTCTGACCGCCATTCCGTTTCTGGTGCTGCTGCTGGGGCTCGTGGGCCAGCTGGTCGCGCACCAGGTCACGACGCAGCAGATCGAGTTGACGGTGCTGCTGCGCCGCTTCATGCCGGCGGGCGGCGGGACCGGCGGCGAGGCGGTCGCCGCCGTCGAGGACGCCCTGGGGCAGATCGTGGCGAGCCGGGGTCAGCTGACGCTGTTCGGCGTACCGCTGTTCCTGTACTTCTCCACCCGGCTGTTCGGCGGCCTGCGCGCCGCGCTCAACGAGGTGTTCGACACCGAGGAGCGGCGCTTCTGGCTGTGGGCCAAACTGCTCGATCTGATCATGGTGCTGATCACGGGACTGCTGCTGCTGGTCTCGGCGCTGCTGCCGGCGCTCGAGCTCCGCGCCACGCCCGCGCTCGAGGGCGGGTTCCTGGCCCAGTGGTTGTACCGGATCGGTCTCGTGCTGATCGCGTTCGCCTTCAGCACGGCGCTGTTCCTGCTCGTGTTCAAGGTGATGCCCAGCCGGCCCATCGCGTGGGGCACCGCGCTCGTGGCGGCCGCCTTCTGCGCGCTCGCGTTCGAGCTGGCGAAACGGGCGTACGCCCTGTACGTGGCCAACTTCGTCACCCTCGACAAGCTCGCCACCACGTCCAACGCGGGCGCGTTCCTGCTGCTCATCCTGTGGGTGTACTACACGAACTGCGTCTTCCTCATCGGCGGCGAGATCGCCGAAGCCTACGACCTGGCGCGGATGCGGCGGGGGCAGCGGGTGCAGCTGGGATGATCGATCTGCGCAGCGACACGGTCACGCAGCCGTCGCCCGCGATGCGGCGCGCCATGGCCGAGGCCCTGGTGGGCGACGACGTGCTGGACGGCGATCCCACCACGCGCCGCCTCGAGCGGCGCACCGCCGAGCTGCTGGGCATGGAAGACGCGCTGTTCTTCCCGTCGGGAACCCAGGCGAACCAGACCGGCATCGCCCTCGTCACCGAGCCCGGCACCGAGCTCCTGATCGACGCCGACGCCCACATCGTGCACTACGAGCTGGCGGGGGTCGCGGCGTTGTCCGGCGTGCAGCCGCGGACCTTCGCGTCCCCCGCCGGGCGCCAGAGCGCCGCCCTGGTGCGGGAGGCGCTGCGGGCCCCCTCCCCCCACCTGCCGCGGGCGAGCGCCGTGGCGGTCGAGAATACCCACAACGCCGCCGGCGGCCGGGTCTTGCCCCCGGCGGAGATGGTGGCGATTGTGGCGGTAGCGCACGAGGCGGGCCTGGGGGTCCATGTGGACGGCGCCCGGCTCTGGAATGCCGCCGCCGCCCTGGGGGAGCCCCCGGCACGGCTCGTGCGTGGGGCAACTACCGTTATGGTCAGCTTTTCGAAGGGGTTGGGCTGTCCGGTGGGGTCGTGCCTGGCGTTCGCTGCTTCCCGCAGGGCCCGGGCCTGGGAGATTCGGAAACGGCTCGGTGGGGGGATGCGGCAGTCGGGGGTGCTCGCGGCCGCCGGCTTGTACGCGCTCGACCACCATCTGCCGCGACTCCCCGACGACCATCAGCGGGCCCGTGAGCTCGCCCAAACGCTGTCGCGCTGCCCGGCGGTTCGGGTGGAGATGCCGGAGAGCAACATCGTCATGATCGACCTGGTCGAGGAGAGCGAAACGGCCGACGCGGTGATCCCGCGCCTGGCGGCGGCGGGAGTGCGCGTCGAGCGCTTCGGCCACCGCCGGCTGCGCGCCGTGACCCATCGCGACGTGGACGCCGGCGCCGTCGCGCGCGCGGCCGAGATTCTGACCACGGTGTTGCGATGAGCGAAGAGCGCGCCTCCGAGGCGATGGGCCTGCATCTCCAGCGCGTGCTGCCGCTGGCGCAGTCGGTGTTGTGGCATCCGACCTCGCCCGGGGCCGGCCCGCGCCGGCCGCCGTCGGGTCCCTATCCCGTGTTTCTCGATCAGAAGGCGATCGGGGCCATCCACGCCCACTACGAGACCGCGGGGCGGCAGGGCATGATGGGCTTCCTGGTGGGCGATCTGTACGAGTGCCCCACCTCGCGCGTGCGCTACGTCGTCGTCGACTCCACGATTCGGCTCAACCAGGCGGTGTACGGCGACAAGACGCTGGTGATCGTGTCGCGGCTGTGGGACCGGATCCAGGACGAGCTGCGCAAAACCGACGGGCACCTGATCGGCTGGTATCACAGTCATCCGCCGCTCGCGCACGAGCTGGCGCCCGGTGACGTCGAGACCCACCTGCAGTACTTCAAGCGACCCTGGCACGTGGCGTTGGTGCTCGGCGCCGAGCATGAGGGACCGGTCGCGGGGTTGTTCCGGCCCCGGCCCGGGGAGACGTCGTCCGCCTCGTCGCTGCCGTTTTACGAGCTGCTCGAAAGCGACGAGGCGTTCGTCGACGGGAAAAAGCGCTCGATCCTGCCCTGGATCAATATGCTCACCGACGACGCGGCGGTGATCTACAACGAAGCGGCCGTGCCTCCGCCGCCGCCCGTGCCGCACGCCACGGGACGCGGCACCGTCGAAATGGTGCGCGCCACACCGCCGCCGGGCACGGGGACGCAGGTGCGACCGGGACTCGGTGCGCCCAAACCCGCTGCCGCCGCGTCCGCTGCTCCGGCGCCGCCCGCGCCGCCCGCGCCGCCCGCGACCACGGCGCGCCCGGGGCTCGGTGAGCGGCCGCCTGCCGGGGGCAAGACCCCCGGACGCCGCGACACGCAGATGAAGCCGCCGGTGAACGCGCTCTCCAACCTGCCGCTCGTCGCGGCGGGCGGCTACGACGTGGGGGAAGTGGAGGCGCGCGAGTCGGATCCCGGCGTGATGACGCCGCGGCACACCGAGGTGCCGCACCTGCCGCCGGTGCCGCCGCTACGGCGACCGACGCAAACGCCCAAGCCGTTCGCGCCGGCGCTGGCCCCGCGCAAGAGCGACGGGCACCCGGCGGTGGTCGCCACGGTGTTGCTGCTGGCGCTCGCGGCCGGTGCGGGCGCGGGCTGGTGGTTCTTCCTGCGGCCGACTCCGGCGGCTGAAGTGACCGCGAATCCGCAACCAGTCGGCCCGACGGTCGCTCCTCCGGCCGCCCCCGACACGACCTGGGTGGCGTTCGACCGGGCCGCGGATACGGTGGCGCTGCGGGTGCGCGGCTACAACGAGCGCGCGCAGGGGGGGGTGGGGGGCCAGGCCACGGTGGCGCCCGACGCGTGCCCCGCGCTCGCGCAGGCGCTGGTGGCGGTGGAAGACATCTGGACCTCGTATAACATCGCGAAGCGGGCGCACGCGTCGCTCGACGCCCCCCGCGTCACGCGCGATGCGGGGCTCTATGCATCCGTGGATTCGGTCGGCAGACATTTCGAGCAGACGGGATGCCAGCGACCATGAAGCCCCGCAATGGATTCGCGCTGGCTCTCCTGTGCGTCGTCGTGGCACCTCGCCCCGCCCGCGCCCAGAACGAGCCCCTGCGCAAGACCGACCTCATCCGCTACCTGAGCGCCGGCTCCATGACGCCCACGCAGATCGCGCAGCTAGTGCAGCGCAACTGCGTCTCGTTCACGCCCACGGCGCGCGATCGCCAGAACCTCATGGCCCTCGGTGCCGACTCGGTGATCATGGCGCGCATCGACGCCTGCCTGCGGACCCGGCAGGCCGCGGCGGCGGCGGCGGCGACGCCCGCTCCCCCTGCCACCCCGGCGCGCCGTCCCGCGGCCGCGCAACCGGCCCCCGCTCGACCCACGGCGCCGCAGCCCGCGTCGCCACCTCCCGCGCCGGCCGCGCCGCCGCCCGCGCAGCTCCTCGCCGTGCCGCTCGCGTCGCGCGTCCAGGCCCTGGTGGGCGGCACGGCCGAAGTCAGCGTGGCCCTGAAGCGCGGAACTCAAGCGGTGTCCGGGGCGCTGCTGGTGCTGCGCGGCAGCGGCCGGCTCTCGAGCAGCTCCGACGTCCTGGCGGAGACGGATGGGCGTGGCATCGCCCTGTTCCGGTTCCCCGCGGGCGGCACGGCGGGGTCGGTGCGCCTCACGGTCGCGACCATGACGGGGGATCCGTTGAGCGCGCCGGCGGAGGTCGAGCTGATGACGATGCGGCCGCTCGGTCCGCCGGCCCGCCCCCGGCCGGCGCCGGATCGTACGGGGTTCGTGCAGGGTACGGGACAACGGGGGCGCGCGGGCGAGCCGGCGCCGCTGCCGGTGGTGTTCGAGGCCCGCGACTCGGCGGGCCGGGCGCTGCCCGGGCTCACGGTGGCGCTCGCGGTGGTCAACGGCAAGCTGGAGGGGTCACCCACGGCTGCCACCACCGACTCGAACGGCCAGGTCAGCGTGCGGGTGACCTTCGGCGAGCGGGCCGGGGTGCGGACGGCCGTGATCGCGAAGATCGACCAGATCGAGCGCCAGGCGATGCTCTATCCAATGCCGGGCCCCGCGAAGCAGCTCGTCGTGCTGCTGGACGGCAACGCGGTGACGGGCCAGGTGGTGTTGTCGAGGAGCCGCGCCGCGGTGCTGCGGATTTACAGCCGCGACGCGTTCGGCAACTCGGTTCCCGTCGGGGGCCTGCAGGCCGTCAGCGCCGACGAGCGCATTCTCAAGGTCACGGCGGTTTCGGCCGACAGCCTGGGCGGCGTGATCGCGGTCTCGCCCGAGAAATCGGGCCTGACGAATCTCGTGATCACCAGCTCGGGGTTGCGGGCCGACCTGAGCGCCCTGGTTCGCTGACCGTGGCTAACTCACGGGGGGAACTGGGTTTCAAGGCCTGATTCGGCTATGTTTCCATGTGCCCCAGGTCCGCGGGGCTTCCGCTCGTGAACCGCGTCAGGCCCCCGCAGGGAGCAGCGCTAAGCGATGTCGGGAGTGGCTGCGGGGTGCCTGGGGCATTCTCGTGCCGCACGAGAGGGAGTCCTGAAAACAGCCGCGCCACGCTCGCGCAAGCCGCCAGCCTTGCGCGTGTTGTCGATCGAGGACGACGCCGCCATGGGCCAGTTCCTGAAAGCCGTGTTCACGGCCCAGGGGTTCACGGTCGACTGGGCGGGGGACGGCATCGAGGGTCTGTCGCTGGCACGCAAGCGACGCCCCGATCTCGTGATTCTCGATCTGCTGATGCCCTACAAGAGCGGTTTCGAGGTGTTGCGCGAGCTGAAATCACATCCTGATACGCAGCGGGTCCCGGTCATCATCCTGTCCTCCAACAGCCGCGAAGAGGACATCGTGAAGGCGCTCAACGCCGGCGCCGACGACTTCGTGGTCAAACCGTTTCGCGCGCGCGAGCTCGTGGCCCGGGCGCGCAAAGTGCTGGGGCAGCAGGGTGCCGGGGGAGCGGGGGCGCGCGCGCGATCGTGACCACGCCGACGCTGATCCGGTTCGTCTGGTGGGTCATCGCCGTCGTCGGGAGCTTGTTTGTCCTCGTGCTGCTGATCACGCTGGGCCACAAGCTCTACACCCAGATCCGCTCCGGGTACGAGCGGCGCCAGCGCGCCGTGTTCCTGCCGCGCATTCAGGCCTACCTCACCGCCGAGAACGGCAAGTTCGGCAAGTACGTGCCCGGCCCCCTGGGCGTCTGGGACCGCCGCGTGATCCTGTGGACCCTGCTCGAGCAGATTCGCTTCGTGAAGGGCCGCACCCAGGAGCGCATCAGCGCGGCGTTCGAGGAGCTGGGGTTCGTGTCGGAGGAACGCCACAAGTTGACCGACCGCCGCTGGACCCGGCGGGTCGAAGGGGCGGAAAAGCTCGGTCGCATGATGAGCCGCCAGCCGCTGACCGATCTGGTACGACTGATGCAGGACCCGGTGCCCGAGGTGCGCATCCGGGCGGCCAAGGCTCTCGGCGCTATCGGCGGGCTCGAGGCGGTCGAGTCGCTGCTGGGCGCCCTGCGCGACACCAACCGCTGGTCCGCGCTGCGCATCGCCGACATTCTGGCCGGGCTCGGCCAGGCGGCGGTGCAGCCCTTGCTGCAGGAATTCCCGCGGCTGCCACCGCTGGCGCGGGTCCCGGCGATCGACATTCTGGGACGGCTGCGCTCGCCCGAGGCGGTGCCGTTGCTGGTGCGGCTGCTGGCGGACGCCGATGAGAACGCGCGCGCCCGCGCCGCGCACTCGCTGGGCGTGATCGGGGATCCGCGCGCCGCGCCCCAGCTGCTCCGCGCGCTCGAGGATCCGGCCTGGCCGGTGCGGGCCATGGCGGCGAAAGCGATCGGCCTGCTGGCGGGTCCGGAGGGGATCGCCGCCCTGGAGCGGGCGCTGGGCGACCGCGAATGGTGGGTCCGGTCCAACGCGGCCGAAGCGCTGCGCCACATGGGCGCGCCGGGGCACCGCGCCCTGGTGCGCCTGCTCGATGGGTCCGACGCGTACGCGGCGCAGAAGGCCGCCTCGATGCTGCAGGAGGCAGGGGTGCTCGATCAGTACGTGGCGCAGCTCGTGGAAGGCACCGCGCGGGAGCGCGCCGACGCGCGCGCCCTGCTCGGCAAGCTGGTCGGGCTGCAGCGGACCGATCTGCTGACCGACATCGGCCGGCGCCACGGCGACCCGCGGGTACGGGAGGCGGTGACGCAGCTCCTGGCGACGGCGGCTGCCGGGCCATGAACTGGCAGCTCCTGGTCGAGCGGTCGATCGAGGGATTCAACGCCTTCGTGCTCGCCTATTTCCTCGCGCTGAACATCTCCTACATCCTGCTGTTTTTCGTGTCGCTGCGCGAGGTGCTGCGCTTCCTGCGGCGCACGTTCTTCTCCGACTACCAGCAGATCCTCAAGTCGGACATGACGCTGCCGATCACCCTCATCGTCCCCGCCCACAACGAGCAGAAGACGATCGTGGACACGGTGCGCTCGCTGCAGATGCTCAACTATCCGGAGTTCGAGATCATCGTCGTCAACGACGGCTCCAAGGACGCGACGCTGCCCCGCCTGCTCGCGGCCTACGATCTGCGCCGGGTCGACCGCGTGTTCAAGCGCAGCCTGGCGACGCGGGAGGTGAAAGGGTTGTACGCCTCGCCGCTCGTGCCCAACCTCACCGTGGTGGACAAGGTGGGCGGCGGCAAGGCCGACGCGCTCAACTGCGGCATCAATCTCTCCAAGTACCCGCTGTTCTGCTCCATGGACGCCGACTCGGTGATCGAGGACGACGCGCTGCTCAAGGCGGTGAAGCCGTTCATGGAGTGGCCCGAGGAGACCGTCGCCGTGGGCGGCATCGTGCGCTGCGTCAACGGCTGCACCGTCACCGACGGCCGCGTCACCCGCATCGCCCTGCCGGGCCGGTTCCTGCCGATCTTCCAGGTGGTCGAGTACCTGCGCGCGTTTCTCTCGGGACGGCTCGGGTGGTCGGCGCTGCGCGGCCTGCTGCTGATTTCCGGCGCGTTCGGCGTGTACCGCAAGTCGGCCGTGGTCGAGGTGGGCGGCTACGACGGCAACACGGACACCGAAGACCTGGAGCTGGTGATGGCGCTGCACCACGCCAACCGCGCCGCCGGGCGGCGCTACCGCATCGTGTTCGTGCCCGACCCCGTGGTGTGGACCGAGGTGCCCGGCACCTGGCGCATGCTGCGCCGCCAGCGCAACCGCTGGCACCGCGGCATGCTGCAGAGCATCAGCCGCCACCGCCGCATGATGTTCCGGCCCGGCTACGGCGTGATCGGCCACCTCGTGATCCCCTATTTCCTCGTGTTCGAGACGATGGGGCCGTTCGTCGAGACCCTGGGCTACATCTCGGTGCCGCTCGCCTGGGTGCTGGGCCTACTGAACACGGAATTCTTCATCCTGTTTTTCATTCTGGCCGTCGCCTTCGGCGTGTTCCTGTCGGTCGCCGCCATCCTGCTCGAGGAGATTTCCTACCGCCGCTACCCGTCCTGGGCGGACCTGTGGAAGCTCCTGATCTGCGGCGTGCTCGAGAACTTCGGCTTTCGCCAGCTGCTGGCGCTGTTCAAGATCCAGGCGTTCTGGGAATACCTGCGCGGGCTGCGGCGCTGGGGCCGGCTCGAGCGCGCCGGGTTCAAGCGGGGCACGCCGGCGGGGGTGGCGAGGCTGTCGGGAGAGTCGGTGCGGATTTCGGGAGAGGCCGTTCGTCCGAGTGGAGCCGTGGCGCCGCGAGTGAGCGGGAAGAACGTGGCCTGAAAAAAGGGGAGGGGGGGAAGCGGGGGCGCGGGGTAGGGCTGACTCGCATGCGAACCCCGCGTCCCCCCGACCCCGCTCCCCCACGCCTTATATTGTC
>Ga0187892_10010961_pt1 | contig 11284 bp, 10 predicted proteins | sample MA1701073metaG_FD_139345 | JGI IMG/M metagenome (GOLD analysis project Ga0187892, IMG submission 139345) | Bio-ooze microbial communities from a basaltic lava cave in the Kipuka Kanohina Cave System on the Island of Hawaii, USA - MA170107-3 metaG ... | reverse complement strand
GCCGTCTGGTACCAGATGATGCGCCGATTCTCGGTCAACCAGGTGATGCCGTTCACCCTGCTCGTGCCGCTGTTCGGCGTGGTCTCCGGCGTCATCTTCTTCGACGACCAGCTGACCTTGCTGATGCTCATCGGCGGCCTCTGCACGATCCTCGGCGTCGCCATCATCACCATCCGCCGCCCCCGCGTCATCGCGCCCTCGACAAAGGCGGGATTGTAGTACCGCATCCGGCTTGACATTCTGTATCGAAAATGGTACGCATTGCTCCCCGACCGAAGAAGAAAATTGCCGGCTCGTTTCTATCGAACGGCAAACGGAACCGAGCCAGTGCGCGAATGGCTGAAGCGCTCGAGCCGGACGATCGACGTGCGATTGGCATAGACATCGCAGAAGTCGAATTCGACTGGCCGGTTGGAATGCCACGCTGCCGATCGCTCGGGCTGGGTCTCTGGGAGATCCGGAGCGATATTTCCGACGGTCGGACCGCACGCCTGATTTTCTGCATCGAAGATGAGGAGATGGTTCTGCTGCACGGATTCATGAAGAAGAGCCGGAAGACTCCGACGCAAGATCTGGATCTGGCAGCCAAACGCAGGAAGGAGATGAAGCGATGAAAAGGAAAAAGAACCGGCATATCGGATCCTCCTTTGAATCGTTTCTCGAGGAGGAGGGCATCAGAGACGAGGTCGAAGCGGTGGCGATCAAGCGTGTGCTCGCCCGCAAGGTGGTGGAGGCCATGAAAGCGGAAGGCTTGACCAAGGCAGCGACGGCCCGCCGGATGCAGACGAGTCGCATGGCGCTCGATCGGTTGCTCGATCCGGACAACACCAGCGTGACACTAAATACGATGCTGAAGGCAGCCGCAGCCGTTGGCAAGCGCGTACGTGTCGAGCTGGTGTAAGGGAGACGACCGCCGCTGGTTTCGCTAGCGAATTGATCTCTCGACGATCGCTCCATCAGGACATCAGGATGACCTCGAAAGACCCGCTGCTGCAGCCCTACCGGCTCAAGCACCTCACGCTCAGGAACCGGATCATGAGCACGGCGCACGAGCCGAACTACGCCGAGGACGGGCTGCCGAAGGACCGCTACCGGCTCTATCACCTGGAGAAGGCGAAGGGCGGCATCGCGCTCACCATGACCGCCGGATCCGCCATCATCGCTCCAGACTCGCCGCCGGCGTTCGGCAATCTGCACGCCTACAGGGACGAGATCGTGCCGTGGTTGAAGCGTCTGACCGACGACTGCCATGAGCATGGCTGCGCCGTCATGATCCAGCTGACGCACCTCGGCCGGCGCAGCAACTGGAACCATTCGGACTGGCTCCCGGTTCTGGCGCCCTCCCCGGTGCGCGAGCCCGCTCATCGCGCCTTCCCCAAGGAGGCGGAGGACTGGGACCTCGACCGCATCGTCACCGCCTATGCCGACGCCGCCGAGCGCATGCAAGCCGCCGGCCTCGACGGTTTCGAACTCGAATGCTACGGCCATCTGCTCGACCAGTTCTGGTCGCCGGCCACCAACACCCGCACCGACGACTACGGCGGCTCGCTCGACAACCGTCTGCGCTTCACCTTCCGCGTGCTCGAAGCCATTCGCCGACGTGTCGGCCCCGACTACATCGTCGGCCTGCGCCTCGTCGTCGACGAGGACTGGGACAGGGGCCTGACCAAGGAGCAGGGTCTGGAAATCGCACGGTGCCTCGTCGCCACCGGGCAGGTCGACTTCCTCAACGTCATTCGCGGTCACATCGAGCGCGATGCCGCGTTGCTGCGGGTCATCCCCATCCAGGGCATGCCGGCGGCCCCGCATTTGGATTTTGCCGGCGAGGTGAAGGCGGCGACGCAGTTCCCGGTCTTCCATGCCGCGCGCATCAACGACGTCGCGACCGCGCGGCACGCGATCGCCTCGGGCAAGCTCGATATGGTCGGCATGACGCGCGCCCACATCGCCGATCCGCACATCGCCCGCCTGACCGCCGAGGGCCGCGAGGACCAGATCCGTCCCTGCGTCGGCGCCACCTATTGTCTCGACCGCATCTATGAAGGACGCGAGGCGCTCTGCATCCACAATCCGGCCACCGGTCGCGAAGCGACCATGCCGCACGTCATCCGCCGCGGCGACGGCCCGCGCCGAAAAATCGTGGTGGTCGGCGCCGGCCCGGCCGGGCTGGAAGCGGCACGCGTCGCGGCAGAGCGCGGCCACGCCGTCATCCTGTTCGAAGCGGCCGATCAGCCCGGCGGCCAGGTCCGCCTGGCCGCGCGCTCGAAGCGGCGGCGCGAGCTCATCGGCATCGTCGACTGGCGCATGGCGCAGCTGCATCGCCTCGGCGCCGAGGTCCATTTCAACACGCTGGCCGAGGCATCGGACGTCCTGGCGGCGGAACCCGACATCGTCATCGTCGCCACCGGCGGCCTGCCCAACAGCGCCGTGATCGAGGACGGCGTCGATCTCGTGACCTCGAGCTGGGACATCCTCACCGGCGATGCCAAGCCGGCGGGCGAGACCCTCCTCTTCGACGACAACGGCGCCCATCCGGGCCTGCAGGCGGCCGAGGCGCTCGCCGAAGCCGGCACGAAGCTGGAGGTGGTCACGCCCGAGCGCTTCTTCGCGCCCGACATCGGCGGCCTCAACCACGTGCCCTATGCCGAATGCTTCCATGCGCACGGCGTTCGCATCACCATCAACACCCGCCTGCTTGCCGTCCGCCGCCAGGGCAACCGGCTGGCCGCCGTCCTCGGCGGCGACTATGGCGCCCGCACGGAGACCCGCATCGTCGACCAGGTCGTGGTCGAGCACGGCACGCTGCCGCTCGACGACCTCTACTTCGTCCTCAAGGAAGGATCGCGCAACCGCGGCGAGGTCGACTATGGCGCGCTCCTCGCCAACGGACCGCAGCAGATCGAACGCAACCCGGACGGCGCCTATCAGCTGTATCGCATCGGCGACGCCGTCTCCTCCCGCAACATCCACGCCGCCATCTACGACGCCCTGCGGCTGGGAGTGACGATTTGAAGCGAATCGCCTGATTCGCGGCCCGCAGCGGACATACGGCACGCGGGCGGCAACAGGACTTCAAAAACTCCGCGAATCTCCACACTTTCGCCGCTCCCGCATCCAGATATTGCGCTGTGTCTGGACGTTGCCGCAATATCTTGCGAGTCCTAGCGCAATTTCGGGAGGTGACGATGGCCAGGCGCGACAGCAAGCCGAACCGCGTGAATGCAAACGGCAACGGCGGGGGCCGCGCCAAGCGGGTCATCGGGCGGCCGCCGCCGATGCAGGGCTGGCAGAGCAGCGACGAGGAGGAACTCGAACGGCGACGGTGGCGCGGCCAGACCGAGATCGCCGACGTCGAGACGCTGGATCCGAAGCACCCCATATTCGGCCGCTTCCGCGTGCGTTCGGCCGCGGGCGGCAGCTATGACGTGGAGATTAGGTCGCTCGACAGGCTGCTCAACTCCTGCGGCTGCGCCGACCACCGGGTCAACGGCCTCGGCACCTGCAAGCATATCGAGGGCGTGCTGGCCAGCCTGCGCAAGCGCGGCGCGGCCAGCTTCGCCGCCGCCGCGGGCGCCGGCAGTCCGCGCGCGGAGCTGTTCCTGTCGCGCACCGGCGAAGCAACGCCGCGGATCCTCTGGCCGAAGCAAGCGAGCGCCGCGAAAGCGGCGCGGGCAGTGCTGTCCGCATACGCCGACGCCGACGGCAGCCTGCGGGATACTTCGCCGCAAGCGGTTCGGGGCCTGATGGGCGTTCTCGCCACGGCGGGTCCGACGGTGGCGGCCCAGGTCCGCATGTCGCTCTACCTGGCGCCATGGATCGACGAGGCGGACCGGCGCGCGGCGAGGGACGAGGCCAAGAAGCTATTCCTGGCAGAGGTCGAAACCGGCCGGCAGACGCTCGATATCCTAAAGCATCCGCTGTTGCCCTACCAATCCCAGGGCATGCTGCACCTGGCCTTCGGCGAGCGCGCGTTGCTCGCCGACGACATGGGCCTCGGCAAGACGATCCAGGGCATCGCCGCCTGCGAGCTGCTGCGCCGGCTGCGCGGCATCGAACGCGTGCTCGTCGTCTGTCCGGCCTCCCTCAAGGGCGAGTGGGAGGACCAGATCGCCCGCTTCAGCGGCGCATCCACCCTGCTCGTCGCCGGGTCGCGGGCGAAGCGGCTCATCGACTACGCCCGGCCGGCCTTCTTCACCGTCGTCAATTACGAGCAAGTCGTCATCGACGCCGCCGACATCAACCGCCTGCTCAAGCCCGACGTGGTCGTGCTCGACGAGGCCCAGCGGATCAAGAATTGGCCGACCAAGACCGCACGCATGGTGAAGACGCTGCGCTCGCCATACGCCTTCGTCCTGACCGGCACGCCGCTGGAGAACCGCATCGACGAGGTCTACTCCATCGTCCAGTATCTGGATCCCGAGCTGCTCGGCCCGCTGTTCCGCTTCAACCGCGACTTCTATGAACTCGACGAGCGCGGCCGGCCGACCGACTACAAGAACCTGGACGAGCTGAAACGCAGGCTTCAACCGGTCCTGTTGCGACGACGCAAGAAGGACGTCGAGACCGAGCTTCCCGGCCGCACCGTCACCAACTACATGGTCGCCATGGACCCGGAGCAGCGCGCCCGCTACCAGGAATACCAGTCCCAGGCGGCGCGACTGATCCATATGGCCCAGCGCCGGCCGCTGCTGCCGAAGGAATTCGAGCGACTGCAGCAGCTGTTGGCGTGCATGCGCATGCTGTGCGACACGCCCTACATCCTCGACGCCGACTGTCGGATAAGCCCCAAGCTGGAGGAGCTGGAGCGGGTGCTGAGCGACGTGCTGGAAGATCCCGAGCGCAAGATCATCATCTTCTCCGAGTGGGAGCGCATGCTGCTGCTGGTGCGCGAGCTGGCATCGGAGATGGGCGTCGAATTCGCCTGGCACACCGGCTCGGTGCCGCAAGTGAGGCGGCGGGCCGAGATCGGCCGCTTCAAGCACGACCCGCAATGCCGTCTGTTCCTGTCCACCGACAGCGGCAGCGTCGGCCTCAACCTGCAAGCGGCCAGCGCCGTCATCAATCTCGACCTACCGTGGAATCCGGCCAAGCTGGAGCAGCGCATCGCCCGTGCCTGGCGCAAGCACCAGCCGCGCACCGTCGACGTGATCAACCTCGTCACCGAGGACAGCATCGAACACAACATGCTGGCGGTGCTGGCCAACAAGCAGGCGCTGGCCGACGGCATCCTCGACGGCGAAGACCTCGCTTCCGTGCGCATGCCCTCCGGCCGGCGCGCCATGGTCGAGCGCATGGCGGCGATGATCGCGCCCGCGGCCGCCCAGGCGCCGGCGCCCGCATCTCCTACGCCGGAAGATCGCCTGAAAGCCGAGCTGACGGGACGGCACGGCGATGCACTGCTGTTGCTGGAGGCGCACCGGGCGGTCGACGGGTCCGAGTGCTTCGTTGCCGTGATCGACGGCGACGCCGGCGCGGTCGCCCGAGAGAGAGAGCGACTATCGGAGAAGGGCGCACCGACGGTCGAGGTGGTCGACCGAACGACGTACGAGATGATGACCCGATTGGCCGGTAACGGCCTGCTGCGCGTCGTCGATAGCGATCGGCGCGAGCTCGTGCGCGCTCCTGGCCTTGCAGCGATGAACGGCGCCCACGATCGCGAACGCCAGGCCAGGAGCGCCGAGCTTCTGGGCGGCGCCGAGCGCAAGCTGCGCATGGCGCTCCTGCTTGCCCAAGGCGGCTTCGCCGAGGAGGCCGTCCCGGTGCTGACGGAATGCCTGGCGCTGGCGACGAACGCACGCGAGGTCATGAGCAACGGCTCAGCACGAGTCGAATCGAATCCTCCCGGACTACCAACCGCTGCGGCAGAACCCGTCGCGCTCGCTCCGAGCCTGGCCGACCTCGCGGCCTCGGTCGAACGCAGCTTGGCCGCACTGCGCCATGGCTTCGGTGCGCCGCGAGCTGCCGCAGAGTGAGGCGGCACCGCGGCGCCAGACATGCGCATCATGCCCTCGCCCAACCACGAAGCGCGGCCGAAGGGCCAGCGCATCGACATCTTGCTCTTGCACTACACGGACATGGCGAGCGCCGCGGCGGCGCTGAAGCGCCTCACCAGTCAAGCCGCACGCGTCAGCGCGCACTACTGCATCGATGAAGACGGCACGACCTATCGCCTGGTCCCAGAGCAACGTCGCGCGTGGCACGCCGGCCTGAGCTACTGGGCCGGTGCCACCGACATCAACGCGCGCTCGATCGGCATCGAGCTGGTCAATCCCGGCCATACCTGCGGCTATCGTCCCTTCCCCGACGCGCAGATGCGGGCACTGGAGAATCTCGCGCGGGGCATCCTGGCACGCCATCCCATTCCGGCCCACCGCGTCCTCGGCCATTCCGACGTGGCGCCCGCGCGCAAGATCGATCCCGGCGAGCTGTTCGATTGGCAGCGGCTGGCCCGCGCCGGCATCGGCGTCTGGCCGCAGCCGCTGGGATTTCCCGACTTCGGACCCGCAAGCTCGCCGAACGCGATTGCCGACGTGCAAAGCAAGCTCGGCCGCTTCGGTTATGGCGTCGCCGTGACCGGCATCCTCGATCAGGCGACACGACATGCATTGTCCGCCTTTCAGCGACACTTTCGGCCGTGCGATTTCGGCGGCAAGCCCGACGGCGAGACGCGGCGCCTGCTTGCCGCGCTCATCGCCCAGATCATCCCTGATTGACGATGCCGCCACGGCGGCATACGTAAGCTCTGCCAGACGGCCGGATGGCTGCCTTCTGCGCTTGCGCAGGGGGAGGAAAGTCCGGGCTCCACGGAAACGCGGTGCCGGGTAACGCCCGGCGGGGGTGACCCCAGGGACAGTGCCACAGAAAGCAAACCGCCGCGTCGGCGACTCGCAAGAGCCGGCAGCGCGGCAAGGGTGAAAGGGTGCGGTAAGAGCGCACCGCGTCCCCGGCAACGGGGATGGCACGGTAAACCCCACCGGGAGCAAGACCATATAGGAGCGGTCGGGCGAGCAATCGCCCAGGCGAGTCTTCCGCGTCGCCGCTCGGGTAGGTCGCGCGAGGCGTCCGGCAACGGCCGCCCCAGATGAATGGCCATCCCCGCTGCGAGGCGGGACAGAACCCGGCTTACAGGCCGTCTGGCGTTTCGCGGTATTGCCGCGAATTCGCCCGGAATCAGGCACGAGCCGGAGCTACGATGGTTCGACTGTACTGGAACATTACAAGAACAAATGAAACCGGAGACGACCGGCATCGAAATCTATGTGTGACAATCGGAGGGCAACACTAGGCGTGGTTAACACTGTGTTAACTCCCTGAAATTCCCAAGTATTACTATCAGATCCCATTGACGCCCATAATATCCCATGCTATCCCAACATGATGGGCTGAAAGGCTCATGCTGCCGTGCCGGCGAATCGGGGCCGCGACGGCCGCAGTCCGCGGTGTGCGGACGCATCAGGGGGAAGCGATCGGCGTCCGATGGCACTGTTCATCGACACCTTCGTAAACAAGATCGACAGCAAGGGCCGTGTGTCGGTGCCGGCGACCTTTCGCGCCGCCCTGGGCACGCAGAGCTTTCACGGCATCGTTGCCCTGCCGTCGCTCAAGTACCCGTCGATTCAGTGCGCCGGCATGGATTGGATCGAGGAGCTTGGCCGCAAGGTGACCCAAGCCGATTTCCTCTCCGACGAGCATGACGACCTGACGGCCGCTCTGTTCGGCGACGCCAAGCAGCTGCCCTTCGACGGCGAGGGCCGGGTCGTGCTGCCGGCAGCCTTGGCCGGCCATGCCGGCATCGATGGCGTCGCCGCCTTCATCGGCCGCGCCCATCACTTCGAAATCTGGGAGCCAAAGGCGCTCGAGGCCCACAAGACTGAGGCGCGCCAGCGAGCGCTGGAGAAGGGCCGCACCCTGCGCCTGCGCCAGGACGAACGCTGATGACGCCGGCGAACCGCACAGACGCTGTTTCCGGCGGTCACCGCCCGGTGATGCTGCGCGAGGTGCTCGCGGTGCTGAACCCGCGCGCCGGCGGCATCTATGTCGACGGCACCTTCGGCGCCGGCGGTTACAGCCGCGCCATCCTCGACGCCGCCGACTGCACGGTCTGGGGCCTCGACCGCGACCCCGATGCCATCGCCGCCGGCACCGGCATGGCCGAGCACTACCGGGGCCGGCTCAACCTGGTTGCCGGCCGCTTCGGCGACATGGCGGCGCTGCTCAATTCCCGCGGCGTCACCGCCAGCGACGGCATCGCCCTCGACATCGGTGTGTCCTCCATGCAGCTCGACCGCGCCGAGCGCGGCTTCTCCTTCCGCCATGACGGTCCGCTCGACATGCGCATGGAGAAGCACGGCGAGACCGCTGCCGACATCGTCAACAGCCGCAGCGAGCGCGAGCTGGCCGACATCATCTTCCGGTATGGCGAGGAGCGGCGGGCGCGCACCATCGCCCGCGCCATCGTCGCGGCGCGCCGGCAGGCGCCGATCGCCACCACGCTGCAGCTGGCGGAGATCGTCCGCAAGGCGCTCCGCGGCCGCTCCTCCGCCGGCATCGATCCGGCGACCCGCACCTTCCAGGCGCTGCGCATCTACCTGAACGACGAGCTCGGCGAGCTCGATCGCGGTCTCGCGGCCGCGGAGGATCTGCTGCGCCCAGGTGGCTGCCTGGCCGTCGTGACCTTTCACTCGCTCGAGGATCGGACGGCGAAGGGCTTCCTGCGCCGCCGCAGCGGCCGCAGCCCGCATCAATCCCGCCACCTGCCGCACCGGCCGGAGTCGCTGCGCGATCCCGAGCCTTCGTTCCGCCTGCTGCCGGCGAGCGGCGCGGCGCCGTCGGACGAGGAGGTGCGCAGCAATCCGCGGGCGCGATCCGCCCGCCTGCGCGCCGCCGAACGGACTGCCGCCCCCGCCTGGCCGCGCGATATCGCCGCGGAGGCCCGGTCATGATCGGCCGCAGCACCGTCCTGTGGCTGTCGCTCGCCATCGTCGCCGGTGTCGGGCTGTTCCACGTCTCCTACCGCGTCCAGTCGCTCGAGGACGAGCTGACGCAGGTCAACCGCGAGATCGTGCGCGAGCGCGAGACGATCCACGTGCTCCGCGCGGAGTGGAGCTATCTCAACGAGCCGCAACGGCTGGCCGAGCTGAGCCGTCGTCACCTGACGCTGGCGCCGTTGTCGGCGACCCAGATGATGCGCATCGAGGACCTGCCGCTGCGCTTGCCGCCGCTGATCGCGGAGACTGCGCCGCTGCCCGCCCCGGGCCCCTCGATCCAGCCGTCGAGCATCACGACGAACGTCGAGTTGCCGCCGAAGGCAGCGGAGCCGCCGCCGACCAGCATTGCCGATCTCATCGAGCGCACGAGCGAGCAGCCATGACGGCGCGCCGGCGACAGGGTCCCGTCACCAGCCCGCGGCCGGCGGAGCCGCCGCGGCGGCACGACGAGGTCGTCCAGCTCGAAGGCACGGCCAAACGGGCGATCGAGACCGGGCGCACGCGCCTCGTCGTCGCCGGCGCTCTCTTCGCCATCGCCTATCTGGTGATCGCCGTCCGCCTGGTGACGGTGACGCTTCTGTCCGACGGCGCCGAGCCGCGGCTCGCCGAGCTGCCGGCCCAGGCGATCCAGGCCGAGCGCGGCGAGATCCTCGACCGCAACGGCGTCGTCCTCGCCACCAATCTCACGACGAAGTCGCTCTACGCCAATCCGCAGCAGATCATCGACGTCGACGAGGCGGTCGCGCGCCTGACCGAGCTGTTCCCGGAGATCAGCGCCGAGGCGCTGCGCGGCAGGTTCGCCAGCGGGCGCTCGTTCGAATGGATCAAGCGCAACCTGACGCCGCGGCAGCAGGCCGACGTCACCCGCCTCGGCCTGCCCGGGTTCTATTTCCAGGCGGCGGAGCGCCGCGTCTATCCGCAAGGCGCGCTGACCGCCCATGTCATCGGCTTCACCGACATCGACAATCGCGGCCTCGCCGGCATCGAGCAGGCGTTCGACGGCGTCCTGCGCGAGGGCCACCGCCAGGTCGCCCTGTCGCTCGACGTCCGCATCCAGAACATCGTGCACGAAGAGGTCGCGCGAGCGATGGCTGACTTCACCGCCGTCGGCGGCGCCGGCACGGTGCTGGACATCGACACCGGCGAGATCCTCGCCATGGTGTCGCTTCCCGACTTCGACCCCAATTCGGTCGGCACGGCGCCGGACGAGACTCGCTTCAACCGCAACACGCTCGGCGTCTACGAGATGGGTTCCACCTTCAAGATCTTCAACACGGCAATGGCCCTCGACGCCGGCGTGGTAACCCTCGCAGACGGCTACGACACAAAGCCGATCCGCATCGGCGGCTTCACTATTTCCGACTACAAGCCGAAGAACCGCTGGCTCTCGGTGCCCGAGATTTTCAAGTATTCCTCGAACATCGGCTCGGCCCGCATGGCCGAGCAGGCCGGCACCGCTCTGCAGAAGGACTACATGGCGCGGTTCGGCATGCTGCAGCCGGTAAGACTCGAGCTGCCCGAGCTCGGCCGACCGATTTACCCCGACGACTGGAAGCCGATCAACACGCTGACCGTCGCCTATGGCCACGGCATCGCGGTGACGCCGCTGCATCTCCTCAACGGCGTCGCCGCCGCGGTCAATGGCGGCATCTACCGGCCGATGACCACGATGAAGCGCGCCAGCGCCGAGCCGGCTGCCGGCCGCCGCGTCATTGCCGAGGCGACGTCGCAGGAGATGCGTCAGCTGCTGCGTCTCGTCGTGCAGTCCGGTACCGGCCAGAACGCGGACGTCCCGGGCTATCTCGTCGGCGGCAAGACCGGCACGGCCGACAAGCAGAATGGCCGCCGCTACAGCACCGACGCGCGGCTCGCCTCCTTCATCGCCGCCTTCCCCATGAATGCGCCGCGCTACGCCATCCTGATCATGATCGACGAGCCGAAACCGAACGCGAAGTCCTACGGCTACGCGACGGGCGGCTGGGTCGCAGCGCCGGCGGTCGGCCGCGTGATCCAGCGCATGGCGCCCCTGCTCGGCATTGAGCCGAGCGCGGACGAGGTGCAGGTCGCGGAGAAAGACCGGGTCGTTACCATCAGCGCAACGGAATAGGACGCGTGCGACTGGCTGAGCTCATCGCCGAAACGGACAGCATCGTGCAGGGCCAGACCGCGCTGAACGAGATTGACATCCGCGGCCTCACCGCCGACTCCCGCAGGGTCGAGCCGGGTTGGCTGTTCGCCGCCCTGCCGGGCACGCGCGCCGACGGTCGCGCCTTCATCGCCGATGCGGTGTCCCGCGG
>Ga0187892_10010960_pt1 | contig 11284 bp, 8 predicted proteins | sample MA1701073metaG_FD_139345 | JGI IMG/M metagenome (GOLD analysis project Ga0187892, IMG submission 139345) | Bio-ooze microbial communities from a basaltic lava cave in the Kipuka Kanohina Cave System on the Island of Hawaii, USA - MA170107-3 metaG ... | reverse complement strand
CGAGAGAAGCGTGTAGGTCAGGCGTTCGCGCGGCACGATCTCGAGCGCCCACGCCGAACCCGCGGCGGACGGCACCTGCGCGAGCGAACCCGGCTCGAGATGGAACACCTGGCGGCTCGCTGTCCCGCTGTCTCGCGTCCAGCCACCGTATCCCGAGTACTGCTGTGCCGTACCCGCTGCGTCGTGCAGCGAGTGACTGAGCCCGAGCGAGTCCTGATCCGACTCGAGCAGCCACACACGCGAATGATCGCGGCCGACGTGGAACGCCAGGCGCAGCTCGCGGTGGTAACACTGCCAGAAGTCGAGGATCAGCGGCTGGCCGATCAACGCACTGTCGGTCTGGGTCACGGTCCGCAGCTCCCCGGCAAACGACTGGCCGCAGAGCGCGCGCATGGCGTACCAGAACTCGAGCTGCGCCGTATCATTGACCGGCTTCGTCACGCGCCCGCAACCTGTGCTCGAGAGCGCAGCGGCGATCCCGAGTGCGCCGGCGATCCGGGCGAGCCGGAGTGCGCACGAGTGGCGCGAGCTTCTGCACGTATGCGTTGCCTGCATGACGCGGAAGGATCAGGCGGGTTGCTCCGGCGCGCAATGGCTGCGCGGTCGCGGGCTGAGCCTGTCGCGCAGCGGCCGGCCTCGACGTATCCTGAGCCGCACGAAGTCCACGCAACGATTACCGGAGCCGGAGACCGATGGCCGAGAAGAAGCGAGCCTGGCAGCCTTCGCCGCTGCCTCCCGATCACAAGCCGCCAGTCGGCGCGTACTCCCCCGTCGTGCGCGCAGGAGATTTCGTCTACATCTCGGGCCAGGTGCCGCGCGATTTCGCGACGGGCGCACTCCTCGGGCAGGACATCGAAGCACAGACGCGCGGCGTGCTGAGCAACGTGGCCAGAGTGCTCGGCTACGCGGGCTGCACGCTGTCGGACATCGTTTCCATCAACGCATATCTGGCAAGCATTGACGACTGGGAGGCATTCAATCGCGTGTACCGCGAACATTTCACGCCGCCCTATCCCACGCGGACGACTGTGGGCGCCGGTCTCCATGGCGTGCTGGTCGAGATCAGTGCCGTCGCGTACGCGCCGATTCGCTGACGCGCATCTTCGCGTGACTGGCGTGCGCCGGCCCGAGACTATTCCGCCACGCCCGGGAACGTGCGGATCGCACCCCAGCACTTGACGCGGCCGTTGCGGCGCAGCGCGCAGGCGTGGGTAAAGCCGGCGCCAATGCGCACGAAGTCGGAGCCGGGCGGCGGCTCGAGGACACCGTCCGTGTTGGCGGGCCCCCAGCAGTTGATCGTGCCGGCGCGCACCGCACACACGAAGTCGCGGCCGGCGGAGAGTGACGTGATGCCGTCCGTGAACGGCAGCCCCGGGATGGGATTGCCCCAGCAGCGCAGGGTTCCGTCCGAGTCGACGGCGCAGCCGCCGGTCTCGGTCGCGGCCAGGAGCCAATAGCCTGTACCCGGAAGGCCTGCCGTCTGTCCTTCCTGGCCATCGCCCCAGCAGACAATGGCGTCCTGCGCGTCCAGCGCACACGTGTGGTGTGCTGCCTTGGCCGCCGTGATCGCGCGATAGCCGGTGCCGCGCGGGGGTACCGTCTGGCCGGCGTCGTTCAGGCCCCAGCAGACGATCGAGCCGTCGCCACGGAGCCCGCACGAGTGATGACGCCCGGCCGTTACTTCCCGATAATCACCGGCCGGCGCAAAGAGCTGCCGGAACAAGTTCGGGCCCCAGCAGCGGATCGTGCCGTCGCCACGCACGCCGCAGGCGTGGTCGCCGCCGCCGCCAAGCGAAGCAAAGTCATTGATAGACGGTGGAAAGCTGAGGAGCGTGCCCGTGCAGCGAATCGTGCTGTCGCGAACGATCGCGCAGGCATAATCCGCGCCGCCCGTCACGTCGGCGGCGAGCAGCGGCCCGGGCGGCGGTTCGCGCGATGTTGCCGGCCCGGCCGGCATCCCGTCACATGCAGCTAACAGTCCAATTAGCGCAAGACGGGCGAAGATTGCGCGCATCGTAACCTCACCGGAACGGTGAATCAGCCGTTCGCATCACCGTGGGCGGCCGCCAGCATCGGCGGAGCTGCCTGAATCGCGACGCGCTGGAGATAGAGCCGGAGTCCGACCAGCCCGCCCAGCTCCGCGCCGCCGCCGGCGCGGCCTGGACCGCCGTGCTGGGTGTGCGGAAACACGGCGCCGGAGCCGGGCGCCGAGCCCGCGGCTTCGGCCGAGCCGATATAGAGCCGACCGGCGTGCGCTGCGCCGTGTACAACGTAGTCGCGCGTCCAGGCCGTGTCATCACCATACACGGACGTGACCAGCATCCCGCCGCCCAGCCCGACAAACTGCGCGGCATTGGCTGCCGTGCCATCGTAGCGCATCAGCGTGGCGGCCGGACCAAAGACTTCACGCTCGTGTACGGGACCCGCCGCGCGCGGATCGTCCGCGCGGAACAGCACGGGTTCGACGAAGAAGCCCTTGCCGGCCGGGCTGCCGCGTCCATCCGCGCGCACGCCCGTGCCGTGTACGCGCCGTGCGACGCCGCCCAGCGCACGCAGCCCGTCCAGCGCATCCTCCAGCTGGCCGCGCGTGGCCAGCGGACCCATCGTGACACTCGGCTCCGCGGGATTGCCCGTGACAACGGCGGCCAGGCGCGCAGCCAGCGCATCCTGCACGGCGCCGAGACGGTCCGGCGGAACGAAGATGCGGCGGACGGCTGTGCACTTCTGACCCGTCTTCTGCGTGATCTCGCGCACTACATCGCGTATGAAAAGGTCGAACGTCGCGTCCGAGGCCGATGGCGCGAGCACGGCCGCGTTCAGGCTGTCGGCCTCGACGTTGAATCGCGTGTTCGCGTGGGCGAGAGACGGACTGTCACGCAGTGTGCGCGCCGTCGCTGCCGAGCCCGTGAACGCGAGAACATCGTGCGCGCCGAGCCGGTCCAGCAGATCGCCCGTCGAACCGCACACCATCTGCAGCGCGCCCTCGGGCAGCAGCTTCGCGCCGATGATGATTTCGATGAAGCGCTCCGCGAGCATCGCGGTCGCAGTGGCCGGCTTCACGATGACGGGCATGCCGGCCAGCAGCGCGCACGCCGCTTTCTCGGCAAAACCCCAGGCCGGGAAGTTGAACGCATTGATCAGTACGGCCGCGCCCGGCCGCGGCACCAGCACATGGCCTGCCTGGAAGCTGCCATCCTTCGACAGGGCCGAGGCCTCGCCTTCCGCGAGGATGCCGCGATCGCCCAGCGTCCGCGAGAAGTTCGCGTACCACGCCAGCGCGCCGCCCGCGCCATCGATGTCGAACGACGCGTCCGCCGCCGTCGTGCCCGAGTTGATGCGCGAGATCTCGAACAGCTCATCTCGCCGATCCTTGAGCACGCGCGACATCTCCTTCAGCAGTGCGCCGCGCTGCGCGAACGTCAGCGAACGGAGCCCGTCGCACCCGGGGCCGCGTGCGTGATCGAGCACGGCGGCGAAGTCAATACCGCGCGAGGATGCGCGCGCAACCGGCTCTTCCGTCGATGGATCGACCAGGGTCACGAAACCCGAATCGGCCTCGTGCCATTCACCCAGCACATAGCTGCGCAGTGTCTTCATGGTCCTTGCCGTGCGCGGTACCTGACGGTGTCGATGCAGCGTCGCGCAATGTCGCGCGCGCGCGACGCGCCGTAAAGGTCACGACGCGGATGCCGGCGCGCCCGCTGGCTTGTTTCCGCTGGCATCTTGCCGCGGACCGCCAGGCCGTGCGAGGATAACGCGCAAACAGCAAAGTCCACCCAGCAGAGGCCGGCATGGCATCGCACAACATTGGCGTGCTCCCGGGCGATGGCATCGGTCCGGAAGTCACGCAGGAGGGACTCAGGGTGCTCGAGGCGGTGGCCGAACGCGAGTCCTTCGACTACAGGCTCGTCGAGTATCCGTACAGCGGCGAGTATTATCTGAAGACAAAGGAGCTGGTACCGGACCGCGTCATCGATGAATGGAAAACGCTCGATGCCGTCCTGCTCGGCGCCATCGGCCACCCCGACGTCGAGCCCGGCCTCGTCGAACGATCCGTCATCCTGGGACTCCGCTTCGGCCTCGACCTCTACGTCAACCTGCGGCCCGTCAAGCTCTACGCCGAGCACCTCTGCCCGCTCAAGGGAAAAACGCCCGCCGATATCGATTTTGTCGTGGTCCGCGAAAATACCGAAGGCGAATACGCGCAGATCGGCGGCCACCTCAAGAAGGGAACGCCCGACGAAGTCGCGCTGCTGAACGGCGTCTACACCTGGAAAGGATGCGAGCGGGCCGTGCGCTACGCGTTCGAGCTGGCCCGCAGCCGCGCCGACGCCGGCCTGAGCCGCAGCAAGCCCAAGGTCACACTCGTCGACAAGGCCAATGCCATCCGCCCGCACGACATCTGGACGCGGGCCTTCGCGCAGGTCGGTGCCGAATTCCCGCACGTCGAACGCGATCACGCCTACGTCGACGCCTGCTGCATGTGGATGATCAAGAACCCCGAATGGTTCGATGTCATCGTCACCACCAACCTCTTCGGCGACATCATCACCGACCTCGGCGCCATGATCCAGGGCGGTATGGGCATCGCCGCCTCCGGCAACATCCACCCCGGCCGCACCTCCATGTTCGAGCCCATCCACGGCTCCGCACCCAAACACGCGGGCAAGAACGTCGCTTGCCCGCTCGGCGCCATCAACGCGGTCGCCATGATGCTCGATTTCCTCGGCGAGAGCGCCGCCGCCCAGCGCATCGACTCCGCTGTGGGCGACCTGCTCCGGAGCGGCGAGGTCAAGTCGGCCGACGCGAACAGCGGCATCTCCACCCGCGATATGGGCGACCGCGTCGTCCGACGCATCCGCGCCGCCTGAGCGCCCGGTCGCAGCGTGCACGATCATGCCCGACTGTACTGCCCCCCGATGTGCGCCGGCGCATCCGCTACACCGGTCCGGCCCGTCCGAGGTTGACGCACGCAGCGCCGTTCGAGGTTGACGCACGCAGCGCCGTTCGAGCCTGACGCACGGAGCGCCGTTCGAGCTTGACGCACGGAGCGCCGTTCGAGCTTGACCCACTCAGCTATGGCGCGCCCGCGCGCCGCTCGCCATCGTCGGCGCGACGCGATTGAAAGCGAAGCCGCGAGAGGTCGTGATGCAGACCGGGCGAAATGCGAAGCGGTTGACTGTCGATGAATTCGAGCGGATGGATGAAGAAGATGGGTATCGCCTGTCGCTGGTGCGCGGGCGGGTGGTGCGCGAGCCGGCGCCGGGCGGGCGGCATGGGTATGTGCTGGGCCGCCTGTGCGCGGCGCTCGACCACCGGGTGCAGGCCATCGGCCAGGGCGTGTTGTACGCGAATGTGGGCGTCGTGATCCGGACAGATCCCGCCACGGTGCGCGTTCCTGACCTCGCGCTCTACGCCCGGGACCAGGTCGCAGATCCGTGGCCGGACGGATTCTTCCGCACGCCCCCGCATCTCGCGGTCGAGATTCTCTCGCCATCGGATCGCGCGCGTGCGATGCGCGCAAAGGTGGCGGACTATCTGGGCGCAGGAAGCCGCATGGTATGGGTGGTGAATCCGCGGCGGCGCACCGTTCAGGTCCACCGCGTGGGCAAGCCCGACGTCAACCTGAGCGAGCAGGACACTCTGGCAGGCGATGATGCATTTCCGGGGCTGCACCTGCCGGTGAAGGAATTGTTCGCGCTGCCGGGCTACGACGTGCGCTGATCCTGCCGCCGGTCGTGCCACGCGTGTGGGTCATGATCCCGGCCACGGTCACGCGGATGACGTACTGTCGCACCGCCTGCTCACAGGCACGCACCAGCCCGCGTAAATGTGGGCGCCGGCCTTCGCCGGCCGGCACCCAAACCGAACCGCCTCAATCGGCAATCGAGCGGTTCCGCGGCGAACAGCCCTGACGTGGCCGGATGCGGCTGCTCGACCTTGCGCATACCGCCCTCCGTTGAGGATCTGTGTCACCACCGCGTTGATGACATGCCTACCGCTCGAGCTTCGCGCCAACGTCCTTCGCATGGCGCAAATGTCCCTGAAGCGCCGGCTGCACCTTCTCCAGCAGCGCCTTCAGCTGCGCGTTCTTCGCGTTCGGGATCAGGACCTGGCCAACCGCGTCGATCACCGCCTGATGATACGCCACCTCACGGTCCATGTACGCCGCATCGAACGCCGCACCGCTGAGCGACTGAAGCTGCGTCCGGCTCTCAGACGCTGACGCCAGCAGCGAGCGGCTCACCTCGTGCTCCGCCGGCGTCACGCCCAGCTGCTTCACCAGCGCCACGGCCTGATCGATCACCGCCGTGTGATCCGAGATCATCGTCTCTGCAAACCGCTGCACCTCCGCGTTCCGGCTCTTCGTCTTCGCCAGCTTTGCCAGATCGATGTCCACCTGATTCGCGGTCACCGCAATGTGCGCAATCTCCGCGTCCGTCGGCGCCGGCTTCGACCGCTCCTGCGCCGGCAGCCCCGCCGCGGCCACCAGCATCAGAGTCACAGCCGCTGGCGCTGCCGCCGAATCCCGCATCGCGCTGAACATCCGCATCACATCCTCCTCGATTTCACAGGTTCCACGATCCCGTCCGGCGCACCGTCCGCCCGGCCCGGGTGACGGGAGGGTAGTGGACCTAGCCAAGAAAGTCAATATGTTTATTGTATAAGTCTCGCAGGCGGCCCCGGCGCGGCCTACCTTGAGCCATCGGCCGGTCGAGGCGGACGCAAGAGGAAAGCGGGCGGAAGAATGAAGGACTGGCGTGGGCGGAGAGTAACGGGGACGCGGGGCCGGATTCTGGCGATGCTGCGGCGGTCGGGGCAGACGGTGGTGGAATTGGCGGCGGAGCTGGGGATCTCGGACAACGCGGTGCGTACGCATCTGACGGGCCTTGAGCGGGACGGACTGGTGGAAGTGGCGCCGGAGCTGCGGGCGACTGGGGGCAAGCCGGCGCAGGTATACGAGCTGACGACGGCGGGAGCGGAGCTGTTTCCGCGGGCGTACTCGCGGTTTCTGGCGGAGCTTGTGGGCGCGCTGGAGGCGCGTCGCGAAGGCGCGGTGTTGCGGCGGCTCCTGCGGGAGGCGGGTCGGCGGGCAGCGGGCCAGGCGGTGGAGGCGAAGGATGTGCGGCGGCGGGTGGAGGCGGCGGCCGAGGCGCTCCGCTCTCTGGGCGGTGATGTGGAGGTCGAGCAGGAGGGTCCGGTTCTGCGGATCCGCGGGCACGGGTGTCCGCTAGCGGCGGTGGTGGCCGAGCAGCCGTCGGCGTGTGTCATGGCTGAGGCGTTCGTGGCGACGCTGGTGGGCAAGCCGGTAGTCGAGAAGTGCGAGAAGGGCGCCCGGCCTCGCTGTGCCTTCGAAATCCGGAGCTGACGGGCGTTCGCGGTACCCGGCGCGAGCGCTCAGAGATGTGCCGATGCGGTCGGTCAAAACGGCTCCGAATCGAACCCGCGCACCACCGAGGGGCTGAACCGCCTGTCCGCTCCGGACCGGAGCGTCTAGATTGCCTGCATCCAGAATTGCGTCCACAGACAGACCGGCACTCATCCGCCCGGAGGTTTCCGCATGCGATCCTCTCGAATCCTGGCCAGCCTTCTGCTGCTTTGCGGGGCACAGGCTGCCTCGGCGCAGATTCCACGACGGGACTGGTTGTTCAAGGATGCGCGGAGCGAGCTGGCCGCGGCCCGTGTACGCGGAGACAAGGATGCGCTGCTGGTGATCGCGGCGATGCCGGGGCAGAACGCTGCGCTGGCGAAGACGATCACGGCGATGGGCGGCACGGTCCAGTACCGGAGCGACGACGTGGACTACATCCGGGCGCGCGTGCCGCTCGAAAAGGTGGAGTCGCTGGCGGCGGACAGGGCGGTCCACAGCTTCAGCATATCGCCGCGGCCGAACCAGGCGGGTGGCGGCGGTGGTGGTGGCGGGGAAACGACGATCAGCGCGACGGACACGACAAGGAAGCGCGTATGGCCGCCGCCGCTGCTCTCGTGGTATCCGGTGACGAACCGGTATGATCCGCTGGGCGACCTGCGCGCGCTCGATTTCCGGACCCGGAATCCGACATGGGACGGCCGCGGTGTTGGGCTCGCGATGATCGACATGAGCGCGGACCCGCTGCTGCCGGAGCTGCAGGTGGCGTATACGCTGGACGGCAAGATGGTGCCGAAGATCGCGGGTTTCGAGACGGCGATCGATGGCGATGAAGAGCCGGATGGCCGGTGGCTGGCGATGAAGGATGCGGTCACAGCGGAATCGGGCCAGATCCGCTACCAGGATCGCACGTACACGGCGCCGCGCGCGGGCACGTTCCGTATCGAGCTGCTGGATGAAGCGAAGTTCGATTCGCTTTCGCGCAACGGCATGAACAAGGACCTGAACCGGGACGGCAATCCGGAAGGTTCGAGCCGGCTGTTCGCCGTGCTCTGGGACGAGCGCACGAACGACGTGTGGGTGGACACGGACCAGGATGGCAACTTCACGAACGAGAAGATGCTGACGGACTACCGCACACGTCAGGAGTTCGGCGTATTCGGTCGGGACAAGCCGGAGACGTCGGTGCGCGAGTCGGTCGGTTTCGGCATCCAGATCGACAAGGTCAAGAAGCAGATCGCAATCAATGTCGGCGCGGCGTCGCACGCATCGCTGGTGGTCGGCGCAGCGCTCGCGAGCCGCGGCACGAGCGGCAAGTTCAACGGCGTGGCGCCGGGTGCGCAGCTGATCAACGTGGCCGAAGGCTGTGCGCCGTACGGCCAGACCGAGGCCGTGATCCAGGCGTTCCAGAACCCGAAAGTCGATGTGGCCTGGCTCGAGCACTGCTCGAACATCACGCGGCCCTATACGCTGCGCGATGGGCGCTTGACCACGACGGTCATCTACGAGCGGCTGATCGCGAAGTACCGCAAGGTGCTCATGGTGCCCACGCACAACTACCCGGTGCTCGGCGGAACGGATGACATCGTGATGGCCGCCGGCGCGATCGGCGTAGGCGGGCACGAAGGCAAGGAGAACTTCTTCATCAACCACGGCGTACGCGTGCCGCACGATGACAATCTGCTCATCACCGGCGGTTACGGTCCGATGGGGAACGGCGCGTTCGGTGCGGACATCATCTCGCCGTCGAACTACATCAGCACGGCGCGTGGCTGGGAAGAGACACGGCCCATCGCCGGCGGGCTCTACCGCCTGCCGCCCGGTTACACGATTGCCGGCGGCACATCGACGGCCACGCCCACGGCCACGGGCGCCGTCGCATTGCTGATCAGCGCGGCGAGGCAGACCGGGATCAAGCACGATCCGTATCGCATCCGCCACGCCATTATCAGCGGCGCCCGCTACGTCCCGCACATCCCGATCTACAAGCAGGGCAGCGGCGTACTGAGCGTCGAAGGCGCGTGGGAAGTGCTGAAGGCGCTGAACACCGCACCGGATCCCGTTAACATCGTCGCGCGCGCGCCTGTGCGTCACAACTTCTCGCACACGCTGCCCACGCCGCACGAGGGTGTGGGCCTCTACGAGCGCGGCGGCTGGACCGCCGGCCAGAGCGGGCAGCGAACGGTGACGTTCACGCGTACAACCGGCGCGCGCGAGCCCATGACGTTCGCGCTCAACTGGACCGGCAACGTGGACGGCACGTTCAGCTCGCCCGCATCCGTGACGCTGCCGCTGAACCAGCCGACGCCCGTGAACATCGCGATCTCACCCAGGGCGGCGGGCGCGCACACGGCCATGCTGACGCTGAATTCGGCCGTCATCCCCGGCCACTCGTACCGCATGCTCACGACGATCGTCGTGGGCGAGCAGCTCACGGCCGCCAACAGCTACACCACGCAGCTCAAGACGGAAGTGCCGCGGCCCGAGATGCGCAGCTTCTTCTATGACGTGCCCGAGGGCGTGAGCGCACTGCGCGTCGACATCGAATCCACCACACGCGAGGTGGCCGTGGCCGTCGTCCGGCCGGACACGCGCACCGCCAATGCTGTGCGCGCAGCACCGGGCGCCGGTGGTGGCCGCGGGGGCGGCGCGGGCGGCGCCGCGGCACGGCGCGCGAGCTACATCGTCAGCGACCCGATGCCCGGCACCTGGGAAGTACGGCTGGGCGACCTGGCCGATGTCAGCCAGTTCGATGCCATGCAGGCGGAGAAGGACGAGCCCGTGCCAGCGACGCCGGCGACGATCACGGTTTCCGCGATCGACGTGGACGTGAGCACGGCGCAGAACGGCGCGGCCGGCACCGCATCCACGCGGGACGTGTCCATCACGAACCGCCTGGCCGCGTTCAACGGCAACATCGCCGGCGTTACGGTCGGCAGTGCGCGCCGCGAGCGGCCGACCATCCGCCATGGCGAACAGCTGAACTACGAAGTCGATGTGCCCGCCGGCTCGACCTCGCTCATGGTCCGCACGAGCGATCTGGCCGATGCCGCCGCCGATCTCGACCTCTACGTCTTCGACTGCTCCGGCCGCGAATGCCGCAACCCGCAGACGGACAGCGATCCGATGGGCGACGAGATCGTGACCGTCCAGAATCCCGCGGCCGGCAAGTGGAAGGTCGTGATCGACGGCAACAGCGTACCGTCCGGCGCCACGACGTTTGCCTACCTCGACGTCGTGTTCAATCCGACGTACGGCTCGGTCATCACGGCAGACCTGGCGAAGGAGCGGAAAACCGGCGACCAGTGGACCGCGCAGGCGCACACCTGGATGGCGGGTGCACTGCCCGCCGGCCGCGAGCACTTCACCGCAATCCTGCTACAGGGCGCGCTCTCCGGCGGCGTGACCTTCGGCTTCAACCTCTTCGAGCTCGGCCGAAGCACGGGCGTGACCAGCAGCTCGATGCAGCGCTGACCGCTGCACACACCGTGTCGGGAAGGGGGAGCGGGGATTCCAGGATCCCGGCTCCCCTTTTCTCATGCACACCGGCCTGTGCGCCGCTCCCGAGGGCGTAACGGTCCGCGGCGTCGCCCGCCTGGTGGTGGCGTTGCGCCGTCAACTCGACACGCGCCGGGCTGGCCCCGGCCGGTGACGGGTTGACAGCGCTGAGCGCAGTGAACCTTGCATTGCGGCGTCGGCCTGAGTCGCGCGAGGCGGAGTTGACAGCGCTGAACGCGGTAAACTCGCATGCCGCGCCCGGCGCTGAGGCGCGTGACGAGTTGACAGCGTACGAATCGCGGTGAACCTGGCATGCGGCGTCGGCCGGCGTCGCGCGTGACGAGTTGACAGCGTGATGTGTGCCCTCGTCGCGGTGCGTCAGACGATGCCGTAGGCGAGCATGGCGTCGGCCACCTT
>Ga0187892_10010959_pt1 | contig 11285 bp, 7 predicted proteins | sample MA1701073metaG_FD_139345 | JGI IMG/M metagenome (GOLD analysis project Ga0187892, IMG submission 139345) | Bio-ooze microbial communities from a basaltic lava cave in the Kipuka Kanohina Cave System on the Island of Hawaii, USA - MA170107-3 metaG ... | reverse complement strand
GCATGGTCGAAGTGTCGTGGGCAACCGTGGAAGGCGGGCTGCGCGGCTTCGAGAACTTCGGCACCCATCTGATCCGCGGCGACGTCGACCGCTGGCTGCTGCGCCCGCGCGGGATCATTCTGCAAATCGCCGCGGACTGGTTCGAAATTCGCAAGCTCGGTCGTGTCGCGCAGGGCGCGCTGGTGTTGTGCATTGCAGTCGTGTGGCTCCGACTCGACGCAGCAGCCATCGCCTGGGTCGTCGCCGGCGTCGTGGGCGGGGTGCTGTTCTTCGCGGGTGTCGTCATCTTCGGCGCCGCCACGCAGTTCTGGACGCTCGGCCAGACGGCCGAGCTGCAAAACATGCTGACCTACGGCGGCAGCGCAGCGCTGACGTACCCGGTGTCGATCTACTCGCGGTGGTTCCGTCGGGTGCTGACGTACGGCGTCCCGCTCGCTTTCGTCAACTACTTCCCCGCGCTCGCTGCGTTGGGACGCACGGAGAGCGCCGGCTGGCCGACCTTCGTGCCGTGGTTGTCGCCCGTCGTGTGCCTGGCTGTCCTGTTCGCAGCCCGAGCCCTCTTCGCGCGCGGTCTCGTGCGATATGAATCGACCGGCAGCTGAAGAGTGTGTCGATACATGTGCAAACCCGGCTTCGACGGGCTCAGCCTGAGCGGTTGCTGGTCGCTTTTTTCGGAGTGTTTTTCGCTCACCCTGAGCCTGTCGAAGGGCGAGCGTCCGTTTATCGACACTCGCTGAAACGGGGGGAGACGCGTTGAATGATCGAAGTGCGCGAGCTCCGCAAACAGTACCGCGTTGCGCGGCACCACCGTGGCACGCTGGGGGCGCTGCGGAATCTGCTCGAGCCGCGCTACGACGTGGTGCGCGCCGTGGACGGCATCACCTTCGACATCGCCGCGGGCGAGTTCGTCGGGTTCATTGGTCCGAACGGCGCGGGCAAATCAACGACCATCAAGATGCTTACCGGTGTGCTGGAACCGACAGCGGGGTCCGTGCGCGTTGCAGGTCGCACACCGCGGCGCGAGCGCCTCGCGCACGTGGCGCACATCGGCGTGGTCTTCGGCCAGCGCAGCCAGCTGTGGTGGGATTTGCCGGTCATCGAATCCTACGAGCTGCTGCGGCATGTCTATCGTGTCGCCGAAGACGCCTACCGACAGCAGCTGGATCGTTTGGTCGGCCTGCTGGAAATCGGCGCTCTCCTCGATATACCGGTCCGCAAGCTCTCGCTCGGCCAGCGCATGCGCTGCGAGCTCGCCGGCGCGCTCATCCATTCGCCCGACCTGATCTTTCTCGATGAACCAACCATCGGTCTCGACGTCATTGCCAAGGAAACCATCCGCGCCTTTCTGGCCGACGAGAATCGTGCGCGCGGCACGACGGTTGTGCTGACGACGCACGATTTGTCCGACATCGAGCGGTTGTGCCCCCGCATGATCCTCATCGACCATGGACGGGTCGTGTACGACGGCGCCGTCGACGACATTCGCCGCACGCTCGGACGCGAACGCCGGCTCCGCATCGACTTCGATGGCCCGGCACCCACTGCGATACCCGAAGGCGTCGAGATTCAAGAACGCGCCCCGCAACGTCTCGTTCTGGGCTTTGATCGCGATCGGGTGGCCGCGCACGAGCTCATCGCCTGGCTCGCGGCGCGCGCACCGATCGCCGACCTGGCGCTCGAGGAGACACCGATCGAGCGCATTGTGGCGGGCATCTATCGCGACGGGCTGCCAAGGTGAGGAAGGTGTCGGGTTTCTGGTGTCGATATCGGGTTTCGGGTTTCACGTTTCGGGGTTTCAGGTGTCGGGTATCGCGTGTCGCGTATCGGGTGTCGAGTTTCGGGTGTCGGGTGCCAGGTGTCATGTGGCCGGTGCCAGTTAGGGTTGGTTTTCGGGGGTCGCAAACCGACTGCGACTCTCGCAGATACCGCGTCACCCGATACCTGACACCCGACACCTCACACCTGACACCGCATCACGCGTTCACAACATTGACCGGCTTTCCCGCGAGGAACGCTCGCACATTCTGGACGCTTGTCTCCATCAGCCGCCGGCGCGCTGCCAACGTCGCCCAAGCGATGTGCGGCGTAATGATGCAGTTGCGTGCCGTGAGCAGTGGATTGTCGACAACAATCGGTTCGGTGGAGGCGACATCCACCGCGGCGCCGGCGAGCACCCCGGCGTTGAGGGCGTCGGCGAGGTCGCGCTCGGCGATCAGCCCACCGCGCGCGGTGTTGATCAGGAAGGTGCTTGGTTTCATGCGGCCGAGCAATGTCGCGTCGACAAAACGGGCGTTCTGTTGCGTCAGAGGGCAATGCAAACTGACCACATCCGCCTCGGCGAACACGGCGCGAATATCTGCCCAGATGACTGGATAGGGTGGTGCATCCCGCCGCCGTCCAGTTGCCGCCATGACCCGCATACCGAGCGCGTGCGCGACGCTGCCGACGCGCTGGCCGATCCGCCCGAGCCCGATGATGCCCATGGTCTGGCCGGCCAGCTCGACGAGCGGCACCTTCCAGAAAGAGAAGTCCGGTGCACGGGTCCATTCTCCGGCGTGTACCGCCGCGTCATGCAGACCGACGTGCGCACAGAGCTCCAGGAGGAGCGCGAAAACGTGCTGGACGACCGCCTCGGTGCCGTACTCCGGCACGTTGGACACCGGGATGCCGCGTGCCCGGGCTGCCGTCACGTCGACGACGTCGTATCCGGTCGCCAGCACCGCGATGAACTGGAGATCCGGTAGCTGCTCAAGTACTTCGGCCGGGAGGCGCGTCTTGTTGGTGAGGATGATCTCGGCAACACGGGCCCGGACGGCGACTTCCTCAGGGTGGGTGCGCTTAAATACCATCACGTCGCCCAGCGCTTCGAGCGCCGTCCAGGGATTGTCGCCAGGATTCAGAGTCTGACCATCAAGCACGACGATGCGCATGGATGGAAGCTACAAGCTTCAAGCCACAAGCTTCAAGCCAGATGGAACAGGCTCCAAGCTGCAAAGCCGGAGAAAATTGGGAAGTGCCTATGGCCGTTGCGACTCGGGCGGTTCGCGAAACAGACCTTCGTAGCGGTCGACGGGACGGCCAGCGGCCTGCAGCGCCTCGACGAGGCGTTGTGTGCGCTCCTGGCTCTGAAGCAGCGCCGGCCGGTCAGCGACCATCGTGTCCAACGGAACGGTGTATCGTTCGAGGTACGCCGCCGCGGGTTCGTTGAACACCATACCGCCCGCGGCGCGAAACTCGACGAGCATGTTGTCGTCGGTGTTGACGGGGACATCGCGGACGAGATGACGGACCGCATCGGAACCCAGGCCCACAGTTGCCAGGATCTGTTCGGGCGTCACGATGTGAATACCCGCCAGCGCTGCCGCTGCGGTCGGCATTGCCATGCGGCGTTCGACCTCTGCCATGTCGAATCGCATCGTTGTGCGCGATCCGACGACGATCGTCTCGACACCGCCGGGCACGATGAACACCAACGTCTCCGGAAACACGGATTGGAACGTCGCCAGGATGGTGCGGTAGGTCTCAAAGGACATCTCATACAACTGCACCCATTGTGCAAAGACGCCGTCCGCCCTGAGGCGCGCTGCGGCCAGGCGATAGAAGTCCGCCGTGAACAGATTTGCCACTCCGGCCACCCACGGATGCGGCGGCTCGGAGATGATGACATCGTATGTATCCGGCGCGGTGAGCAGGATATGGCGCGCATCGTCGTCGTAGAGCCGCACTCGTTCGTCTGCGAACGCCTCGTGGTTGACATGCGTGAACCAGCGTGACGCTTCGACAACCGCGGGCTCGATCTCGACCGCCGTGACTTGACGAACCGGCATTTGCAGCGCTGCACCGACGGTGACGCCGCTGCCCCAGCCGATGATGAAGACGTCCTCCGACCGCGGCGCCATCAAGATCGGAATCATGGCCAGCAACACTTGCGTCACCATGTCGTCCGGGCCGTCGCTCGCATTGGTGCGCGCGTCGATCGACAGGGCCCGCCCTTCGTCCGACTCCAGGACCATGACGCTGGCCGTGCGACCTTCACGCTGATACACCGGCCGCTCTTCCGAGTTGACCGCTTGCTCCACACCCTGAAGATGGCGTGCCGGCTCGAACACACCCGCGTGCAGCTGGACATAGTTCCAGCTTGGACACAGCAGCACGCCCGCACCAATGAGCACCGCGATTGTCAGTGTCGCAGACGACCTCCAGGGTGGCCGCGTCGTGGTGTGGGCCAGCATCAGCCCCATGGCACAGGCCGCCACCGACCAACCGAGAAGCGTGCGCTGTGTTCCGAATACGGGAATCGCCAGGAAGCCGGTCAACAAGCTGCCGGCGATCGCACCAATCGTGTTGACTGCATACACTCGACCGACCGCACTGCCGGTGCCGTGAGCGCCTTCCGGAAGGGCACCCATCAAGACCAGCGGGAGGATCGTACCGGCGGTCGCAACCGGTAGGAAGAGGATGAGGAACGACGCGACCACCGCACGCGACACAGGACCAGAAGGGCTCTGGGGTCCCCAGAGCGTATAGAGCTCGAGGTACCACGCGGGCAGCTGATTGACGGCGTACACCGCGGCAAGCGTGCAAAAGGCAGTGACGACGTATGCGACGCTTATTGGTGGGAGTACCGCAGCGCTGTGACGGCCGGAGCGCGCCGCCCAAGCGCTGCCGGCGCCCAGCGCCACGAGATAGACGAGCAGCACGCTGCTAAACGCGTAGGTCGTCGAGCCCACGATCAGCGAGAGCAATCGCGTCCATGCGACCTGGGTGCTCAGCGTCAGCATGCCGGAGAGGAAGGCGGCGCCGAGCAACGCCCAGCCGACGTGATGGGAGGTGTGGGCCACAGCGGGTTGGGCAGCGACAGGCTGACTCCTGGCGGATTCGGCTGGCAGCGCCCACACGACGACGGCGACGGCGATGTTGAGTCCGGCACCGACGACGATCGTCCCCCACACGCCGATCGACGGCAAGAGAAAGAAGCCCGCCGCAACCACTCCGAGTGCCGCACCGATCAAGTTCAATGTGTAGAGCCATTGGGGCGCGAGACGGCGCTCGTGCTGGTGCGCCACATACTGCGCGAGCAGCGGCAAGGTCGCGCCCATCAGGCTGGTCGGGATGAGCAGAAGTGCGCTGGCGACCACCAGACGGAGCAGACTGAAGACGGCAAACGACGGATGGAATTGCTCCCACAGCCAGCTGTACAGGGGGGCGGTCACCTGCAGGAGCAGCGGCAAGGCGAGCGCGTAGAGCCCGATCAGCAGCTCCAACCATGCGTACGTACGCCGCGCATCAGCCAACCTTTCGCTGCGTCCGCCGATGAGAGTGCTGCCGAGCGCCAATCCCCCCATGTAGGCGGCGACGACGGTGCTCACCGCCAGTGTGCTGACGCCAAAGAGGTGGCCCAGGAGGCGACTCCAGACGATCTCATGGATCAGTCCAGCGCTTCCGGACACGAGGAACGCCGCGGCAAGAATGGCGAGCACCGGGAACCTCGGGCCCGGTTCTCCTGCCGCGCCGGCCATGGCCGGCTGCTGCCGTCGCCGATCTCGTCGCGCCGACTTTGCCACTGCGACGTTGATATCGCATCGGGCTCACGGAGGGCGCAAGTGTCAGGGTGCTGTCTTGATTGCGCGACGTCGTGCCCGACCGAACGCGCCTGGAGGTCGCGTTCCATCTCATTTGCGTTGGGTGTACAAGGTGGCACGCGCCCTCCGGGCGCGTTTCGTTGCACGGTTGATGCGCCCCGCGGACGAGATCAGGACAAATACCGGTTCGGCGGTTTCGCTTGAGCGTACAACTTGGAACAAGTAGGCAAGAGCCGAGACAGATGACACGATCGACAAAGGCGGTGCTCTTCGACTTTGGCGGAACACTCTACGACTACGCGTTGCTCGAGACCGCGGAGCGGGAAAGTCTGGTCGAGCTCGTGCGGTCGAGTGGGCTCAAGACCAGCGCCGACGATGTCGTGCAGGCGCATCGCGCGGCGCTGCGGCAGGTCTTTCGCGACTACCTGCCGCGCTCGTACTATCTGCATCGCGACATGTTTCGCGATGCGGTGGTCGACATGTTGCGGAGTCTGGGTGCCAACGCGGACGACGGGCAGCTCGATCGTTACCGAGCGCTGCAGTGGTCGTGGCACACCCGCGATTTTCAGCTTCGTGACGGCGTGCGTGAGACGCTGGCTCAGTTGCGGGCGCGCGGAGTGCAGCTTGGGCTCGTCAGTAATATCGACGACGATCAGCTCAACCACCTGATGGGTGTGGCCGGACTCCGGGACGCCTTCGACTGGCTCCTTTCCAGCGAGCAAGTCGGCTCGTGCAAACCCGATCCGGCGATCTTCGCCGAAGCACTGCGCCGCGCCGGCTGTCCACCGCAAGAAGTGCTCTTCGTCGGCGATACGCTTCTGCAAGACATCGCCGGGGCCAATCGTGCCGGTATGCGCTCCGTGCTGCTATGGCATCGCGACGATCGTCCACCGCCGGACCACGGTCCGCGTCCGCATCACATCATTCGGCGCATTTCGGACGTGCTGACGATACTCGAGTAGGATAGTTTCGAGTTACAAGGTTCAAGTTACAAGCCAGAAGACTCCGTGGACCCTGGTCAGTCGCGCCCCTGGCTTGAAGCTTGTCACTTGCGACTTGTAGAGTTGTAACTTGCAGAGATGACCGAACTCGACATTGCCCACGTCGGTGAGGACGTACCGCTGCTCGAAGGCATGCGCACCTGCCGAGCCTTGCGCCGCCTGCGCGCCGAGCGGCGTCCGGTTGAGACGTGTCTGTCGTGGGAGCGGTTTGGTGGAGGGAGTGAAAGCTTGGGGGTGTGAGGCTTGGGGGCTTGGGGGCTTGAAGCTGGGGCGTTGGGGAATTCGTCGTAACTACAGTAGTGCTCTTGTGCACGCTGGATGTGGCGGGCTCTTGTGCGTGTTGGGTGTGGCGGGTTTGATTGCGCGCTGCGTCCGAATCGGGCGCAGGTCGGATCCGCGACTCGGTCGTAGAATTGCTCGGGGCGGGAAGTGCGGCTTGCGGGTCCGTGGGCCTGGCGCGGCCGGCTGGTAGGCGAAAGCTGGGGCATAAGGTAAAGGCATGGGCTAAGGGCTGGCGCGATGGTGTGCTCGGCATGTGGATTCGGCAACCCCGACGGTCTGCGGTTTTGCGGCGGCTGTGGCGCGGCTTTGCCGGCGCCGTGCGCCCGCTGTGGCTTCGAGAACCCTTCTGGCTTCCGGTTCTGCGGGCAATGCGGCACGCAACTACAGGGGTCAGGGGCTGGGGGTCGGGGACTAGGGGCTAGTAATCATACCAGCCCCCAATCCCCAGCCCCCAACCCCCGTCCTCGCGATCCCCGTTCCTACACGCCGCGTCATCTCGCCGAGAAAGTCCTGACCTCGCGCTCGGCGCTCGAGGGCGAGCGTAAGCAAGTTACCGTGCTGTTCGCCGACGTACAGGGCTCGATGCAACTGGCCGAGGACCTCGATCCGGAAGAGTGGCACCGGATCATGAACCGCTTTCTCGAAATTCTCACCGACGGCGTGCACCGTTTCGAAGGCACGGTGAACCAATACACCGGCGACGGAATCATGGCGCTGTTCGGTGCGCCGATTGCGCACGAGGATCACGCGCATCGGGCGTGTTACGCCGCCTTGCACTTGCGCGATGAGCTGCGGCGCTACGCCGACCAGCTGCGCGTCGAGGCGGGGCTCAACTTCGCCGTGCGCATGGGCGTGAACTCGGGTGAAGTCGTCGTCGGCAAGATCGGTGACGACCTGCGCATGGACTATACGGCGCACGGTGCCACGGTCGGCTTGGCCGCGCGGATGGAGCAACTCGCCGAGCCCGGTAAGGTGTTGCTCACCGAGCATACTGCGAAGCTGATTGCCGGCTTCTTCCAGCTGCGTGACCTCGGCGTCGCGCACGTCAAAGGGGTCAGCGATCCGGTGTGCATTTATGCTCTCGAGGATGTCGGGGTGTTGCGCACGCGCTTCGATCTGTCGCGCAGCCGCGGCCTCTCGAAGTTCGTCGGACGGGCCAACGAAATGGGCCGCCTCGAAGCCGCCCTGGAGCAGGCCGCAAGCGGGAGGGGCCAAATCATCGGCGTGGTGGCGGAGCCCGGCGTCGGCAAGAGCCGGCTCTGTCACGAGTTCACCGAACACTGCCGCGCGCGAGGCGTGCGGGTGACTCAGACTCAGGGCCTGCCGCACGGTCGCATGATTCCGCTGCGGCCCTGGATGGAGCTGTTGCGGAACTACTTCGGGATTCTCGACTCCGACACGGACGAGACCGCACGCGACAAGGTCGCGGGTCGCCTCCTCCGACTGGCCCCGGATCTCGCTGAAAACCTCCCCGTCCTCTTCGAATTCCTCGGCATGCCCGATGCGCACCGGCCAGCCCCACCGCTCGATCCCGAAGCGCGACAGCGGCGGATCTTCGAGATCACCCGACGCGCCATGCGGGCACGGAGCGAGCACGGCGAGACGCATGTCATCCTTTTCGAGGACCTCCATTGGTTCGACGACAGTAGTGCCGCGTTCCTCGCCGACATGCTCGCCGCGGTCGGCGAGACCCGCACGCTGGCGCTCGTCAACTTTCGCCCCGAGTTCCAAGCGGAGTGGATGCACAGCCCGTTCTACCACTCCATCGCCCTGCGGCCGCTCCCCGAGACTGCGATCACCGAGCTGCTCGATGACATCCTCGGCACGGATCATTCGATACAGGCGCTGGCAGCGGTCATCCTGGAGCGCACCGCCGGAACCCCGTTCTTCGTCGAGGAGCTCATCCGCGATCTCGTCGAGACCGGCCGTCTCGAAGGCACGCCCGGCGCGTACCGGTTGCGCCAACCGGTGAGCACGGTGCCGACGCCACCGAGCGTGCAGGCCATCCTGGCCGGGCGCATCGATCGGCTGTCGCCGCGAGACAAGGACGTCCTGCAAGTTGCCGCGGTCATTGGGAAGCAGTTCAGTGAACCGCTCCTCGAGCGGGTGCTGGCTTCGCGCGATGTCGCCGGCACGGACGGTGGGGGTGTGGCGCACGCTGGTGTCCGGGGAGCCTTGCAGGCTTTGCAGACTGCCAACTTCGTCTACGTGCAGAGCATCTATCCAGAGGCCGACTACGTCTTTCAGCACCCCGTGACGCAGGAGATCGCCTACAACTCCCAACTCGGCGAGCGGCGCGCCCGCATCCACGCCGCGGTGGCGCGTGCCATCGAGGCGGGTGACGCCGCCAAGCTCGACGCCCAGGCCGCGTTGCTGGCGTATCATTGGCAGCACGGGGGCGAGTTGGCGCGGGCGGTCGAATGGCACCGCCGGGCTGCCGACTGGATGGGCAGACGCGACCGCCGGGGCGCACGGGCTCATTGGCAGCAGGTGGTGGCGCTGTTGGAGCGTTGCCCGGATACTCCCGAGATGCTGGCGCTCGCCGTCCTGGCGCGCCAGCGACTGTTGGTAAGCGGCGTATTCGTGGGCATGTCCCATGCAGAGGCCGAGCAGCTGTTCCGGGACGGGACAGCGATCGCCATGCGGCTCGAAAGTCCCCTGCCCCAGTTGCTCCTGACCATGGGCTTCGGTCTGACGCGGATGTTTGCCGGCGCGCCGGCGGAAGGGGTCCAGCACATGGAGGAAGGGTTGCGTGTCGCCGAAGCAACCGGCGACCGCTTTCCGCGTTATCTCATCCGCGTCGCCCTGATCTCGCCACTGGTGCACACCGGTCGCCTGCACGAAGCGCTCGCCCGGAGCGAGGAGGCCGAGGGGCTCAGCGGCGGCGATCCGCAGCTCGGTGTCGAGCTGACGGGATTCAGCCCCTTGGGTGTCATGTACGCGAACCGCGCGCAGGCACTGACCTACCTCGGCCGCTTGGCGGAGGTACGGCCTGCACTCGAGCGCGCCAACGAGATCGCGCAACAACGGCGCGACCCCGAGCTGCTGTCGATGGTGAACGTGTTCGAAGTGCAGGCCTGTGACATCACCGGCGATGGCCCGCGCGCGATGCCCTTCGCGCAACGGGCCGTCGAGATCGCCGAGGGCAATGACAGTCCGCAGCTGCGCGTCGGCGGCTACGGTGCGCTGGCCCTGGCCCTGTTGCTGAACCGCGACTGGCACGGCGCCCTCGAAGCGCTGCGCGTCGCACTCGGCGCCATGCGTTGCGAAGGGACCGGGCGCTTTCTCGAGGTGCCGTATCTCGTGCATGAGGCCGCGGCGCTGGCAGGCTGTGACGATCTGGACCGGGCCCGCGCGCAGCTCGACGACGCCTTGGCGTTGGCCGAGGCGCGCGGCGGCACCTTGTCGCAAGTATACGCGCAGCTGACGCTCGCCGGTGTCCTGACGCGTCTCGGCGACTCCCAGGCACTGCAGAGGGCAGACGACACTGTCGATGCAGCGGCTCGCCTCATCGAAACGACCGCGGCGCGGGCTTACGAGCCACGCCTCCATTGGTACCGCGCTGGCGTGCAACGCCGGCGCGGCGACCTCGACGCGTGCGTCGCGTCGTTGCGCACCGCCCATCGTGTGTTCGTTGCGTTGGGCGCGACGCCGCGTGCCAAGCATGTCGCCGCCGAGCTGCTGGGACTGGGGGTGCGGACCAACGAGCCCGACACGCCAGACGGTGAGGGACGGATCGCTCCATAATCGACGGAAAGATTTGATAACGCTGCACCAGTCCTCCCATGCCCAAGCCCGTATCCCTGCCCGGTTCTTTCGGTAACATCGGCTTGGGCAGGGCCATGGGCTCGGGCATGGGGTGCAAACGCGGGGGTCGAGCATGAAGGTCTTCATCAGTGTCGACATGGAAGGCGTCTCCGGGCTGGTGCGCTGGGCCGACGTGATCACCGCGGGCCTCGACTTCGCGCGCAACCGCCGCTTCATGACCCAGGACGCCAACGCCGCGATTGCCGGTGCGTTTGGTGCCGGTGCCACGGAGGTCATCGTTGAAGAGAATCACGGCGTCGAGGAGCTCTGCGATCTCGTCCTGGACGAGATCGACCCGCGCTGCCGTGTCATCCGTGGTGCCGGACGTCCGACCGCGACCACCATGGCGGGCCTCGATGCCAGTATCGGCGTCGTGCTGCTGGTCGGCCATCATGCCCGCGCCGGCTCGCGCCCCGGCATCATGGCGCATACGGTGTCGTACGAACAGTTTCGCGCCGTGCGCGTCGGCGGACGCGACTGCGGTGAGCCGGAGATCTTCACCATCCGCGCCGGCGAGCTGGGTGTTCCGGTCGGGCTGATCACGGGTGACCAGGTGGTTTGCGCACAGCTCCGCGGTCGCGCGCCGTGGGCCGAGGCCGTCGAAGTCAAGCAT
>Ga0187892_10010958_pt1 | contig 11286 bp, 6 predicted proteins | sample MA1701073metaG_FD_139345 | JGI IMG/M metagenome (GOLD analysis project Ga0187892, IMG submission 139345) | Bio-ooze microbial communities from a basaltic lava cave in the Kipuka Kanohina Cave System on the Island of Hawaii, USA - MA170107-3 metaG ... | reverse complement strand
GTTGTCCTGATTGAAGAGGGCCTGGAGTCCCTTCACCACCTCGGGGTGATCGGCCGCGAATCCCCGGGAGCCGTTCAATCCCTGCTCTTCGCCGCTCCAGTGTCCCACCAGGATGGTGCGCTTGGGTGCCGGATACGCGGCTCTGAGGATCCGCATTGCCTCGAGCATGGTGACCGAGCCGGTGCCGTTGTCGGTCGCGCCGCTGCTGCCGTCCCAGGAATCGAAGTGGGCCGACAGCATGACGTACTCATCCGGCCTGGTGGAACCCTTGATCTCCGCGAGGACGTTGAAGACCGGGACTTCGCCCTGGAACTCGGCCTCGGCGGTGACCCGGAGCATCGGGCCCTGGTTCCGCTCGGTGAGGCGATAGACGAGGCCGTAGTCCTCGCAGCTCAGCGCGAGGGTCGGCACGACTCTGGTTTGGGCCTGAAAGATCCGCGTCGAGCCCCACCCGCCGGTCCAGTTTGTCGTGATGACACCGGCTGCCCCGGCGTTCTCGAGTCGCTCGGCCATCGTCCGGTTGATCCCGCGGCCCTGCCACGCCTGGCGATTGAGCTGGCGAGCCCGGCTGAATTCGTCGAAGGCGTTCTGCCCGGCCCACTGGACGTAGCTCGAATCGGGCCGGCACGAAGCTTCCGCAAGCGAACCGAGGACGAACTTGCCCTTCACTTGGGCAAGCCACGCGGTGAACTTTGCCGAATCGGCCGGGGGAGGCAGAATCGTCGTACCGCCCTGGACCGCCTTGCCCTTGGTACCCGGACTCCAGCCAAGCATCCCTCCCTCGAGACTCCGGACCCGTGGGGCAATGAGATCCACGTGGCTGGGCCCTCGTTTCCACCCAACCCACGTTCCGTATTGCTCGGTGCGAGCCGGAATCCCCCATTTGGTGTAGGTGGCCTTGAGCCACTCCTGACCCGAGGTCATCCCCGGCGTCCCGGTGAGGCGGGGCCCGACCGAATCCGTGAGCACCTGGATCAGGCTCATGGCCTGGGAGTTGACCATGCCCTCGGTCCAGATCTTCCGGAGGACGGCATCGTCGGTGGGGAAAGACTGGCTTTGGAGAGGTGCCGCCGCCAGGAGGGCCGTGAAGACGAGGAGAGGCGTTCGAGACATGTGGATTCCCTTGGAGCTATTGGCTACTGGCTACTGGCTACTGGCTGCTAGTCCAGATAATACCGCTTGTTGTTCCTCGCCATTTCTACGAGCGCGGGAGCGGGCGTAAAGCGAGGCCCGAACTGCGCGGTGAAGCTCTCCAGCAGGCTCACTACCTGGGCCGCGCCCTGGGTATCGATGAACCGGAGCGGACCGCCGCGGAAGGGCGGGAATCCAATGCCGAACACCGCCCCCAGATCACCATCCCGCGGCGACCGCACCACTCCTTCTGCGTGCGCCTTGGCCGCTTCGTTGAGCAGCATCAGCACCAGCCTCTGCTCGGTGGCATCCAGATCGACTGACGCGAGCGGTTTGACCCCCAGAAGTTTGTATGCGGCCGGGTCGGGTTCGGTCTTGTGCCCACCGTGATAGAGGTAGAATCCCTTGCCGGCCTTTCGGCCCAATCTGCCATCCTCCACCATCCTGGAAACACCGGGGCTGGGGCGCATCCGATCGCCGTAGGCCTGGTGCATGACTGCACTCGCCTTGAGCCCGACGTCCATGCCGACTTCGTCGAGCAGGGTGATCGGTCCGACGGGAAACCCGAACCGCACCATCGTCCGGTCAATCACATCAATCGGCACACCCTCGGCCAGCAGATGACCCGCTTCGTTGAGATACGGGAACAGAATCCGATTCACCCAGAAGCCGGGATGATCTCCCACCACGATCACCGTTTTGCCCATCCGACGGCCGAATCGGACCGCGGTGGCGATGGCGTCCGGTCCGGTCGCCGCGGCGGGGATCACCTCGAGCAGCGGCATCCGGTCCACCGGGGAAAAGAAATGCATGCCGAGGATGCGTTCGGGACGTTTGGCTCCTTCGGCGATACTGGCGATGGGAATCGTGGACGTGTTGCTGGCGAGCACCGTGTCGGCGCGGACCACCTGCTCGGCTTCCGCAACCACGGTGCGCTTGACGGCCAGGTCCTCGAACACCGCCTCGATCACGAGGTCGGCATTCTCGAATCCGCGCCAGTCTCCGGACCCGGTGACGAGCGCCGATTTGTTGCGGAATTCGCGGTTGGTAATCCGGCGGCGCTCGAGCTGGCCGCGGAGCACCTGGAGCGCGGCGTTGATGCCCCGGCCGACTCTGGGGAGGTCGGCATCTTTCAGCCTGGCCTCCACGCCGGCCTGGGACACCGCGGTCCCGGCAATGCCGGCTCCCATGAACCCGGAGCCCACCACGCCGAGCCGGCGCACGTCTATCGGTTTGGCAGAGCCTGCTGGGACCCCGTCTTCCTTCTTGAGCGCATTGGTGGCGAAGAAGATTCGCACCAGGTTACGGGAGACTTCGCCGGTCGCGAGCGCGCCGAAATGGCTGGCCTCGGCCGTCAGGCCGGCCTTCATGCCTCGCTCCATTCCGGTCCGGACGGCATCGAGTGCGGCGAGCGGCGCGGGGTAGTGCCCGCCGGTCTTCTTCATGACCTGTTTCTTTGCCCCGCGGTAGACCAGCAGCCGGCCGATCGGGTTGCGGTCGAGCAGGAAGCTCCCGCGGGATTTGCGGACCGGCACCCCGTGGCGAGCCAGGCGATCTGCCGCTGCCAGCGCGGTGCTCTTCAGGATGCTGGGCGGAACAAGCTCATCCACGATGCCGAGCTTGAACGCCTTGGCCGCCCGCTCGGTGCGCCCGGCAAGGATGATGTCGAGGGCAGCCCGGGTCCCGATGGTTCGGGGCAGTCGCTGGCAGCCGCCGGCCGCAGGGAGGATGCCGATCTGGACCTCGGGAAGGCCAATGATCGTTTTGGGCGAATCCGTGGCTATCCGATAGCTGCAAGCGAGGGACAATTCGCACCCCAACCCGACGCAGGCGCCGTGGATCGCGACTACGATCGGCTTGGGAAAGCGCTCCAGCCGGTCGAGCATCTCCTGCCCGGCCCTTGCCAGGCCGGTTCCCTGCTCCGCGGTCTCGATCCGGATGAACTCGTTGATGTCCGCACCGGCGACGAAGCTGTCGGCTTTGCCGGAGATGATCACGACCGCGCGGAGGGAGGGATCCTCGCGGACCTTCGCGAGCAGCACCTCGAACTCTTCGATCACCCCGCTGCCGAGGACGTTGACCGGCTCCCCGTGCGTATCGAGGGTGAGTACGGCGATACCGTCCATGGACGTGAGGGTGAAGGCGCCCATCTATTTGCTCACGTTCTCCAGCACCATGGCAAACCCCATCCCTCCTTGCGCACAAATCGAGATCAACCCGAACTGCACGCCACGGCGAACCATCTCATTGCTCAAGGTGGTGACGAGGCGGGCGCCGGTCGCGCCGAACGGGTGCCCGATCGCAATCGAGCCCCCCATGACGTTGGCGCGATCCCAGTCCACTTCCCCAAGGGGGTCGGACCGGCCGATCTTGGTGGCCCACGCGCGAGTGGACCAGGCCTGGGCGTTGGACAGCACCTGCGCGGCAAAGGCCTCGTGGATCTCCAGCAAGCCGAGGTCCTTCCAGCCGATACCGGCGCGGTCCAGTGCAAGCGGAACCGCCCAGGCCGGTCCCATGAGAAGCTGCCAGCCGGGGTCTACCGCGGAGACGGCGTAGCTTCGGATGGCGGTGAGAGGACGGAGGCCGAGGCTCCTGGCTTTGGCCTGGTCCATGAGGAGGACCGCGGCGGCGCCGTCGGTGAGCGGGGACGAATTGCCCGCGGTGACCGATCCGTAGCGGCGGTCGAACACGGGGGTGAGCCCGGCCAGGGCCTCGAGGCTCGTGTCGGTCCGGATGCCGTTGTCGGTCGAGGTGACCTCGTCGAGCCCGGGCCCTCCGAACCAGGGAGCGATTTCGGCGGTGAGCCGGCCATCCGCGGTGGCCGCGGCCGCGCGCTGGTGACTCAGCAGAGCGTAGCGGTCCTGGGCGTCGCGGGAGATGCCGTTCTCCTTGGCCATTTTCTCGGCCGACTGGCCCATGGTTTCGCCGGTCGAGGGCTCGGCGATCGCGGGGGACACCGGGACGAGGTCACGCGGCCGTACCGAGGCCAAGAGCCTAACCCGCTGGCTCAAGGAACGCGCTTTGGATGCGGCAACCAGGATCCGGCTCATCCGGCGGGAGTGCAGAATGGGGACATCAGACAGCGATTCCACGCCTCCCGCCAGCACCGTGTCGGCATGGCCCAGCCGGATCTGGTCGTGGGCATTGGTGATGGCCTGGCCGGCGGACGCGCAGGCGCGGTTCAGGCTGTATGCGGGAACGGTGCGGGGGAACTGGGGAAGGAGCGCAACCTCACGGGCGACGTTCGGGGTCAGGACCGACTGGATCACCTGCCCGAAGATCACCTCGTTCACCTCCTGGCCGTCGAGCCCGATGCGGTACAGGAGCTCGCGGCTCACGAAGCGGGCGAGATCGACCGCGAGGGTATCGCGGTACACCGTGCCGCTTCGCGCGAAGGGAGTGCGGGTGCCAGCGATGACGACGGGCCGCCTCGAGGAGGCAGCAAACAGATCGAGAGCCAGGCTTTGGGTGCCTCCGCTACGCCCGCTGGGCCAGGACCGAGGCCAGGGCAACCCACCGGGCGTTGTCTACCGGCTCGATCACTTCACGGCCATGCACCACGAGGAGGGGGCGAACGATGGTGGTCAATTCTCCGGACTTGAGCAGGTGGCGATCATTGGTCGGCCCCCATCCGTATTCTTTCTGGGTCTCCAGGAAGGTCTCGTAGAGGATGAACCCGCCCTGCGCAACCAGCTCGATGATGGCGGTCATTCGCTCGCGGTCCAGGTAGTTGAACACGAGCACGGCGTCGAACCGTCCGAAGTCGGGCCAGTTCGCGTCGAGGTCCAGCTCGCGCCAGTCAATGGCGAGCCCCCGCTCCTTGGCCTCCTGGCGGCCGATTTCCAGGCGGGCCGGATCCCGGTCTACCGCGGTAACCCGGGCCCCGAGCGCCGCCGCTGCCAGGGCGTGGCGGCCGGTGCCGCAGGCCAAGTCGAGGACTGTCCCTCCCGGCTTGATCCGGTGGGCATGCCAGATGAACCAGCTGCTAGGCCGTGCCACTTCCGTCGCATCGGACGAGTCGGAGTAAACTCCTAGCACATGCCTCCTTCGGTTCGAACCTCGCTCCAGGCCCTGGAAGAAGGGCGACACGACCTGCTCGTCATCGGCGGCGGCATCACCGGGGCTGGCATCGCCCGGGATGCGGCCCTCCGCGGGATGGCCGTTGCCCTGGTCGAGGCGGGCGACTTCGGGTCCGGTACCAGTTCGCGCTCCAGCCGGCTGATCCACGGCGGGCTCCGTTACCTGGAGCAACGGCGATTCCACCTGGTTTCCGAATCTCTGCGGGAGCGCAACGTCCTCCTCCGGCTCGCGCCCCACCTCGTCCGGCCGATCGAGATCCTTCTCCCGTTCTACCGCGGCGACCGGGTCCCGGGGTGGAAGGTCCGCCTGGGACTCACCCTGTATGACATGCTCGCCGGGACGGGTAATGTGCGCCGCCACCAGAACCTCGGCAAGCGAGCCCTGAAAGAGGTTGAGCCGCTGATCCGGGAGCGGGGGTTGACGGGAGGTGCCCGGTATTTTGACGCCCAGTGCGACGATGCCAGGCTGACGGTCGGCGTGATCAGGGCCGCGGCGTACGTTGGCGCGAAGGTCGCCAACTACATCAGGGTCACCGACTTGATTCGTGACGGTTCCCGGATCATTGGAGCCCGGGTTCGTGATGAGCTGACGGGGCAGGACGGTGAAATCGGGTCGCGATTGATCGTCAACGCCACTGGCCCATGGACCGACACGATCCGGCGGATGGAGGATCCTCACGCGCAACCCATGCTTCACCTCACCAAGGGCTCGCACGTCCAGATTCCCCAGAGCCGCATCGGAAACAAGAACGCGATCCTCTTCAACAGTCCGATTGACCGGCGGCCGATGTTCATCATTCCCTGGGGCGGGGGTGACTGGACCTACATCGGCACGACGGAAATCCCCTGGACCGGCGCTCCGGAAAAACCCGAGATCTCCGAGGGCGAAAAAGTCTACCTGCTTCGGTCGGCCAATTCGCTCTTTCCCGACGCACGTCTGGGCGTGGAGGACATTACCGCCCATTGGTCGGCCTTACGGCCCTTGATCGCCGCGCCGGGCAGCGTGCCTCCGGGCCGCCTGTCTCGGGAGCATCGGATCCAGAAGGGTCCCCGGGGCATGCTCACGATCGCGGGCGGGAAACTGACCACCTTCCGCCGCATGGCCGAGGCGGTGGTGGATCAGGTGAGCAAAGACCTCGGCATGAAGTTCGCCAAGCTCGTCGGCGAAAGCCGGGCCGAGCTGCTCCCCGGCACCGAAGGCGGCATCGGGCTCGCGCTGCGGGCGCCAGGGGCCAAGCTCGGACTCTCCGGGTACATCGTGGATTACCTGATTCGCCACTACGGCGCGGAAACCCCGGCTCTTTACGAGCTCTGCCGGGAACGGCCCGAATTGATGGAGAAAATTCACCCGTCGCACCCCGCTATTGGTGCGCAGGTGATCTTCGCGCTAGAGCGGGAGCTTGCCTGCACCACGGCCGACATCCTGGAGCGGCGGATTCGCCTGAACACCGAGACTGCCGATCAGGGCGCCGCCGCCAGGGGAAAGGTCGACGAAATGGTTTCCAGCTATTTTTCGGCCAATGAAGTTCCTCGGTGACCCCAACGTCTTCGAAACCGCCAACGCCGGATTCGCCCAAGCCGTCTACGAGGATTACCTCCGCGATCCGTCCTCCGTGGCACCGGAGTGGCGGGCGCTCTTCGAAAGTGGCCGGGTGGGACTACGCGGTTTGGGGGGAGGGATCGCGGAGCGGAAGGGCAATGGCGGCGACCAGACTTCTCCCCCCCCCACCCCAACATCCGGTAGCTCCGCGACAGTTCTAAAAGGGCCCGCCGCCCGGCTGGCCCAGAACATGGCCGAGAGTCTCTCGGTCCCCACCGCAACGTCCTTCCGAGAGCTACCGGCGCGCCGGCTCGAGGAGGCCAGGCGCGAATTCAACGCCGCCGGCGGACCGAAGGCGTCGTTCACGCACTTCATCGCCTGGGCGATCGTGCAGGCGGTGAAGCAGCATCCGGTGATGGGCCACTCGTTCGCGCTGGTGGACGGCGCTCCCCAGCGGGTCATTCCCGACGGCATTCACCTGGGCCTCGCGGTAGACGTCGAGCGCAAGGACGGCTCGCGGGGCCTCGTGGTTCCGGTCGTCAAGCATGCCGAGGGGATGAGCTACGCCGAGTTCCAGGCGGCGTACGATGCGCTGGTGGAGAAGGCGCGCGCCAACCGGTTGATGCCGGACGACTTGACTGGGGGCACCATCACGCTGACGAACCCGGGCGGCATCGGCACGGTGGCGTCGGTACCTCGTTTGATGGCAGGCCAGGGCTCGATCATCGCGGTGGGCGCGATTCGGTATCCGGCGGAGTTCGCGAGCACACCGCCGGAGGTCCTCGGTGAGCTGGGGCTTTCCAAAGTGATGACCGTTTCCAGCACCTACGATCACCGGGTGATTCAGGGTGCGGAGTCGGGCGAGTTCCTGCGGACGCTCGAGCAACTGCTGACGGGAGAAGGCGGATTCTTTGCAACCGTTGGGGTGACGGGAGGGCGGGAGGACGGGAAGACGGGAGGACGGGCGGACGGACAGGTTGCGGCAGCGGGTGGGTTGGAGGTCGTGGCCGCGGCGATGCGGCTGGTGGATGCCTATCGCACCCATGGCCATTTGGCGGCCCGGCTCGATCCGCTGGGAACCGATCCCCTGGGAGACCCCTCGCTCGACCCCGCCTCGTTACGGCTCACGCCTGACGCGATGGCGGAAGTGCCTTCGAGCGTGTTACACATCGCAGTCCCGGGCGCGACGCTCGCCGAAGCGCTCCCCAACCTGCAAGCAACCTATTGTGGCACGATCGCCTACGAGGTGGAGCACGTCAGCGATCATGACCAACGGGTCTGGCTCCGCCAAGTGATCGAGTCGGGCGGGCACCGGCGGCCGCTCACCAGGGAGGAACGGCTCGCGCTGCTCGACCGGCTGATCGCGGTGGAGGCCCTGGAGCAATTCCTCCACAAGTCCTACCTCGGCCAGAAACGGTTTTCGATCGAAGGCGTGGACCTGATGGTCCCGATGCTCGATTTGATGTTCGACCTCTCGGCCGACCAGGGCGCCCGCGAGGTCGTGATGGGCATGGCTCACCGGGGGCGTCTGAATGTGCTGGTCCATAACGTGGGCCGGCCCCATCCCACGATTTTCGCGGAATTCGAGGGCGGCAACCCTGGCGGCGAGGCCGGCGACAACGGCACGGGAGATGTGAAGTACCACCTCGGCGCCGAAGGCGCGTACCTAACCCGCTCCGGCAAGTCCATCACGGTGTCGCTGATCAACAATCCGAGCCATCTGGAATTCGTCGATCCGATCGTGAATGGAAAAACCAGAGCCCGGCAAACCCAGCGGCGCGGGCGCGAGGCCCACCATGACCCGGCTTTCGCGGTCCCCCTGCTGATTCACGGGGATGCGGCCTTTGCCGGCCAGGGAATCGTCGCCGAGACCCTGAACCTGAACGCGCTTCGCGGCTACAGCGTGGGGGGAACGATCCACCTGATCCTCAACAACCAGGTCGGATTCACCACCGACATGGCCGACGCCCGCTCGACCCATCACGCCAGCGACCTGGCCAAGGGGTTCGACGTCCCGATCATCCACGTCAACGCCGACGACGCGGAGGGCTGCCTCGCGGCGATGCGGCTCGCCGTGATGTACCGGCATCAATTCAGCCGCGACGTGCTCATTGACCTGGTGGGCTACCGGCGCTGGGGCCACAACGAGGCCGACGAGCCAGCCTACACCCAGCCGCTCATGTACGAGCGGATCAGGAGCCATCCCACGGTCCGGGAGCGGTACGCCGCCTCGCTAGTGGGAGACGGCCTGCTGACCAAAGAGGCGGCCGACCAGCAGTTCGAGGCAGCGTATCAGAAGCTGATCGACATCCAGCAGGGCTACCGCGCGAGCGCGGCGAAGGCGACACCGCCGCAGGCAGCACCGGCGCGACTGGTCCAGGGTGAGCTGGTGGACACTGCGGTCCCGGCCGAGCGGCTCCAGGTGCTGAACGAACAACTCCTCGCGGTACCGGAGGGCTTCACGGTCAATCCCAAGCTCAAGCGGCAGCTCGAGCGCCGGCGGGGTGCGCTGGGCCCGGAGGGCGGCATCGATTGGGGGCACGCCGAGGCATTGGCGATCGCATCGCTGCTCACGGACGGGGTCGCGGTGCGGCTCACCGGGCAGGACAGCGAACGGGGGACGTTCAGCCAGCGTCACCTGGTGCTCCATGATGCGGTGACCGGAGAAACCGACACCCCGATCCGGCGCCTGCCAAGCGCGCTGGCGGCGTTCGAGGTGTACAACAGCCCGCTCTCGGAGCTGGCGACGCTGGGCTTCGAGTATGGCTATGCGACCGCCGCGTCCGACTCCCTGGTGCTCTGGGAAGCTCAGTACGGGGACTTCATCAACGGAGCGCAGGTGATCGTCGACCAGTTCATCGCGGCGGGGCTCTCGAAGTGGGGCGTGACCAACCGGCTCACCCTGCTCCTGCCCCACGGTTACGAAGGGGGCGGGCCTGAGCATTCGAGCGCCCGTCTGGAGCGGTTCCTCCAGCTCGCCGCCGAGGGGAATCTTCGGGTCGCGAACTGCACCACGCCGGCGCAGTATTTCCACCTGTTGCGGCGGCAGGCCAAGCGTAATCGGGTGAGGCCGCTTGTGATCTTTACGCCGAAGAGCCTGATCCGGCTGCCCCAGGCAAGCTCCCGGCTCGAGGACTTCACCAGCGGGACGTTCCAGCCCGTGCTCGACGACCCGGATCCCGCGATCCAGGCGAACGCCGCGACGATCGGTCGCGTGCTGCTCTGCTCCGGCAAGGTGTACTACGACCTTCTGGCCGAAGCGGAGAAGCTCGGCGAAAACCGGCCCGCGATCATCCGGATCGAGGGACTGTTCACGTTCCTCGAAGAGCAGGTGCGGGTGGTCCTGGCGCGGTACTCATCAGCGCGCTCGTTCCTTTGGGTCCAGGAGGAGCCGCGGAACATGGGGGCGTGGTCGTTCATCGCGCCGAGGCTCTTTGGCTTGCTCCCGAAGGGCGCGGAGCTCTCCTATGTGGGGAGACCGGAGCGGGCGAGTCCGGCGGAGGGCTATCCGGACGCGCACAGCGCAGAGCAGGCCAGGATCGTCGCCGAGGCGCTGGGGTAGCTGCTGGCTATTGGCTATTGGCTATTGGCTATTGGCTTATTGGCTGCCAGGCTAATCAGGAGGTAGCAGCGGGCGTTCGGTGACCTCGTGCACGATCTGCTTGATTCCATCGGAGAGATGATCGCCGTAGTGCAGCAGGTAGACGCCGCGACTCCTCCGGGCCAAGAGGAAGGCAAGGAACGGCATGTCGGCCTTGGCGGCATTACAGGCAGGACAGGCGAGCACGAGGTTGTCGGGGCGGTCGTAGGCGGTCTGGCCCTTTCGGGGCCGGACATGGTCCAGGGTAATCGTGTCCGGACTCGTGGTTACTCCGCAGTAGGCGCAGACCGGACCGTGCTGGGCGAGGAGCCAGTCACGATGCGCCTGATAGGAACGTCCTCCCGACCGGCGGAGGGTCTTGGAAGAGGCGTGGGATGCGGGGCGATGGCGGGGAGGAGAGGGGCGCCGCTTACGAGGCTTACGTGGCACGGCCCGGAATCTAACCCGGTCTCCCGATTCTCCCTACCGACGGGTCCTCCTGGCACTGGTACAGTTTGACTAGGTGAGGCCGTTGCCCGTTCCAGCACCGTCGCTAGTTTTGGATCGTGCCCAAACCTCGCTCGACGCCGAAGCGGCCCCGCGACGTGAACCAGCTCGCCAAGTTTGTAGTGGACCTGGCTACTGGACAAACCACGGACGCCCCTCCCACCACCCCTAGCGGCAAAGCGAAAGGTGGCTTGGCGCGAGCTAGGAAGCTATCGGCAAGGAAGCGCGCTACGATTGCCAAGCGGGCAGCTCAGGCTCGCTGGAAAGGCCGCTAGGGAAGCTCTGCACAGGTGCCTGTGCGCGATGATTCTGGTTGGGATAGCATGTTATTCAGTTCGGCGGAGGTCCTGGGATTGGGTTTCTTGCTCTTCTCGGTCTCGCGCGCACAGGCTGCGGGCCACCGCGGGGCATCAGGTAAGGCATGGGACCCACCGGGGAGGCAGCAGGCG
>Ga0187892_10010957_pt1 | contig 11286 bp, 10 predicted proteins | sample MA1701073metaG_FD_139345 | JGI IMG/M metagenome (GOLD analysis project Ga0187892, IMG submission 139345) | Bio-ooze microbial communities from a basaltic lava cave in the Kipuka Kanohina Cave System on the Island of Hawaii, USA - MA170107-3 metaG ... | reverse complement strand
TGACCGGGGGCCGGTTCCTCCCAGGGGCGAGCGGCGACTGGGTCGAGCGGCGCCAGGCAGCGCTCGGGGCGCTGCAGGTCCGCGCCCTCGAGGCAGTCGCCGAGGCGGCAGGGGCGTGCGGGGACCACGGGCGGGCGGTGGCGGCAGCGGGCGAGGCGGTGCGCCTGGCTCCGCTCCGGGAATCGGCCCATCAGCGGCTTATGGCGGCCCACGACCGTGCCGGCGACCGGGCTGGCGCGCTCGCCGCCTACGCGCGGTGCCGGACGGCGCTGGCCGAGGAGCTGGGCGTGAGCCCGTCAGCGGAGACCGACCGGCTCTATGTCCGCCTGCTCGGCGACGAACCGGCGGCCGCCGGGCCTGCTGCCGCCGACCGTCCGGCCAACCTCCCCGCCGGCCGAACGACCTTCGTGGGCCGGGCCGGCCAGATCGACGAACTGCACGACCTCCTCGACGGTGGTCGCGGGCGCCTGCTGACCCTCACCGGCCCGGGCGGCGTGGGCAAGTCCCGCCTCGCCCTCCAGCTCGCCGAGCGCTCCGCCTCCGGCTACCCGGACGGCACCTGGTTCGTCGAACTGGCGGGGCTCAACGACGACGCGCTCGTGGCGCCGCAGGTCCTGTCGGTGCTCGGCGTGCCCGAGCCCGCAGGCGGGCAGGTGACGGAGGCCATCGCCGCCCATGTGGCGAACCGCTCCGTCCTCCTGGTGCTTGACAACTGCGAGCACCTGGTGGCGGCGTGCGCGGCGCTCGCCGACGCTCTCCTGGCCGCCGCGCCCCGTCTCCGCATCGTGGCCACCAGCCGTGAGCCGCTCGGAGTTCCCGGCGAGACGATGTGGCCGGTGCCGCCTCTGTCTGGCGCGGAGGCCGAGCAGCTGTTCCGTGACCGCGTCGCCGCCGCTGCGCCGCTTGTCGACCTGTCGGTCAGCAAGGCGGCCCGCGAGGTCGCCGACATCTGCGCCCGCCTCGACGGCATCCCCCTCGCCATCGAACTGGCGGCCGCCCGCGCCCGGCTCCTCTCGCTGGCCGAGATCGCCCGCCGGCTCGACGACCGCCTGCGCGTGCTCGTCGCCGGCCCTCGGGCCGCGCCCGGCCGCCACCAGACGCTGCGGGCCACCATCGACTGGAGCTACGACGCGCTTCCCGCCGACGAGCAAGCCCTCTACGCCGGGCTGTCGGTCTTCGCCGGCGGGTTCGGGCTGGACGCGGCGGAGCGGGTGAGCGGCGCGCCGGTGGAGACGCTCGGCGCCCTCGTCGACAAGTCCCTGGTGGCCGTCGAACGCGAGGGAAGCAACGTCCGCTACCGGGTTCTGGAGATCCTCCGGCAGTACGGCGCCGAGCGCCTGGACGAGTCGGGTCGCGCCGACGTCGTCCGCGACCGCCACTTGGACTGGGCCGTGGACCTGGCCGAGGCGGCCGAGGCCGACCTCGAAGGCCCGGCCCAGGGCGAGCGGCTGGCCGCGCTCGACCGTGAGCACGACAACCTCCGCCTCGCCCTCGACTGGGCTGCGGCGCGCGGCCGGGTCGACGACGGGCTGCGCCTCGCTTCGGCGCTGATGCGATTCTGGGAGGTCCGCGGCTACCTCGGCCAGGGCCGGAGCCGGCTCGTCGCCCTGGCCGGCCGCCCCGAGGGCTCGGCCGACCTCCGGGCCGGGAGCCTCAACGCCGCCGCCGTGCTGGCGCAGCGCCAGAACGACACCGCCGCAGCCCGCACCCTCTACCAGGAGTCCCTCGTCATCCGCCGCGCCCTCGGCGACCGGCTGGGCGTGGCGACAGCCCTGCACGGGCTGGCCAACCTGGCCGCCGGCGACGGCGACCTGGTGACGGCGCGGGCCCTGTACGAGGAGAACCTGGCCATCGCACGCGAGCTGGGCCACGCCCGCATGGAGGCGGCGTCGCTCATGAACCTCGGGGTCGTGTCCCAGTACTCGTTCATGCACGGCCACCGCACGATGGACGACGCCGGCCCGGAAGCCCGCTCGTACTACCAGGAGGCCCTGGATCGCTACCGGGAACTGGGTGACCGCTTCAACGAGGCGCTCGCCCTGGAGAACCTGGGCGCCCTCGAACGGTTCCTCACCGGTCCTGACCTGGCCCGGACCTACCACGAACAGTGCATCGCCGCCCGGCGGGAGCTGGGCGACAAGCTCGGGATCGCGGCGTCGGCGCGCTACCTCGTCTCCCTCGCCCTGCAGCGAGGCGAGACGGCCACCGCCCGGCACCTCGCCGAGGAGCGCCTGGCCATCGAGCGGGAACTGGGCAACTTCGCCCAGACGGCGGAGGTGTTGGTGGACCTGGGTGTGATCGCCGGTGCGGACGGCGACCTGCTGCGGGCCCGGGACCTGCTCGAAGAGAGCCGGTCGATCTACGTGCGGTTCGGTGACCGCAAGGGCGAGGCCCGCGTGTCGGGGAACCTGGCCGACGTCGAGCGGCGCCTGGGCAATCTCGACGAGTGCGAGCGCCTCCTCGCCCTCTACCGGGACGTGGCCGTGCAGACCGACAACCGCCACGGCCTCGCCTGGTGCTGCATAAGAGACGCCGACCTCGCCCGGTCGCGCCATGACGCGGCCAAGGCGGTGAGGCTGGCCCGCACGGCCCTGGCCGATGCCGAGGAGCACGCCATCGTCGGCGTGGAGGCGTGCGCCCTCGACCTCCTCGCCTGGGCCGAGCTCGAACGGGGTGACGCCGGTGCCGCGGCCCGGCTCCTCGGCGCCGCCGAGGCCCTCCGTGGTTCCTCGCCGGGTGCCCGGAGCCCGGAGCGGGAAGCCGACACGGCCCGCGCTCGCGCCGTGCTCGGCGACGCCCAGTTCGAGGCGGCAGTGGCGGAAGGCCAGGCCCTGTCGGCCGAGGAGCGGCGCGCGCTGGCTCGTTCCTGAGGGTTGCGGCACCGTTGCGGCGAGCTTGCGGCAGCGTTCGCGCCGATTCGTACGGTCGGCCCCATGATCAGTCCACGGTGGAAGTTCACGGTCGCAGCCGCCGCCCTGTGCGGCCTGGTCGCCTGCGGATCCGGTCCGCAGGAGACGGTCGGGACGGGCGGTGCGCAAGCCCCGCCGGATCCGGCCTACGCGGCGTTGCTGGGCGCCCTCGAGCGGGTGGAAGTCCCGACCTGCACGCCGGCGGAGGCGGCGAACACGGGGTACATCGCCCTGCCCGCGCCTGCCCCCGAGGCGGGCCATGACCACAGCTGGTTCCGGTACCGCGAGGGCCGCATCTACGAGTTCGGGCCGTGCCAGCTGGCGTCGGGCAAGCGCAACGAGCTACGCATCTACCGTTACGCCGACACGACGGCCCGCGACCTGGCGCTGCGCGACATCGCAACGCGGAGCACCCGGCCGACCTCGACCTTCGCCTACCTCGACCTGCACGCAGTCGAGATCTGGAGCCCCGAGCCGTCGCTGGAGAGCCCGGTGGGGCAGCTGGCGCAGAAGGTCCACTCGTCCATCGGCGCCATGCGGGAAGCGTGGCACCTCGACCTGGAGCCGGGCGCGTGAACGCCGCCACCGTCGAGCACGTCCGCGACCTGCGCCTGTCCGTCCACCCCCTCATCTCCCGGGACGGCCGGCACGACGTGGTCGTGGCCAACCGGGGCCACTCGCCCGCCCTGCTCACACTCGCCACCGAGGAGGGTGGGGCGTTGGCCACCCGGGTCGTGGTGGTCGAACCCCGGGACGAGGTGCGGGTGGGCCTGGTCATCGCCGGCGGGCCGCGCTTCGTGGGACGCCGGCCCAGGCCACACCGGGTCGCCGTGTGGGCGGACGTGGAAGGCGCGCCCGACCGTCTCGAGGCCGCCGCCCTGTACTTCCAGGCGCCGCTGCGATGGAAACCGGGGGCGGCCGCGGTGGCCGCGGTGGTCACCGGCGTGACGGCCGTGCTGATCTCGATCGCCCTCAATGCCGGCCGCAGCCCCGAGCCGCCGATGGTGGCGCCCAAGAGCGAGCCCGTTCCGTCGAACTGCGCGCCGTTCGCCGGAGCTGGCGCCGGCGCCGTCGACGTCGAGATCGAGTCCTTCACGTACTGCCCGTCGACGATCATGGTGGCGGCCGGAACCGAGGTGACGTGGCGGAACGGTGACCTCGCGGCGCACTCCGCAACCGCCGAGGGGGTGTTCGACACCGGCCTGCTGCGGCAGGGGCGGGCGGCGGTCGTGCGGTTCGACCGGCCCGGCACCTACCCGTACTTCTGCACGCTCCACCCGGCCATGCGGGGGACGGTCGTTGTCACGGCGTGACGTCAGGCCGTCTCCCGTGCCTCCAGCCCGAAGCGCCGTGGCACGAGGAGGCCGAGAGCCAGGCAGGCGGGGCAGCACGCCTCGGCCGCGGGCTGCGCACCGGCCCCGGAAGGTAGCCGCGAATCAAGTTGGGGGCACAGGCCAGGCATGATGGCTGCATGCCCTGTGGTTCCCACGCCGACCGAGGCCGCATGGAGACGGCCGCCTGGGCCGTCACCGCCCCCCTCGCCGGCCTCGCTGCGGCACGGATCGTGGGGTTCGACCGCCACCCGGTGCTGTCGATGGGGAACGCGGGCACGCCGTTCGTCTACCTCCCCGCCTACGGCGCGGCGGCCGTAGGGCTCGCCACGCGCCGGCGGGGCCTGACCGCGGTGGCGGGCGCGGTGGCCGTCGCCCACCTGGCCTGGACGGCGCCCGAGACCCGGCGGCGGCGCCCGCTGCCCGAGGGGGCGGCCACGGCCACCCGCATCCGGCTGGCCACGGCCAACATCCGCTACCCGAGCAAGGACTCCACCGAGTTGGGCGACGAGCTGACCGCCTCCGCCGCCGACCTGCTGTTCCTGCAGGAGCTGTCGCCCGAGCACCTCCGGATGCTCAAGGCCACCGGGTTGTTCGACCGCTACCCGTACTGCTATGTCGACGCCCGCCACGGGTCCTTCGGGGCGGGCATCTGGAGCCGCTACCCCCTGTCCGACGCCGAGACGTGGGACCCAGGCGGCCTGCCGATGGTGCGAGCGGTCGCAGCCATCGACGGCACCCGGGTCCGGCTGTTCAACATCCACTGCAAGGCGCCCATGCGTCGCCGCTGGATCCGCCTCTTCAAGGAGCAGCTCGACGAGATCGGGTCCGCCGTGGCCGCCGGCACCGGGCCCGCCATCGTGGCCGGCGACTTCAACGCCACCTACGGCCTGGCGCCGTTCCGCCGGCTGCTCCACCGCGGCCGCCTACGCGACGCCCACGTCGACGCCGGACGGGGCCTGCTGGGCACCACGTGGCCGCGCGGCGGCCGTGTGTTCCCGCCGCTGTTCCGGATCGACCACGTGCTCGTCACCGACGGCATCGAGGTCGTCGCCGTTCGGGAAGGTCGCGGCCCCGGGAGCGACCACCGCCCCGTGATCGCCGACCTGGCCATCGCCGGCCACCGGCCTTAGCGCCGCGGCCGCTACCGCAGCTCGGGCAACGTGGGCGTGAGGCACGCCACCTGCTGGGCGTCGCCGCCGGCCAGGGCGGTCATGCGGGCGGCGGCCTCGTTCAGCCTCGCCTCGGGCAGCTGGCCCGACTGCACCGCCTCGACCACGGCGTCGCGCATCCAGCGGGCCGACCACCCGTCGGTGCCCAGCACCCCGTCGGCGCCCGCCGCCAGCGCCTTGACGGTGGCATCGCCGTAGTTCCACCGCAGGTTCACGGCGCCCATCCCGATCGAGTCGGTGATGGCAACCCCCCGGAACCCCATCTCGCGCAGCAACCGGTAGGCGGGCGCCGACAGGCTGGCGGGCACGTCCGGCTCCAGCGCCTGGTAGGCCACGTTGCCCATCATCACGACCGGTGCCCCAGCGCCCACCAGGGCCCGGAACGGGCGCAGGTCCGTCTCCACCAGTTCGTCGAGGGGGACGTCGACCACCGGGGCCGACACGTGATCGTCCTCCGCCGTCCGTCCGTGGCCAGGGAAGTGCTTCACGACGGGCATGACCCCGGCGTCGTGCATGCCGCGGGCGTAGGCGAGGGCGTAGTCGGCGGCGACCGAGGGATCGTGCGAGAACGAGCGGTCACCGATGATGCCGTCCCACGGGCCGGCGTCGAGGTCGGCGACGGGCGCCAGGTTCATGTCCACGTCGAGATCGCGCAGGGCCTCCCCGGTGGCCCGCGCCATCTCGGCGACGGCGTCCACCGCCTGTTCACTGGCCAGCCGCCGGGCCGACGGCACGAAGCCGATCACCTCCTCGAAGGTGCGGACCCGGCCCGGCTCCTCGTCCACGGCGACGAGCAGGTCGTCGCGCACCTCGGTGCGCAGGGCGGACACCAGTTCCTCCACCTGTGGCGCCGACTCGACGTTGGCGTGGGTGAGCAGCACACCTCCCACGCCAATCTCGGACACCTCCCCGACCAGGGGGTCGGAGGGCAGGACCGTCTCGGGCAGGCCGACGATGAGCACCCGCCCGGCCCGTTCCTCGAGGGGGGCCGGGGTGCACGGCGGCACCGGATGGGCGGGGCTGGGCAGGTCGGCGGCCGTCGCGGATGCCCGTGGCGGCTCGGGCCGGAAGGTGGCGGGTGTGGGGAGGTGCACGAGTCCGGGTCGCGGCGACGTGACAGGAACGGTGGCGACCACTGCCAGGGCCGCGACGAACCACACCCCGTGCCGACGGCGCGAACCTGGGGAGGTGAACGAAAACGTCAAGGCAGTGGCGTCGTGGTTCCCGGACGTGGGCGAAGTGAAACACGTGGAGCGCCAACCTGGGGGCCATATCCACGAAACGTGGTTCGTCGCGGGGACGGGCTCGGCCGCCTCGGCCGTGCTCCAGCGCCTGAACGACCAGGTCTTCCCCGACTGCGACCGGATGATGGACAACGTGGTGCGGGTCGCCGCCCACCTGCGCGGGCCCTTCACCGTGCTGCGGACGGCAGACGGCTCGGCGCTCGCCCGTGACGAGGAGCACGGCTGGCCGTGGCGCGCGTTCGTGCGCATCACCGGTGCGAGCAGCCATGACGTGGTCGGGAGCCCAGCCGAGGCGCGCGCGGTGGGACGGAGCCTCGGCCGGTTCCTCGTCGACGTGGATGACCTGGACGGCCCGCCGCTGGAGGAGCCCATTCCCGGCTTCAAAGACTTCCACCGCCGCCGGATCGACTTCGAGTCCATCGTCGCCGACGACCCCTAGGGCCGTTCCGTGCCGTGCGAGCCGGAGATAGCGGCGGTCCGGGGCTTCCACCGGCTGGGGGAGGAGCTGAGGGCGGCCCAGGCCGACGGCCGGCTGCACGTTCGTACGGTCCACAACGACGCCAAGTCAGACAATGTGCTGCTGGACGATGCGACGGGCGAGGCGGTGTGCGTCATCGACCTCGACACCGTGGCACAGGGCACCGTGCTGTTCGACATCGGGGACCTGCTGCGGTCAGCCACGGTGACCGCCGCCGAGGACGACACCGACCTGGCGGGGCTGGCGGTGCGCGACAACCTGCTGAAGGCCGCCCTCTGCGGCTACCTGGAGGAGGCCGGGCCGGTGCTGACCGACGCCGAACGAACCCTCATCCCCCTCGCCGGCCCGCTGATGGCCTACGAGAACGCCCTGCGTTTCCTCACCGACCACCTGGCCGGCGACACGTACTTCCAGATCGAGCGGCCCCGCCACAACCTCGACCGGGCCCGCGCCCAGCTGCGCGTGCTGGAGGCCCTCGACCGGGCCTGCGACCGCGTCGCCGAACTCGTGCAGCAGACGTGATCGGGCCGTGGCGGGTCGTGGTCGACGGGCGCGTCGTGACCGAGTCGGGCGGCGACGTGGCCGTGGAGGTGGTCGACGACGGGGAGGGGCGCCGGCGGTTGCGGGTCAGCGGGCGGGGGCGGCTGGAACGGGTCGACGTGGCCACGTGGGACGGCTCGTTGCCGGCCGGGCCCGGCCAGCCCCTCTTCGGCAACGGCTGGTTCGCGGCGCTGCAGCATCCCGGCGCCGACGGGCTCGGCCTGGCGGTGGGCGTCGACCTGGAAGCCGGTCCGTACCTCTCCCCGGTCCTGGTCGAGCGGCGGTGCCGGCCCGGCGAGGAGCTGCCCGCCTTCTGGGACGAGCTGGACCGGGTGCGGGCCCGCCCGCCCCGGCTCGTGACCCTGGCCAACAACTGGTACCAGCTCGGCTATGTGGGCTTGATGTCGGAGGAGACGGTCCTCGCCGAGCGGAAGGGGTTCGCCGACCTCGATCTCGACCTCGACCTCGACTTCTACTGCCTCGACGACCCGTGGGACGGCGAGTGGGCACCGGAGACGGGCATCTGGGGCGGGATGGACCCGAACCGGTTCCCGGGCGGGCTCGGGGCGCTCGGGCCGGGAATCGGCCTGTGGATGAGCCCGTTCGGCGGCTACTTCGACCGCCACGACCGGCGGGTCGAGTGGGGACGGGCCCACGGCTTCGAGGTGCAGGAGGGCGACTGGCCCAAGCTGTGCCCGGCCGGCCAGCGGTACCGAGCCCACCTGGCGGAGTCGCTGCTGCGGTTCACCGAAGCCGGCGCCGGCTACTGGAAGCTCGACGGCGTGCAGTTCGACTGCGCCGCCCACGACCACGGCCACGGCGGGCTCTCCGACCAGATGGACCGGTTCGCGGCCCTGCTCGACGGGGTGCGGGCCGTCCGCCCCGGCGTGGTCCTCGCGTTCACCACGGGCTCCAACCCCTCGCCGTGGTGGCTGAAGCACGCTGACTTCATCTGGCGGGGCGGGCTCGATGACGATGCGCCGGCCGAGTTCGACGGCGGCCGCCACGAGCGGTTCGCGACCTACATCGACACGTGCCTCGATGCGTTCCGAGGGACGGGCGTGCCGGTGTCGGCCGTGGTCACGTTCTCGGTGGTGGAGAACGGAGTGCGGGCCTACCAGGACGAGGGCGAGGGGCCCGACGCGTGGGAGCGCCACTGCTGGTTCCTCGCCGGCCGGGGAACGCACCACCACGACCTCTACGTGGCGCCCGACTCCCTGTCGCGGGCGGAGTGGGAGGCGTTGAGCCGGGCCCTGCGGTGGGCCCGGGCCAACCAGGCGGCGCTGGCCCGCAGCCGGATGGTGGGCGGGCGTCCCCAGGCGGGCGAGGCGTACGGGTTCGTGTCCGAGGCCGGCGGGCGGGCGGTCGCCTGCCTGCGCAACCCGAGCGGCCGGGCGCAGTCCATCGAGGTGCCGGTGGCCGTCACCGACATCGAGACGGTGTGGGGCCGGGCGCCGAGGGTCGGGCCCGGCTCGCTGACCGCCGACCTCGATCCGTTCGAGGTGGTACTGGTCAGCGGGCGAGCGCGGCCACGAGGCCCTGCGGGTCCACCACGCTGACCCAGAGCGTCCGCAGCTTCACCGGTACGCCCAACACTCGCCCCCGGCCGCGCGGCTCGATATCCAGACGCGCCACGTTGCGGAGCGTGCCGTTCACCACCCAGCGACCACCCCAGCTGTGGACGCCGATGCCCCACCCCCACGGGATCTTGCCCACGACCGACGCGTGCGTGATCGACGACCGCGGGATCGACGCCGAGAATCCGTAGGCCATGCGGGCTTTCACCGTACCGTCGCCGACCTCGACGTAGGCCCAGCGGGGAGCGAGGCCGAGGACGGACAGGACGGCCCGGTTGACGGGGCTGAAGGCGATCGGGATCCGCATCGGCCCTCCGAGCGTAAACGCAGGCCCGTGGCAAGCTGGGCGGGTGAGCGCAGGCGCGCCGGCAGCCGTGATCGTGGACGCCGTGCGGACACCCATCGGCAAGCGCAACGGCAAGCTGCGGGACTGGCACCCCGTCGACCTGGTGGCCGAGACGTTGAAGGCCCTGGTCGAGCGCAACGGCCTCGATCCCGCCACCGTCGACGACGTGATCCTCGGCTGCCTCACCCAGACCGGCGAGCAGGGCATGAACGCCGGGCGCAACGCCGCCCTGGCCGCCGGCTTCCCCGAGTCGGTGCCGGGGGTGACCGTCGACCGCCAGTGCGGCTCGTCCCAGCAGGCGGTGACGTTCGCAGCGTCGGGGGTGGCGTCGGGCGTGTACGACCTGGCCATCGCGGCCGGTGTCGAGTCGATGACCCGGGTGCCCATGGGGTCGAGCATCCTGAACGGGCCGGGCAAGCCCTTCGGGCCGCGCATGAGCCAGCGCTACCAGGCTGCCGGCGGCCTGGTGCCCCAGGGCATCTCCGCCGAGTTGATCGCCGAGCGGTGGGGCCTCACCCGGGAGGAGTTGGACGAGTACAGCCTGCGGAGCCACCTGCGGGCGGCGGCGGCCACCGCCGAGCGGCGGTTCAGCCGGGAGATCGTGCCCGTGACGGTGGAGGGGCCCCGGCGCAAGGAGCAGTTCAAGGCCGACGAGGGGATCCGAAAGGACGCCAACCTTCCCGCCATGGCCGCCCTGAAGCCGTACTTCAAAGCGGACGGCGTGATCACGGCCGGGAACTCGTCGCAGATGAGCGACGGCGCGGCGGCGGTGCTGCTGGCGAGCGAGCCGGCGGCGGCCGCGCTCGGCCTGCGGGCCCGGGCCCGGTTCGTGGCCTTCGCGTTGGCGGGCGTCGACCCGGTCACGATGTTGACGGGCCCCATCCCGGCCACGGCCAAGGTGCTGGAGCGGGCCGGCCTCGGCCTGGAGGACATGGACGTGGTCGAGGTGAACGAGGCGTTCGCGCCGGTCGTGCTGGCCTGGGCGCGGGACCTGCACGTCGACCTCGACCGGGTGAACGTCAACGGCGGCGCCATCGCCCTGGGCCACCCGCTGGGGGCGTCGGGGGCCCGGATCCTCGCCACCCTGCTGTGCGAGCTGGAGCGCACCAGGGGCCGCTACGGCCTCCAGGTCATGTGCGAGGGCGGCGGCATGGCCAACGCCACCGTCATCGAGCGCCTCGGCTGAGTGGACGTCGCCTTCTTCCTCCTGAAGGCGGCGGTCGCCATCGTCGCCTTCGTCCTCATGATGCGCCTCGGCATGGTGATGCTCGGCGGCCTGGCCCGCAAGCACGAACCTCCGGCCCCCGGCGAGATCCGCCGGGTGAACCTCCGCTACCGGTGCGGCATCTGCTACGCGGAAGTCAAGATGGTCCAGGCCAGCGAGGAACTCCCCGCACCCCCCCGCCACTGCCAGGAAGAGATGGACCTGGTGGCCAGCCCCTACGACTGAACCCAAAGATCGTTCGGACTCGCGCAAGTTCCCCTCACAGGGGGCAACCGCGCGGAGACGAACCGGCCGTTTCCACAGGCTGTGGACCGGCTTGGGGATTTCGGGGCGGTCAGTGGTACTTCGTGGCGGTGATGAAGCCGACGGTGATGAGGCCCAAGCCGATCATCAGGTAGACGTTGCTCGGGTCGGGGCCGGGCAGCACGTTCACGTAGTTGAGGATGATCGTGAGCATGCCGATG
>Ga0187892_10010956_pt1 | contig 11286 bp, 15 predicted proteins | sample MA1701073metaG_FD_139345 | JGI IMG/M metagenome (GOLD analysis project Ga0187892, IMG submission 139345) | Bio-ooze microbial communities from a basaltic lava cave in the Kipuka Kanohina Cave System on the Island of Hawaii, USA - MA170107-3 metaG ... | reverse complement strand
TGCAGATACTCACACCAGGTCCGCCCGCGCCACCGCTGCACACGAGACCGGCCCGGTCGTCCCGCCGGCCACGCCGTCGATCAGATGCCCGATCAACGCGAGCGACGGCGCCAGCGAGCGATACTTCGCCACGTGCGAGAGCCACACTGGATGGTCCGCCTCGGCGCGCAGCCTCTGCTCGACGTCCCCCCGCCACGCGTCGAAGCGCTCTTGGGCCTCCGCGCCGAAGCGCAGGAACGGCACCTCGTCCGGCGTGAGCTCCGCGGCGCCGACCCCGGCCGGCTCCAAGGTCGTCAGGCGCTGGAAGACCTCGTTCACGCGCGAGCCCTCCGCGCCGCGCTGTCCTGGGCCGCGCTCGCGTCGTCATTGAGGAGATCGGCCCGAGGCAGGCCGCACCCCACGGTGGTGGGCCGCCCGTTGGTCGTCGGGCTACTCGCAGCCTGTTCGCCGCCGTGCCGCCAGCCGCGCACCGCATGCGGGATCTCCGGCGCGTTGACGCCGATGTCGCGCACGCTCTCGAGATGCTTCCCGATCTCGACGTGGATCGTATCGCCGTCCACGACCCAGACGACGCGGCCCCTCATCGAGCCTCAGGCGTCCGTCCGTTGCCGAGATACGCATCGAGGAGGTCCGCCCACCGCGTCGCCGACGCGAAGTCCAGCTGTCGGTAGAATGTGGACCGATCGAGAAACAACGGGAAGGAGATCGAGATCCCGCGCGCCGGCGCCATCGAGGCACCGACGTGCCCCTCGGCGATGATCGGGCTCCGGGCTTCTTCGCCGTCGATCATCCGCTGAACGTTGCGACAGGCATCGGCGACGCGGCCGTTACCGGACGAGGTCGCCAGGTTGCCGGCCAGGTGGTGCAGGTCCACGTACAGGCCGTCGAAGGCGCCGCGCGCCGTGGAGGGCGGCCGCGAGGGCCGCGCTCTTGTTGCCGGCCAGGAGGCGGCGGGCCAGGATGTCCACCGCTTCGACCAGGTCGTCGAGCTGACCGAGGTCGACCGCAGACTGGGTGGCGATCTCAGCGCCGTGTCGGTACGACTCGACGTAGCGGTGGACGACGGTAGCTCCGAGTTCGGCCGGCGTCATCGTCGGGTTCTTCGTGAGGTCGCCGAGGATCGCCGCGTGAGGCCAGCCCGGCCCGGGCTCGACTTCCTCGGAGCCCACGAGGACCTCGGCGTGGTCGCGGAGCTGGTCCGCGACTTCGATCATGGTCATGAGGCAAGCGTCCATGCCCACCACGTCGACCTTGCGACCGAGGACACGATGGGCGGTGGCGAGCACGCGCCTCAGCTCCTGATTGTCGAGGCAGTCGGCGGCGCCGTCGTCGTAGGCGATGCCGCGGCTCGTCGGCGTGGCCTCCCGCAGTCGCTCGCCCGTCGTGTGGAAGATGGGCCGCCGGCGCCGGCGCACCGCGGCAGGCGATGCGCCGTCAGGGCCCGGCGCCTTCCCTTCTCGCGAGAGCATCTCCGGCGGCACGTAGAAGCCGGAGCCGTGGTTGAGGAGGACGAGCGCGGTGGCGCGCGCGGGGTAGCGCTGGGCCCCGAAACGGATGAAGCGCTCGAGCACGCGCGGATCGCCGGTGTTGGTGGGGCCAAGGTCGGCCAGGAGGCGCGAGGTGATCTTCCGCGGATCCGTGCCGCGCGTCACGTAGTAGCGCCGGGTGCCGTGCCAGTTCCCCTTGGACGTGTCCTGCCCAGGCGCGCGGTCCACCTGGGCGAGGACTTCGACCACGCCGGGGGTGGAACCGACGCGCTCCATCTCGGCCAGGTCGGCGAGCAGCTCGCCCTCCAGGTCGTTGTCGGCGGCGAGGTAGGCCAGCACCTGCCAGTGCGCCTCCGGGCGCCCGGTGGGCGTCGCCTTCGTGTGCGGCCGGGGGGGAACGGCAAGCTTCTCCGTGAGCGTCTCGGGCATGGGGATCCTCCTCGTCACGAGTGGGCGAAGGGCGAGACCGGTCTCGGGCGCAGGCCGGCGGGGCCACCGGTGAGCAGCCCGGCCGCCAGCAGCACCAGGTTCGCGATCTCGTCGTGGTAGATGTCGCGGTGGGCGCCGATGAGCCACTCCTCCTTGGTGACCACGCGCGAGGCGTCGATGGTCACGACGTGGCGAGGGATCCCGGTCGTCTGCGCGTCGATCAGGTCGAGCTCCGGCGCCCCCACGCCGAGCACGCCGACCGCGCCGATCGCGCTGCGCGCCACCGCCTCGCGCACCTGCGCGCGGCGCCCCGGGCTCGCCGCCGCGCGCTCCACCTGGCTCCCCCAGGTCACCACGGGGTAGAGCGTATTGAGCGCGCGGTCATGCTCGGAGCGAAGGGCCACGATGGGCCCCGCCACCAGCCGCTCGGCGAGGACGCGGCGGTAGAAGCCCGGCCGCTTGGTGCCGGGCACCTCCTCGGCGAAGGCGAACGCCGAGAACGCACCCAGGAGCAGCACGAGGCTCTCGGGCCGGAGGCCGCCCAGCACCGCCGAGCTGACGAGCTTCGCCCCGAAGGAGTGGCCGACCAGGTGAAGCCGCGGCACGCGATCGCCGAGGTTGCCGAGCGCCGGCGCCAGCAGCTCGCGGCCGAGCCGCTCGCCCACCTGCCCCGCGCGCCGCTTCATCAGCCAGAAGCTCAGCGCGTGGAGCGGCGCGAGGCTCATGCCGCCGCGCAGCGCGCCGTCGTCCGCCTGGCGCACGAGCGCGTCCAGCTCGAGCTCCTCCTCGGGGCCGAGCGGCACCTCGGCCTCGCAGAGCGCCGGGATCAGGCGCGCGAGGGTGCCCGGCTGGCGGCGCGCCAGGTCGCCGAGGCTTCCGAGGGGCTCGGGCGAGGCCTCGCTCCGACGCGCGCCGCGCTCCGGCTCGGACGCCGCGAGCGGCTTCGAGGGCCAGTGCACGGCCACGCGGAGGGAGACCACGCGGTCGCCGAGGGGGCGGAGCGCCGCGTCGAGATGGGCGAAGAAGCGCTGCGCCCCCTGGCGCGCCTCGGCCTGGTCGTTGAGCCAGCCGTGGCAGAAGACGAAGCAGTCGGTGGCGGCGCGCAGGCGCTGCTGGAAGGCCTCGAAGGGCCGCGGGCTCACGAGCCGGCCGTCGCGCGCGAGCGAGAGCAGCAGGAGGTCGTGGCCAGGGAGCATCGGGTCAGAACCCCACACGGAGCGCGCGGGCGATCTGCTCGAGGAGCTGGATGATCCGGTCGAGCTTGGCGCCGACCCAGGCCGTGATCCACCACACCAGGTAGAGGGAGATGGCGCCGGGGATCCCAACGAAGCCCAGGAGGCGACCCCAGCCGTTGAGCGGGCTGGGGGGCGGAATCTCGGGGCCGCTCAGCATCCGTCAGCCCCGATGGTGGTGACGATGGCAAGCCCGAGCGCGCGCAGGCTGTGCTCGGAGAGCGCGATGGTCAGGCTGGTCTGGCCGTGCACGACGGAGAGCACGGGGCCGGACAGCTCGCGCGTGATGGTGGGCGCGGCCAGGCCGTGGCGGAAGTCGCACTCGATGCGCATCGTCATGGCGCCGATCTCCTCCGGTGAGAGGGCCACTGGCACCAGTAGGCCCGGTTGGTCTCGGCGAGCCGGTCGAGGATCGGCTCTCCGAGCCGCGCCTGCAGATCGACGAGGCTCAGGTTGGTCGTGACCGAGGTCGCCAGGCATTCCTGGTAGCGGGCGTTGACCACGAGGTAGAGCGTCTCCTGCGCCCACTCCGTCGGCCGCTCACGCCCGAGGTCGTCCAGCACGAGGTGCTCGCACCGGCAGAGCAGATCGAGCATCTGCTCGAAGCGCTCCGGCCGATCGCCGCTGAACGTGCCCCGGAACGTGAGGAGCAGCATCGGCACGTTGACGATCACCGCGGAGATCCCGCGGTCGATCAGCGCGCGCGTGACGGCCACGGCCAGGTGCGTCTTGCCGGTGCCGGCCGGTCCCGACAGGGTGAGCCCCTTGCCGCCCTGGGGGAACGCGGCCACAAAGGTCCAGCAGACCGCCGCCACGGCCGCGGTGGCCGGACTCGTGGCGAAGTTCTCGAACGAGGCCGCCTCGTGGCGCCGGCCGATTCCGGATTGCCGGAAGAAGGCGCGGACACGCGCCCGGTGTTCGGCCGCCGCGCGCTCGCGAGCGTCGATGGCGCGGCGCTCCTGCTCGCAGGGGCACTCGCCCGTGAACGTGCGCGGGCCCAGGCCCATCGGCAGCTCGAGCGTGAAGGCCTCGCCCGGATGGCCACAGCGCGCGCAGCCGCGGGGCTCGTCCGGGCGCGAGGCGCCGTCATCCGTCGTCGGCGGGGCCAGCGGCATCACACGCCGCTCCGGGCCCGACGCAGCTCAGAGAGCTCGTAGGGTGTCAGCGTGACCTTCAGCGCCTTCGCCTCCTGGTCGCACTGCTGGGCCTTGTGCTTCGCCGGCGTGATGCGCGCCAGCGTCGATTCGTACCCGGCGCGCCACGTGGCGGCCTTGCCTTCGAGCTGGAGGATCTTCTGCACCTTGTGCGGTCGGGGCTCGTCCATGCTGGGCCTCCTTACCTCGGTGTGGTCGTCGAGGGATGGTCCGGTGGGGTCGAGCGGGGCGACGCTTCTGCGCGCGCCGCCTCCCTGCGCGCCCGGCGAAGCTCGCCGAGCTGGGTGCCGGTCAGCGTGAACTCCATGCGGCTCGCCTCGTCGAGGACGGCGTGCGCCTGCGCCTTCGCGCGCGTGGCCCGGCCGAGCGCGCGCTCGTAGCGGGTGAGGAGGCGCCGGGCGCGCGCCTCGAGCCGCACGATCGTCCGGACCTTCCGCGAGGGCACCGGCCTGGCCGCCATCGCGTCAGTTGAGCCGGGTGAGCCCCGGCGGATACACCGGGCGCTCCGGTTGCGGGGGAGCGGAGGGCGGCGCCTTCCGCGTCGTGAAGCGGCGGAGACTGTCCCACACGTAGCGGAACGTGAGTCCGCGCGGGTCGTCGCCGCGGCGCGTGAACCGCGCGACGCTCTCGCTGATCGCCTTCTGGATCACCGCAGGCGTGTGGGCCTGGTCCAGATCGCGGAGCGCGGCCAGATCATCCGGCGTGAGCCCGTCGCGCCCCGTCTTGAGCCAGTAGAGCTCCACCGTCTCGCGCAGGGCCCGCGGCGCCGCCGCGAGGGCCTCAGCCCGGCCGAGACGGTCCTCGGGCTTTGAAGGATCAGTCGCCCTGGTTTCTGTGGAGGCGTCCGCGGAGCGGACCCGAAGGGAAGATCTACTTCTACTTCTCTTTCTACTTCTTCCGCCGGGTAAAGTCGTTGATTCCCCGATCTTTTCACCCTCGACTGGTGCCAGCACCGGTGCCGGGAGCTGTGCCGGGACATGTGCCGGGAGTTGTGACTGACCTCCGCCAGCGGAGCGGCCCAGTGCGGTGTAAGTCCCGCCCGGCAGCGGGAACTTGTCGATGGCGAGTTCCACCAGCCGGCCACGCCGGCCGCGGTGGTCGGGGAAGTCGATGTAGCCCTTCTTCCTCAGGTTGCCGCAGAGCTTGCAGACGTAGTTCCGGCTCAGGCCCGTCTGCTCGGCGAGCACGGTCCACCGCGTCCGGAGCGTGCCCGTCCGCGGGTCGGCCTTCGTGCAGAGCCAGCTGAACATCGCGTACTCCTCGAAGCGCAGGCGCCCGAGCTCCAGGTGCTCGTCGATGCTCCGCCGCCACCTGAGGAAGTTGTCGGCACCGGCGGGTCGGTCGGCAGTGGCGCGCATGCTAGCCGAGGACGCCTTCGAGAATCTCCGCGTCGGCGGCCAGGATCCCGTCGCGCATCAGGAGCCCTGCCGCTTCGATCCAGCCCCGCGCCTCGGCGAGCTTCTCCTCGGTGAGGGCAGCGAGCTTGGCGGGGACGCGGAAGCCGTGCTCGGTCACCTCCGCGCGATGCCGGCCCACCACGAGCCGCCACTCCGCCCAGCTCTCCCAGTCCACGTGGGCGGAGACGATCACCCAGCTTGTGTAGCGTGGCAGCCCCGCGCCCTCGACCGTGCTCTGCATCATGGCCGCGACGCGCACGCCGTCGACCTTGCCGCGTTCTTTCACCTCGGTGAGGAGCGAGCTGAGCGAGCCGTGTATCACTTTCATGACGCCTCCCCGTCAGCGCGCATCCCGTTGCCGCGCCGACGAGACAGCAGGAGAGCAGGAGAGAAGCCACGGGCGCATGCGCGCCAGTGGGAGTCGGCGAAGTCCGCGAGATGCTTGGGGAGTGAAGGCGTCGGGAGATGGGGAGCCGGGGCGATCACGCCGGCCGACGGATGGTGAGTTGTCGATTGGTTGTCGATTACTTGTCGATTAGCGGGCCGTACTCACGAGCGCACACAGAGCGGAAACCGTTGGGATTCCTTGTCGGTCTCGCTCCGGGTGCGGGCGGCCGTCCTCTTGCACTGCGAGGGACGGAGGAGGCGCGGCCATGGAGATTCTCAGCACGATCGCCCTCGGCAGATACGCGATCGACTTCGGTGTGGCCACCACGGACGAGGAACGCGACGCCGTCCTGGCCCAGCGCTTCCGGGTCTACCGACGCGAGGGCTACTATGCGGAGGGCGTCGCCGAGGACCGCGACGGGTACGATCGGGAGGCGGTTTTCTTTCTCGCCAGGCTCCGGCGCGCCACCTCCACAAAGACCCTGCTGGTGGGCAGCGCTCGGCTGATCCGAGGGCGAGAGGACCCCGAGTTCGAGTTCCCCTGCCAGAAAGGCCACCGGTTCGAGCTGCCCCGGGTGGTTCGGGACGCTCCTCCCACGCAGCGCGAAGAAGTCGGCCGGCTAGTGTCCGAGATGCCCAGGGGCTTCGGGATCGGCCAGCTCGTCACCACCCTCGGCCTTCTCCAGGCGATGGGCGAGTACCACGAGAAGGCTGGCGCGGAAACCGCGCTGCGCTGCGGCGTGGCGACCATCAAGCTTCGGCTCCTGAAAGGGCTCAGGTCGTTGGGGTTGCCCCTGCACGAGATCCCGTCGGCCGGAGTGATCTACCCGCCCGATGGCCCCGTCGCCGGGTATTTTCACCGACACCCTGATCCGGCGGTGCCGGTCTACTGGCTCGCCGCCGAAATGATCCCTTCCGTCCGTCGCGTCATCGCGCGCTACCGGACGGGCTCGACCGCAACCCGAATGAGGAGGCATCATGGGAGCGCACGAAGAACATGGCGACTCCCCGGTGGGCCGAGGACCAGACGACACCACCCCAGAATCCCCCAGCAAGACTAGCGGACCCGCCGAGCAGCCCCTGGTGATCACCTCCGGCGCTGGGTCACCTTGATCGCTCGCCCAAGGGAGCAATCCCAGCACGTCCGGCACTCAGAGCAACGCAAGCAGTGAAGATGGATTGGCCTCCGGGACCACCAGGGTGAGTCTCCGGCGCGATCGCGTCATCGCGACATATAGGAGTCGGCGACCCTCCAGATCGTCCGGAAACGCCTCTCGATCAACGAACGGGACGATCACGGCGTCGAATTCCTTGCCCTTCGCCTGATGGACCGTCATGACCAATAGCCCGCGAGGCGCTTGCGCCGAGGCACTGAATCGTGCGGCCGCTACCCATTTCCTATACGCGTCGAGCGCCTCCGCACGATCGCGCGCGGCCCGCCGGATCGGGACCAGACACTCGGTACGGGGAACATGGTGGCCCGCCGCCTCGACGATCTCGACGAGACGCGAGACGACGGCGAAGAAGACTCGCGGATCGTCCTCGTCCCAGGCCGGCCGCATCGCCTCAAGCAGCGCGCGCGTTAGCTCCCCGGCTCTCGTGAGGTTTGGCCCGGCCGGTCCAATGCGCGTTCGTAACTGACGCCGGATATCCGCCTCAAGCTGGGGCACGAGCTCCCCGATGATCTCCAGCGCGAGGCCCGCGCGTGCGCCCCCGTCAGTTATCACCGGAAGTCGAACCTGCAGCCCACGCGCGAACTCGAAGTCTTCCGGCCCACCGAGCTGCCGAGGATACATCCCCCTCCTGGTCAGGTAGTCGCGGAGCTCAGATGCGTGGCGGTTCCACGGGCACAGGACGGCAACAACACCGGACGCAGCGTCGAAGGCGCGAGCCACGGCGCCTGCGATGTGCGGAAAGGCCTGGCGGTAGCGATGATGCTCCGTCGGGTAGCGGACGATCTCGAATCCTTCCGGAGGATCGACGGCTGGAGTGTCCTCACGCCCGAGGAAGCGGTCACGTCCTCGCAACAACCACGCGCCGAGCCCCCGTTCCGCCGCCCACCGATGGCTCGTCCGCAGTTCGATCACCTCGTCCGCCTCCTCCCGGTGCTTGGCAAGCCGCCCCTCGTCGGCTCCCCGCCAACCGTGGATCAGCTGAAGCTCGTCGGCGAAGATGATGAGTCGTGCCTCCGCCGCGAGACGCCGGACTACGGCATCCTGGAGGGCCGACGCATCCTGGTGTTCATCGGCAATGACGAGGGGGTAGGCTGCGTGGGCGGCGCGCTCGAGAACCGGGAATCGCTCGAGGAGCTGCCAGTAGCAATAGCCCAGATCCCCGAATGCCATCAGCCCGGCACTGTTCTGTGCCTGCACCACCTCGGCCGCACGGCCGGCGAGCTCCATTGGAGGGCTCTGCGCCCCACGGAACGCCGGGATGGTGTGCTCGAGGACTTCCGACCAGATGTGCTCCTGGCCACGCCCAATCATCCGGCCGAGCTGGGCGCGCAGCGCCTCCAGCCGTTCTCGTTCGCTGATCAGCTCGAGGTCGGCGGGCAAGCCGAGCGCGGTGCGGTAAGCCCAGACCTTCTCCCTGAAGAACTGGTGATAGTTCCGGATCTCGATCCTGGCGATCAGCCCCGCCGCCACGATTCGGCGCGCCTCCCGGTGGAGCTCGGCTCTCGCCTGGTTCGAGAAGGTGAGCACCAATACACGCTGATGGTCCGCAAGGTGACGAGCGACATGCGCCGCGAGCCGCACTGCGGAAAAGGTTTTACCGGTGCCTGGAGGCGCGACGACGAGGACACGCCGCGCCGGCGTCGCTAGAATGCGGTCCTGATCAGGATCAGGCGTGATCAAGATCGAGCGTCAGGCCGACTCCGCCCGTTACCGTCCTAGCCACAGCTCCAAGCGTCGTGACGATCGAGGCCGGCACAGCACCCTCCGCCACGGCCGCTTGGGCGAGGAGGCGCGCAGCCCAGGGAGTCTTCACTTCGATACGGCCGCGCTTCAGCGCGTGACGGATCGCCTCGCGAAGAAGCGGTTCCTCTACGCTCCCCGCCAGCGCTGGCCAGGCTTCAGCCTGGCGCGCAGCGTCCCGCTGTTCAGGCGGAGTGCCTTCGGGCAACCGACTCACAATGTCCTCGCGAACGTCATCCCACGCCAACCGAAGGTCACCCGCCACGGCGTCGATGCCCGCCTGGAGGGCGCGCATCGGGAGTTCGCTGGAGAGCATCCCCTCAAGGTCGGTCGCCGCGGTTCTGTGGAGAATTGTCGTGCGCGCATGCGCTGCTGTGTCCCGCCGGTTCTCCTCGCGGCGTGGATCAGGGTCGCGGTCTAGCAAAGCGATCACGGTTTTCCCCACAGCGGTGAGCGTCCGGGCGATGCTTGGCATTACCGGCGTCCCCCCACACGGCACCACCTGAACCCCGTGCATCTCCGCGCTCGGCAGCGCCCCGGTCATCGCGAGGTGGTCCCAGAACACCTCAATCACCGCTTGGTCGCTGGGCCCGTCGACCAGGAACGCGACAGGGCCGAACAGCGCTCGCCCCACGGCGTCCGCGTGACGCTCAACGCACGCTCGCATACCGGCGTCGAGGACCCTGCGAAGCTCGACCAGTCGTGGACCTGTCGCCGAGGGCTCGAGCAGCACGACCTCGTCGGGATGAAAGCACCGCAACACGTCTGGCGCGTGGCTCGTGATGAAGACCTGCCCCCCGACCTGCGCCAAGGACCGGAGTTGCTTGGCTAACATCCGAACCCGAAACGGCTCAAGAGCTTCTTCGGGCTCCTCGAATGCCGCGATAGGAGCCGACTCACGCCGACGGGCCAAGGCCATTAGTAGGGCGACCAGCGCCACCCGCTGGACGCCACGGCCCAGGCGGCTCACGGGAAGTGCCAGGTCAGCGTCCTGGCGAAGTGAAAGCGTGAGGGTCTGGAGCAATGTTCGCTCGGACAGGCCCCCCACCGCCAGGAGCGGTTCGCCAGCCTCGCCTGTGCCAATGCCGAACTCTCGCAATTGCTCGCGGATCACGCGAAGCACGTCCGCGACGCCCACGTCGGCGTTTACCGCTTGCTGGCCTCCCACGAGCTGGCCGGCCAAGGCTCGGAGGGGCATCGTCAGATCGACTTCACCGAACACGTGCTCAAGGACAGATCCCTGGTAGAAGGCGAGCTGGCGAGCAGGGTCCCGTCGCCGCCCGTCGAAGATGAAGTTGACGAGGCGGCGCAGCCGAGGGCTGAATGGCGCGTCCCCAACTTCGGGCTTGGCCATGCGGTACTGGAGTTCCCCATCGGCGGAGCTGCAAACCTCCACCCGGACGACGGTCTCTACGCCTGGACCATCCGGCTCGGGAATGACAGTCTCGTCCGCCGACCTCCAACCCTCGAAGTAGTTGTCGAATGCGGCGAGATGGGACTCAGCCAGGGCTCCGAGCACCGCCTCTATCCGGAATCCGGGTTCCACGTTGAGCCGCCAGTAGTCTTCCGGAAGTGGGGTCGGGCGCGGTCGACCCCAGCCCGGGTCGAAGAGCCAGTCGAGTGCCTCCAGGACCGTGGACTTCCCCGCATTGTTGGGGCCAAGGATCAAATTGCATTGCCGAGGGCACCACTCCAGCCGCTCGTACCCACGGAATCGCTCAAGGATCAGTCGCCGCACCTGCACGCTACCAGGCCTCCCTATGCGAGCTCGGCACTGCCCGGTGCCGACCGGGCTCCGTACGCGGCGGCACGTCTGCCTCCGATGATGATGCCTTCAGCAGGCTCTCCCCGGAAGCGTGAGTCGAACACGACGAGCATCGCGAGTGGCCACGACGAATCGAGTGAGTGACCTCTCGACGTCTGCGGGACCGCAACCTGCTGTCCGGCGGCTCGAGGCCGGACGAGAACCTTAGCAATCCATTAGCAAAGACGACGAAGGGGTCAGCCGGATGCCGGCTAACCCCTTGTCGTACTTGGTTGCGGGGGCTGGATTTGAACCAGCGACCTTTGGGTTATGAGCCCAACGAGCTACCGGGCTGCTCCACCCCGCGGTGACTGACGTAATGTAACTGACGAGAAACGAGGAGTCAACCCACCCTCAGGACCGTGTAGGGAGCACATGATCTGTCCGCTCCCGAGAGCAAGTGAAGTGTCCGCTTTGCTGGGGGTCTCGGATACAGACATGGTTCAGGGAGGGGACCATGCTCTATACCGCGGCCGCCGTG
>Ga0187892_10010955_pt1 | contig 11287 bp, 11 predicted proteins | sample MA1701073metaG_FD_139345 | JGI IMG/M metagenome (GOLD analysis project Ga0187892, IMG submission 139345) | Bio-ooze microbial communities from a basaltic lava cave in the Kipuka Kanohina Cave System on the Island of Hawaii, USA - MA170107-3 metaG ... | reverse complement strand
GCCAGCAGGCCGGCCCTCAGTGGGCCGTGCTCGACCTCGTCAAGATCGACCTCGACGCCTGAAGCGCGTCCACGCTGTAGAGCGCCAGCGCCGACCAGATCAGCAGGAAGGCGACCGCGTGCGCGCGGGTGAAGCTCTCGCCGTAGAGCAGCACGGCCACGAGCAGCGCCAGCGTGGGCGCCAGGTACTGGAACAGGCCGAGCGTCGAGAGGCGGAGCCGCCGCGCGGCGCTCGCGAACCAGAGCAGCGGGAGCGCCGTGACGGGGCCGGCCAGCACGAGCAGCGTCCGGGCGAGCGCGCTGCCCGTGACGAGCGTGCCGCCCACCGGCTCGGTCGCCGCGCACAGGTAGACGAGCGCGACGGGCGCGAGCGCGCCGGTCTCGATGGCGAGCGCCGCGATCGGGCGCACCGTCGTGAGCTTGTGGAGCAGGCCGTACAGGCCGAACGAGGTCGCCAGCACGAGCGCGATCCAGGGCAGCTCGCCGTGGTTCACCAGCATCACCAGCACGCCCGTGCCGGCGAGGGCCACCGAGATGCCCTGCGCGCGCCGCAGGCGCTCGCGCAGCACCAACGCGCCGAGCAGCACGTTCACGAGCGGGTTCAGGTAGTAGCCGAGCGAGGTCTCGAGGATGCGACCGGCGCCCACCGCCCAGATGAACACGCCCCAGTTGACGCCGATCAGCGCGCCGCTCGCGAGCAGCGACAGCCGCTCGCGCCGCGAGCGCAGCGCCTGGCGCAGCTCGGGCATCCGACCGAGCCCGGCGAGCAGCAGCGCGGTGAAGATCACCGTGCCGAACACGCGGTGCGCGAGCACCTCGAGCAGCGGCACGCCGGCGAGCGCCTTCCAGTAGATGGGAAGCACGCCCCACGTGCCGTAGGCGAGGGCGGCGTAGAGGGCTCCGGCGAGAGGCATGCAGCGTGGGTGCTCGGGCGGCGCGACAGTCTGCTGCATCAGCGGCCTCGGCGCCGCTCCACCTCCTCGCGCACGCTGCGCACCACGCGCGGTAGCGAGCTGCGCGTGAGCCAGCGCTCGATCGGGCCGGGCACCGGCCGGCCGGTGTCGACCACGGCCCGGTAGCGCACGAGGACCCCCTCGAGGCCCGGCACCACCGCGAGCTGCCAGGAGCCCGTGGTCGCGGCGATGTCGTGCGGCTCCGATTCGTCGAGCTGCCAGGTCGCGAGGCCGCGGGCCGGGTCGAGCGTCCAGAGCGTCGCGTAGCGTACGTCGACGAACAGGACGCGGAGGTGCTGGACCACCGAGACGCGACCGTCTGGCAAGGCGCGGACGCGCGTCTCCTCCACGGTGGGCATGAAGCGGGGGTAGGCGGCGTGATCGGTGATGACCGACCACGCCTGCTCCGGAGAGGCGGCGATCCGACCCGAGGCCGAGACGGTGCGTGGCTGCGCCTCCGGGGTGTTCTCGCCCCCCGCCTCGCTCGTGATCACCTCGTCCGCGAGGAGCTCCGTCCACTCCGCCTCGGAGTAGCTCTCGCGCAGCGCAGCGGCGTCGGCGCGGCAGGCGATGCAGTCGGCGTTCGAGGCCGGCGGCACGGCGCCCAGCCCCACGGCGCCGAGCCCGGCCAGGAGCAGAAGGGCGGCGCCCGGGACTCGCATGCCGCCCGCCATGATGACACGCCGGGACGCGGGTACCGTCCGGGCCGTGATCTCGGCACGCGACGTCCACAAGCGCTATGGCGCGGCGCTCGCCGTGGACGGCGTCTCGCTCGAGGTCGCACGCGGCGAGTGCGTCTTCCTCGTCGGGCCCTCGGGCTGCGGCAAGACCACGCTGCTGAAGCTCGTGAACCGGCTGGTCGAGCCCGACGCGGGGCGCATCGAGGTGGGCGGGCGGGACGTGCGGGAGGGCGCGCCGCACGAGCTGCGCCGCCGCATCGGCTACGCGTTCCAGCAGGTCGGCCTGTTCCCGCACCTCTCGGTGGCCGAGAACGTCGGCATCACGCCCGCGCTGCTCGGCTGGGAGCCGGCACGCGTCGACGCGCGTGTGGACGAGCTGCTGGCGCGCGTCGAGCTCGCGCCGGCGGAGTTCCGCGCGCGCTGGCCCCACGAGCTCTCGGGCGGCCAGGCGCAGCGCGTCGGCCTCGCGCGCGCGCTCGCGGCCGAGCCCGGGATCCTGCTGCTCGACGAACCGTTCGGCGCGCTCGACCCGGGCACGCGCGACCGCCTGCAGCAGGCGTTCTCGCGCCTGCGGGGCGAGCTCGCTCTCACGGTGCTGTTCGTGAGCCACGACATGGCCGAGGCGCTGCTGCTCGCGGACCGCATCGCGGTGATGGACGCCGGCCGCGTCGTGCAGCTCGGCACGCCGCGCGAGCTGCTCGCGGCGCCCGCCGACGCCCGCGTGGCCGCGCTGCTCGAGACGCCGCGCCGGCAGAGCGCGCGGGTGGAGCAGCTGCTCGGGGCGCGCGCGTGAACGAGGCCCTCGCCGAGCTGCCGCGCCTCGCGCTGGCGCACCTCCAGCTCTCGCTCGCGGGTCTCGGGCTCGCGCTGGCCGTATCGCTGCCCCTCGGCGTCGCGGCGGCGCGCCGGCCACGCCTCGCAGCAGCCGCGCTCGGCGCGGCGAGCGTGATCCAGACGGTCCCCTCGCTCGCGCTGCTCGCGATCATGGTGCCGCTCCTCGCGCAGATCGGCTTCCTGCCCGCGTGGATCGCGCTCACGCTGTACGCGGCGCTGCCGATCCTGCGCAACACCGTGGCCGGCATCGCGGGCGTGCCGGCCGCGCTGTGCGAGGCGGCGCGCGGCGTCGGCATGACGCCCGGGCAGCAGCTGCGGCGCGTCGAGCTGCCGCTCGCGCTGCCCGTGATCGTCGCGGGCGTGCGCACCGCGGCGGTGTGGACGGTGGGCACCGCCACGCTCTCGACGCCGGTCGGGGCGCCGAGCCTCGGGAACCTGATCTTCGCCGGGCTCCAGACGCGGAACGGCGCGTCGGTGGTGGTGGGCTGCGTCGGCGCGGCGCTGCTCGCGCTCGGCCTCGACCAGACCATCGGGCTGCTCGAGCGCGGCGTCCGCGAGCGCAGCCGCGCGCGGTCGGGCGCCGCGCTCGCGCTGCTCGGCGTCGCCTGCGCCGTCGCCCTCGGCGCGTTCGCGTGGCAGCGCGCGGCGCCGGGCGTGGCGCCGATCCGCATCGGCGCGAAGCCCTTCACCGAGCAGTACCTGCTGGGCGAGCTGCTCTCGGCGTTCCTCGAGCGCGAGACGGGCCGGCCGAGCGTGACGCTCCAGAACCTCGGCTCGACCGTGCTGTTCGATGCGCTCGAGAAGGGCGAGCTCGACGCGTACGTGGACTACTCGGGCACGCTGTGGGCGACGATCCTCGGACGCGACGGCACGCCGCCGCCGCGCGCGGAAGTGCTCGCCGACGTCACGGGCGCGCTCGAGCGGGAGCGCGGCGTCCACGTCGCGGCCGCGCTCGGCTTCGAGAACACCTACGCGCTGGCGCTGCGCCGCGATCGCGCCGCGGCGCTCGGCGTGCGCCGCATCAGCGAGCTGGCGCCGCACGCGCCGTCGCTCGAGATCGCGGGCGACTACGAGTGGTTCCAGCGGGCCGAGTGGCGCGCGCTGCTCGCCGCGTACGGGCTCGCCTTCCGCGCCACGCGCACCATGGACCCGACCCTGCTCTACGCGGCCGCCGCCGAGGGCGCCGTGGACGTGATCAGCGCGTACTCGACCGACGGCCGCGTCGCCGCGTGGGAGCTCGTGCTGCTCGAGGACGACCGCGGCGCGATCCCGCCCTACGACGCCGTGGTGCTCACGAGCCGCGCGCTGGCGGAGCGCGCCCCCGACGCCGTCGCCGCGCTCGGCCGTCTCGGCGGCGCCATCGACGGCGCGTCGATGCAGCGCATGAACCTCGCCGTGGACCGCGACGGCCGCTCCCCCCGCGAGGTCGCCCGCGAGTTCCTCACCCGACGCGGGGACGTTCGTCAAAACGTCAAAACGGTCGGCGAGGATCCCGCGTTTTGACGTTTTGACGAACGTCCCCGTTCGCGCTTTTCAGCGCTGGAACTCGGCGAGCTTCTCGCGGTACTTGGAGCGCAGCGCGTTGGCTTCGGCGCGGGTGAAGCCGAGCTCCTCGGCCACGTTCGCGATCTCGCGGCTCTCGGCCGTCGAGATCGTGCCGTCGGCGCTGGTGACGGCGTAGAGGCACTCGAGCAGCTGCGCGCGCTGGAGCGGGGTGGTGGTGCGCCGGAACTCGCGCGTCACCACGTAGTTCTCGGTGCCGCCCAGCAGCCGCGCCTGCGACTTCGCGATCTCCACCACGAGATCCGCCTCGTCCGCCGACAGGCCCGCGAGCACCCGCATCGTGCGCCGCATCTCGTCCGCTTCGGCGTCGGCGATCACGAGGTCCGCGTTCGCGACGCGCGCCAGCACGTACGCGAAGCCCGCCAGGTAGCGCGCCGTCTCGAGCGGCAGGCGCTCGAGCTTCGCCGCGATCTCGCGGACGCTCTTCGTCTCGCGCGCCTCGGGCGCGTCCCCCTTGTCGATGCCGAGGAACCGGAGCAGGGACACGGGCGCCTCTATACCTCGATCCGGTACAGCGCGCGTGCGTTGTCGCAGAGCATCTTGCGGACCTGATCCTTCGGGATGCCCCGGAACACGCGCTCGATCACGGTGCGCGTGTTCGGCCAGTCGCAGCCGGTGTGCGGGTAGTCGGTCGAGTACATCACGTGGTCGAGGTTCAGGCGATGGCGCAGCTCCATGCCGACGGTGTCCACCATGAACGTGGCCCAGAAGCTGCGGTGGAACAGCGCGCTCGGCATCACCTTCATCTTCTCGACCGCCTTGGTGAAGAAGCGGTAGCGGAGGAACATGTCGTCGACCTGCTCGAGCAGCGTCGGGATCCAGCCGATGTTGGCCTCGACCAACACGCAGCGGACGCCGGGGTAGCGCTCGAAGACGTCGGCGAAGAGCAGCGTCGACACGACGGGCAGGGTGGAGGCGCCCGCCTTCGCCCCGCCGGCGATGCCGAGGAAGCGGAGCGACTGCATGTCCACCGTCTTCCCGCCGGAGCCGGCCTGCTGGAAGCTGCCGATGTGGACGCCGATCGGCGTCGCCGTCTGCTCGGCCAGCGACCAGAACGGATCGTCGTCGGGCGAGGGGTCGAGCGTGCCGTTCGGAAACGCCGAGATCACCACGCCGCGGTGCCCGTGCGAGACCGACCACTCCAGCTCCTCGATCGCGTCCTTGAGACCGGTGGTGGGCAGGATGGCCTGGGGGATCAGCCGCCCGCCGGAGCCCTCGCAGAACTCGAGCAGCCACTCGTTGTACGCGCGGACGCAGACGCGCTGGAGGTCGCGCTCCTCGGCGTAGAGCGCGGCGCCCGCGAGCGTCACGCTCGGGTAGAGCACCTGCGCCGTGATGCCGTCGATGTCCATGTCCGCGAGCCGCGCCTTCGTGTCGAAGCTGCCGGGGCGGATCTCGTCGTAGCGCAGGCCGGCAGGCTTGAAGTCGAGGAAGCTCGCGCCGGCCGCGGCGGTGAGGCCGAGCGCGCGCAGGCGCTTGCCGTCGTCGAACGACCAGACGTCGCCCTTGTCCGTGCGCAGCACCTTCGGCGCGCGCTCGCGCCACTTCTGCGGCACGCGCGTCTGCCAGAGGTCCGGCGGCTCGTTCACGTGCGCGTCGGCGTCGATGATCGGGTAGTCGATCGAAGCGACTTCGTGGAACAGCTCGGTCTTGTCGGTGGACATGGCGCGCCTCCCGGAAGCGGCGGAGCGTAGCTCGGCTAGCCGCCTGAGGTGGGATCTTCTGCCTCGGGCCCGGGCGGCGTGTCGTCGTCGAGCGCGTCGAGGAAGCCCTCGGGCAGCACCACGCGCTGCGTGCCGCCGTGCTTGCCACGCGGCACGCGCATGGCCTCGGGCGGGTAGGGCGTGGCCGGGTCGAGCTCGGCGAGGATCGTGTCGAGCTCGGCCAGCGCCGACACCTGGAGCAGGCGCTGGCGCAGGCGCGCGCTGTCGGGGAACGCCTTGGTGTACCAGGCCGCGTGCTTGCGGAAGGCGCGCAGCGCGGGCCCTTCGCCCTGGAACGCGGCGAGGAGCCGCGCGTGCTCGCGCATCACCGCGCAGACGGCGCCGAGCGCGGGCGGGTCTTCGGGCTCGCGGCCCGCGAAGACGTCGGCGAGGTCGCGGAACAGCCACGGGCGCCCGAGGCAGCCGCGCCCCACCACCACGCCGTCGCAGCCCGTGCTGCGCATCATGCGCAGCGCGTCGTGCGCCTCGAACACGTCGCCGTTGCCGAGCACCGGGATGCGCGTCACGGCCTGCTTGAGGAGCGTCACGGCCTCCCAGTCCGCCGCGCCGTCGTAGAGCTGGGCGGCGGTGCGCGCATGGAGCGCGACCGCGGCGCAGCCCTCGTCTTCGCCGATGCGGCCGGCGTCGAGGAAGGTGAGCAGGCTCGCGTCCACGCCGATCCGGAACTTCAGCGTGACCGGCACGCGGCCGGCGTGCGCCACCGCCGCGCGCACGATGTTGCGCAGCAGGCGCGGCTTCGCCGGGATCGCCGCGCCGCCGCCGCGCCGCGTGACCTTCCGCACGGGGCAGCCGAAGTTGAGGTCGATGTGGTCGACGTGCGCGTCGTCCACGAGCCGCGCCACTGCCTCGCCCACGGTCTTCGGATCGACGCCGTAGAGCTGGAGGCTGCGGGGGCTCTCGTCCGGCGCGAAACTCGCGAGGTGCAGCGTCTTGCGGTCGCCTTCGACCAGCGCGCGCGCGGTGATCATCTCGCTCACGTAGAGGCCGGCGCCGAAGCGGCGGCACAGGCTGCGAAACGGCGCGTTGGTGACGCCGGCCATCGGCGCCAGCACCACCGGCGGATCCACCCGCAGCGGCCCGATCGCGAGCGGCGGGAACTCGCCGGGTCGCGCGAGCGGCACCTCCCGATTCAGCGCGCTGCGGTATCGCTCGTCCATCGGCGTGCGTCTACGGAGTTCGGGTGACGAGCTGGTCGATCGCGTGCACCGGCGCGGCGTCGCCGGCCATCAGGTGCGCGATCGCGGCGTAGACCCGCTGCTGCTGACGAACGCGCGGCAGGCCGGCGAAGCTGGCCGAGACGACGTGGAGCGCGAAGTGGCCGGGGCTGCCGGCCTCGACCTCCACCTCGGCGTCGGGCAGTGCCGCGAGCACGGCCTTCCGCAGCTCGGCGGCGAGCGCCTCGGGCTCGGGCGGCGGGGCGGAGAGGATTCGGAGCGCCACGCTACGACTCGAGCAGCACGAGGTCGGCCAGCACCTGGAGCGCCTCGTCGAGGTGCGGCGTCGGCGCGTCCGCTTCCGCCGCGGCGTCGGTGGCGGCCTGCTCGCTGCCGGGCACCTTGCCGCCGTTCTTCACCTTCTCCTGCTCCTGCTCGGCCAGCAGCTCGGACAGGCGCACCACGCCGTCGTCGGCCTTGCGCTTCGCGACCTGCTCCTCGATCTCGCGGAACATCTCGCTGCCCGCCACGCGCGCCTGCGAGCGTCGCGCCAGCTCGGACACGACCGGCGTGCTGACCGGCTGGAAGTGGCTGCCGTCGCTGTCGCCGTTGGCCGCCGGGCTCACGAATGACTGGATCCCCTCGACCTTGAGCGAGTGCGGCTGGGTGCGCTCGCCCACGAGGTCTTCGGTGAGCACCGAGGGCAGCACCACGTCGGCCGCCACGCCCTCGTGCTGGGTGGAGGCGCCGCCGGGCCGGAAGAACAGGCCGGTCGTGATCTTGAGGGCGCCGAGGCCGGGGCGCAGCGGGATCAGGCTCTGCACCGTGCCCTTGCCGAAGGTGTGCGCGTCGCCCACCAGCACGGCGCGTCGATAGTCCTTCATCGCGCCGGCCAGGATCTCGGACGCGGAGGCGGAGACGCGCGAGGTGAGCAGCACGAGCGGCCCCGTCCAGACGAGGTCGCCGTCCGGGTCCTCGAGCACGCGCGTGCGGTCTTCGCTGCTCTGCACCGCCACGATGCCGCCGCGCCGCACGAAGAAGCCCGAGATGCGCACCGCGTCGTCGAGCAGCCCGCCGCCGTTGCGCGACAGGTCGAGCAGCAGACCCTGCGCCTTCTCGCGCTTCGCCTCCTCGAGCAGGCGCTGCACGTCGCGAGAGCCCTGGCGCTTCGTCGGGTCGCCGTCCCCGTCTCCGTAGAACGACGGCAGCTCGATCACCGCGAGCTTCAGCGACTTGCCGTTCTGCTCGATGGTCTCGAGCCGCAGCTTCGCGGCCTGCTCCTCGAGGCTGATCTTGTCGCGCACGATGGCGATGTGGAAGCGCTCGGTCTTGTCGGTCTCGCGCACCACGGTCAGGTGGACGCGCGTCCCCTTGCGGCCGCGGATCAGGTTCACCACGTCGCGCAGCGGCATGTCGATGATGTCGATCGGCGTCTTGTTCTCTTCCGCGACGGCCACGATGCGATCCTGCGGCTGGAGCGCGCCGACGCGATCCGCCGCGCCGCCCGGGATCACCTGCTCGACCACCGAATACCCGTCGCGCTCGGAGAGCGCGACGCCGATGCCCTCGAGCGACAGCTCCATCTGGATCTGGAAGTCGTCGAGCGCGTCCTGCGTCAGGTAGGAGGAGTGCGGGTCGAGCGCGTTCGCGAGGGAGTCGAGGAAGCCCGCGTAGAGGTCTTCGCGGTCGAGCTTCGCCATTCGCCCCGTGCGCAGCTCGTAGCGGTGGACGATGCGCTGCTTCGCCTCGGCCAGCGGCTCGCCGCTCGACAGGAAGTTGGAGGCCTGGAAGTGGAGCAGGGCGCGCAGCCACGCATCCCGCTGCTCCGTCGTCTTCGGCCAGCCGCGCTTCTCGGGGTCGAGCACGATCTCGGCCGTGGTGTCGACCTGGTAGCCCTCGGCGCCCACGAAGCCGCGCACGTAGGCCTCCTGCTCCCGCGTGCGGGAGACGGCGTCCTCGTGGATGGCGCGCAGCTTCGCGCACTCGCCGGCCCGCACCTGGAGGAACGCCTCCTCGAGCCGCTCGGAGAGCCGCTTCTCCTCGGCCTCGAGGTACAGCAGCCGCTGCGGGTCGAGCCGCTCCACGTAGGTCTGCACCGCCCGCGAGCGCACCTCGGGCGTCATCATGTGGATGCGGATGTGCTTCTGGAGCAGGAGCGTGGAGAGGTCGCGCAGGTCGCCGCAGGTGAGCTCCGCGCGCGCGGGGCCCGCCACACAGAGCAGGAGCAGGAGGGGGACGAGCCGCCGGATGGAGAAAGGCATGGCGGCCTAGGATATCAGCGGGCTGCGGGGCCGCGAAGCGTTTCGAAGCCCGGCAGCGCGAGCGTCGCGAGCTGCGCCTGGTCGTGCGCCACCACCAGCTCGAAGCCGAGGTCGCTCTCGAGGTGGCGGAGCCAGCGCCGCACGCGGGCCAGCCGGACCTCGTTTTCCGGAACCACGAGCAGGCTGTAGAGGGCGGGCTTGCGGATGCCCCGGCGGATGCCCTCCACGTGGTTCGCGACGTCCCCCGTGAAGGCGACGCGCCGGGAGCCCGCGAGGACGGCCAGCACGACCTGGCTGCCGGGCGTGTGGCCCGCCGCATCCACCACCCCGACGCCCGGGAAGCCCGGCACGGGCGCGAGGCGCCCCTCGGGCAGGGGCTGTGGCGCGGCGCAGCCGGACTGCTCGAGCAGGCGCCGGCCCGGCCGCGTGGTGTAGTTCGAGAGCGAGGCCTGCGCGGCGGTCTGGAATACGGGGAGATCCGCCCCGGCGCGCGCCGCACAGAGCGCGAGCACGCCTTCGACGTGGTCGGTGTGGAGGTGCGTGAAGAGCGCGCCGGCGACCCGGTCCGCGGCGGGGCCGAGCGCGCTCGCCGCGCCGCTCGCGAACGCGGCCGGCCCGGCGCCGACCCATTCGAGAGGCCGCCCGAAGGCGAGGGCGGCCTCGCGCTCCATGCCGAGGTCGACGAGCAGCAGGCGCCCGTCGGGCCACGCGAGCGCGAAGGACGGGTGGCTCATCACGTACGGCTGGGCGGAGTCCGGATCCTGCCCGAGGTCGAGCACCTGGGCCCGCGGCATGGGCTGGGATGCCGTCTCGTGCGCCGCGAGCCCGGACGGCCCGCCCGGAGCCTCGGCGAGCGCCAGCACCTCGGCGTCGGAGGGCAGCTCCGGGTCCCGCGCGCGGATCTCGCGGTGCGCGAGCGCGAGCCCGACCGCCGCGAACGCGACGAGGGCGGCGAGAGCGAGCCCGAGCCAGCGCACGAGGCGTCTCACTCCACCTTCTCCGTGCCCGAGAAGGCGAGCTCGTCCGGCCGGCACACGAAGCGCATGCGCGGGATCACGATGTCGGCGCTCGTCACCGAGGCCGACACCGGGAAGTAGGGGTCGAGGTGACGGTCGCCCCAGCCCTCGGGATGGAACGACAGCAGGCGCGGGCGCAGCCGCTCCGCGCGCGCGATCGCGTACTCGGGCTCGACCTGGAGCAGGCGCGGGCCGCGGGGCGTCTCCGCCAGGTTCAGCGTCACGGCGTAGAACACGTCGATCGGCAGCAGCGGCTCGGGGTCCATGCCCTCGAGGGCGAGGATGGTCTGGCCCGCGATGGACACCTCGAGCCAGGCGGCGTCGTACGCGCGGCGCAGCAGCACCTCGCCGGGGCGCGCCGGGAAGCCGTAGTCGGCGGCGAGCGCGTCGGCCGCCGCGGGGTTGTCGCACACCGCGCCCACCGTGAAGCCCCGCGGGCGCAGGCCACTCCTCGTCTGGGCGCGCACCTGCGCCAGCGAGAACGCGCCCCACGGCGACTCCGGGCAGCGCCAGGCGAGGATCACGCACAGCGGTGGATTCGTCGGGTGCAGGCCCGGCGGCACCACGGCCTCGCGCGCCGCGACGGGCATCTCGAACACGGCCTGGAGGACGTCCGCGCCGGGCAGCTCGAGCGGGCCCGCGCCGAAGCCGCCGACGCGCGGCCGCGCCGCGACCAGGTCTTCGACGCGCGCGTTGCCGAGTATCACGAGCGTCCGCCGGTCGTCGCGGCCCGCGGCGGCGCGTCCTTCTCGAACTGGGGCATCACCTCGCGCGCGAACAGCCGCAGGCTGTCGAGCACCGCCGGCTGCGCGATCGTCTCCATCCCGTTCAGGATGAAGTTGATGCCGTCGACGCCGATCGACTCCCAGCGCCGGATCGCCTCCGTGACGCGCTTCGGGTCGCCGACGCAGATGCCTTCCGGGATGCCGTAGGGGTCGGCCGGGTTGCCGCCGCCGCTGCCCGTCGGCGCCAGGTTCGCGAGCGACTGGTAGGCGCGCGTCGGGAAGGCCTCGCGCGTCCACAGCAGGTGCGAGTTCGAGAGCCCGAACAGGCCCACCATGCGCATGCCGTCCGCGGCCGCCTGCTTCGGGTCTTCGTGGCAG
>Ga0187892_10010954_pt1 | contig 11289 bp, 11 predicted proteins | sample MA1701073metaG_FD_139345 | JGI IMG/M metagenome (GOLD analysis project Ga0187892, IMG submission 139345) | Bio-ooze microbial communities from a basaltic lava cave in the Kipuka Kanohina Cave System on the Island of Hawaii, USA - MA170107-3 metaG ... | reverse complement strand
AACGTCCAGAAAGGAGGAGCACTATGCAGTGAGACGACTGAACCCTAATCCTAACAAGTTACGATTAAGTTCAGAGGTCAGGCCGCAGCCACCTCACTGTGATTAGAACTCATATATTTTGAATCACCCCCTTTCCAGTGTTGTCGCGATAATAAAATACACCGGGAACCACGTCAATCGGTATTTACGCGGTTTTCGCGTTCGTAAGCCAGCCGCCCGCTTGTGTACACACGCCAGGGGTGCTGGATTCCGAAGAAGTAGCCCAGTTCCCGGTAATCCGCCACGTCATGAATGACGAAATTCGCGATCTTACCCGGTTCCAGCGAACCAATTTGGCTGCCTCGATTCAGACTATAAGCAGGGTTTATCGTCGCCGCCGTAATAGCTTCTGCCACAGTCATCTTGAGCTGGGTGGCCGCCAAAGAGAGAACTGTCAGCATTGATGGCGTGGGAGACGAACCCGGATTAAAGTCGGTTGCCAGAATCACAGCCAACCCGGCCTCAATCATCTGCCGGGCGGCCGGATACCGCCTGGATCCCAGCGCGTAAACGGAAGCAGGCAAAAGCACCGGCTGGACGTTACTTGCCTTTAAAGCGGCTATACCCTCGGCGTCAGTGTACTCAAGGTGATCCGCAGTCACGGTATTTAGTTCTGCGGCCAGCTTGGCGCCACCAGCTAAGGTCAACTGATCCGCGTGCAAGCGTAAGCCCAAGCCCTGACACCGGGCTGCTGATAGGATCCGCCAGGTTTCGTCCGGAGTGAAAACTTCCTCTTCACAAAACACGTCACAATACTCAGCGAGCTTCTTTTGAGCCACTGCGGGAAGCATTTCATCGATGACTAGCGACACATACTGTTCGCGTCTCGAGCGGAACTCCGCCGGTATAGCGTGTGCACCAAGAAAGGTTGGCACATAGTTCAGGGGCGTTTCCGCGTTTAGCCGCCGGATCGACTCGAGAATCTTCACCTCATCTTCCAGCGTCAGGCCGTAGCCGGATTTGGCCTCAACTGTCGTTGTGCCAGATGCTAGAAACCAGCCGGCGTATTTCATACCAGCCTGGACCAATTGGTCGTGCGAGGCTGCTCTGGTCGCCCTGACGGTCGACTGGATGCCACCACCGCTGGCAGCGATTTCCTGATAAGTCTTGCCGACGGTGCGTTGCTCAAACTCATTGACCCGGTTGCCGGCAAAAACGGGATGTGTGTGGGCATCGACGAATCCCGGTAAAACCACCCTGTCTTGGGCGTCGATGATTTCGACCTCATCAGTGATAAATCGTTCGATCTCTTGACGGGAATCGGCTTTCTCAATGAGGCCATCGCGCACAAACAAGGCGCCATCCTGAATTATGGCCAGGTGACGTAATTCTGCGCCCGTGCGCGGGCGCGCGGGACCCGCCAACGTCACCACCTGCGAACAGTTGATTACAGCTAAGGCCTTCATGACTACCGAAAATAACGATAATGACCTGTAATTTGCCAGTCAAACAATCGATCTTCCACTTTTGTGCCAGCGCCAATGTTGTGCACAATCAAATAGCGCTGCTCTTTTAAATCCCAGCGATTTGTGATGATGCCTATATGATCGATTCCGCCACCCAGGTCCCAGGCAACAATGTCACCCGGGAGATAATCCTTCGCTTCTCTACTAATGGTCAGCGATTTGCCCTGGCGGTCAAAATAGGTCATTAAGTTCAATACTCGACGATGATCAATGCTTGAATCGATTGCGGTTGCACCCCAGCGGGTGGGGTAGATAGACCTCGCGTTCCTCATGTCCTCGTGAACTTCCTTCTGCAGATCGATTCCAACTTTGCGAAAAGCCCTGACGATAACGTCTGAGCAGACTCCAGTTTCGATCGCGACATCTCCGTTGGGATAGTCAAGTGTGACATAAGAAGGATCGTAACTCTTGGTCACGCCTTCCTGCGCTACCGCGGCTTCGACTAGAAGCTTAACCTCAGCCGGCGCTGTTGGCGGCAGGGGCTTTACAACTGTGCTTGGAACAGAGGTCTCGGCTTTGTTTTTTTGTGAAGTTTGTGCGGGTCGGCAGCTTAGGGGCGCCAGCACCAGTGAGGCCAACAGCCCCCAAAGGATCGGAGGTGAGGGATTTTCATTCTTCATCGGGAAACGAAGATTCTTTTTAACCCCAGATCTTGGTAGTACCCCCGGCGACCGGTTTTTCAGAAGGCGATTGCCGGTTCCGCGTATCTTGCCCGAGACGAGCCAACCAGGCGCGGATATCCTCCCGCATCGATGCCACGATCTCATGGCCCGCTTCATGAAAGTAGAGCTCGACATTTCGTGCGCGCATTTGCAGGCGCTGATCATAACCGGCGACGCGCGCGGGCGGATAGAACTCATCATGCTCACCGGCAAGGTGTAGCACTGCAGCATCGCTTGCTCGGTAAAGCTGACTGCTGTCCCAATCGCCGGGAAGACCACCACAAATGCCTATGACCCCTTTTAGTTGTGCCGGATAGGTGAAGGCGAAGCGATAGTTCAGCGCACAGGACTGAGAAAATCCCAGGAGAAAGATGCGTTGAGAATCAGCAACGCTCTCTTTGATGAGTAAACTTGTAAGGTCCAGCAAAGCCTTGTGATGAAGACCCACAGATTCCTCGGGCCGAAAATTAGTCAACCAGCCAAACCCAAAGCGTAATGGCTCGCCCTTCTCGCGTGGTTCCTTTAAATGTTGGTGAAATCCCTGCAAGGTCGCAATGGCGAAATTTTCGGGGGCCATTTGTCTTGCTTCGCGCAGCATCTGACGCTTGTTCCCGCCGTAGCCGTGGAGGGCAATCAGCAGGGGCGCTGGCCGTACTTCGGGGAGGTGCAAGTCGTAATAAAGCTTGACACTGGCATCCAATGAACGCTCCACCAGCAAGTTGGACAATTCATCGGGATTTGTTAATTCAATAGCCATTTCTTTCCGCGGTGCACTCATCTCAGTAACGACCCAATTATCGAAGTAGAAGTTGCAAAAAGGAAGCCGGCAAGGTGAGCAAGAAAGTCCTACCAGCATAGCAAAATCTCGACTTCTGCTGTCAACTGATATTTCACGTCCCCGATGATTTCCTTAACATTATCAAGGGTTTAAGCCGCGACAATCTGTAGGGGCGGCCCTCCGTGGCCGCCCCTCGCTGGCGTCACAGCCAAATAAAAATGAAATCGAGCGTGTCGCAATCAGGGGCGGCCAGGAGTTCACCACCAGGCCGCAAATGTCCAAGAGAAACCACCCCGTATGTCTCCATAGGCTTTGGTGCTCGTTCGTGTAGTTTCGTGTGATTTCGTGGATCGCATCTTTTGCGACGCAAACGATCCACGAAATCACACGAAATTACACGAAACTACACTAAACTTACCCCCAATTAGCCGTGGTGGTTTCTTGGAAGAAGCTGTGAAAAAATTGAGTCTTGATAGAAATCACTCAACTGGGCAAATTTTTTCACAGCTTCGGAGGGACGCCCGTACAGACAATCGTGGCACAGTTTTGCGTCAGTGAGGTTCGCTGGGCGTGGCCGAATTGCATTCGGAGGTCAGGAAAGTTAGGATTCTTTTCCAAGAAAAATCCTAACTTTGAATCAAATTCTTCGAGAGGTGCGAGCCGATGAAATTTCCGGGCGGATTTAATATTCAGCAGATGATGAAGCAGGCGCAGGAAATGCATGAAAAGATGGCCAAGGAGATGGAAGAACTGCGTGTCGAAGCTTCCGCCGGAGGCGGCGTCGTCACCGTCACCATGAAAGGCAACCACCAGATAAGCGCCTTGAAGATTGATCCCGAAGCCGTAAAGGAAGGCGATGTGGAAATGCTCCAGGACATGATCCTCGCGGCGCTGAACGAAGCCAACCGTAAGGTGGATGAGGCAATGAAAGGGAAGCTGGGCGGGATGCTGCCCCCAGGACTATCGGGACTTCTTTAATCCTGTCGAATTACGAGCCAAATTCGCAATTCGCCATCCCAAATCCGCAATTTGAATCAGTATGCTGGAATATGCCGAACCGGTAACCAGACTTATCGATGAACTAAAACGCCTTCCAAGCATTGGTCAGAAGTCAGCGCAGCGGTTAGCGTTTCACATCATGCGCATACCTCAGCCGGATTTGGAACGACTCATTGCTGCCCTTCGCGAAGTCAAAGAAAAAATCATCTTCTGTTCGGTCTGTAATAATTTAACGGAAACTGACCCGTGCCGCTTTTGCGCCTCACCGGCTAGAGATCACAGTGTCATCTGTGTCGTGGAAGAGCCTTATAGTCTGGTGGCGGTGGAAAAAACCCGCAGCTACAAGGGCGTTTACCACGTCTTGCACGGAAGCTTGTCACCAATCAGGCACATCGGACCAAACGAGCTGCACCTCGCCAATCTCTTGCCGCGCCTGAAGCCAGAAAACAACGATGGCCAGGCAGTGCGAGAGGTGATTCTCGCAACCAACCCGACCACCGAAGGCGAAGCCACCGCCAATTATATTAGCCGCTTATTGAAACCACTCGGTATCCGCGTTACCCGCATCGCCATGGGCATGCCTGTAGGGAGTGACCTTGAATATGTGGATGAGGTGACGATGGATAAGGCACTCTCAAATCGTCACGAAATCTGACAAACAGCTGTTCGTCCTTCACTTGGCAACTGACGGTGATGGCGAAGGCGAGACTGCCGGTGACGGCGATGTTTGAGCGGCCGCAGCCCCAGGATTCTTAATCGTTGTCGCCTGAGAAGCCACTAGCTTCCACTGGCCATCGCGACGGGCGAAGACATCGGTGAACCGATACTCCGGGTCAATATTTTGGGTTCGGCCGTCTGGGCCCTTGTACTTGCCATTCTTGATGATACCCCTCCCGGTAATGACTGCCGAATTGGGGCCGAGGACCCTGACTTTCAGGTCGGCAAGATCCCAGGATTCGGCCGTCAGGCCTCCGGATTCAACATCTCTAATATAGTCCGCCTTAGTTCCGGTGGACCCATCAATGTAGGTAACCGTGCTGTCATCAGCCTCAATCCGCCTTACGGCCTCGACGTTTCGGGTGAGTGCGGCCGTTGCCCACTCACGATCCAACTGCAGTAACTCCTTCTCTATGGCCGCGATGTTCAGCGGCTCCTCTTTCTGCGCATTTGTGTTGGCCGCCGCTGACTGATTGGCAGTCGGAGATGTTGGCTGGCAGGCCGTCAGGCCCAGGATGGCAACGGTAAAGATGCTCAAAATCGGCACGCCTGGCAGGGTCCTCTTCATCAATTCCACTCCTTTAGTCCTTCAAGAGATTATTCTGGCCACCGAGCAGTCTGCTTCTTACGCCAAAACCGGACGGTGAGTCAATAGTTGATTCCCAACCCGCCTCTTATCTAAAATTAAGGAGTAGCCAGGGCTTATCCGTTGACAACCTCGGGTCTCAGGATTATTGTCCCGGGCGCGAACCTCTTGGGAACCGGCGGCCCGCAAGCCTTGTGAGGAAACTTTCCAAAATCTCCGCGCCTGCCGCCTGGTTGACCTGTAAAAAGCATTCAAGCGAAAGGAGAACTTCTGATGATTCGCCTTTCATCTCCAGAAACCCTATTTAAGGCGTTGCTCGTCCTGTCGGCTCTCGTGTGGCCGGCGGTGACGATGTCTGCTGCTCAACAGACATCGAAAAAAGCCGATATTGACGGACCGTTGTTCCATGAGTATCGCGGCATTCAGATTGGCACCCTGGCCGATGAGGTGCGCAAGAAGCTTGGTAGCCCTGCTGATAAAAGCACCGAGCAAGACTTTTACATCTTGAACGAAAAAGAGACTGCGCAGATCCTTTATGACAAAACCGGCAAAGTGGTAACTATCTCAGTTGACTTTATGGTGGGAGCGTCTGACGTACTAACACCCAAACAGCTGTTTGGCGGTGATATCGAAGCCAAACCCGATGGCTCGATGTATAAGATGGTTCGCTACCCCAAAGCCGGGTGCTGGCTGTCTTACAATCGCACCGCCGGAGATCAACCACTGATCACTGTTACTTTGCAGAAGATCGACCATTAAGCCCCTCGACAGGTTAGGGCGCGTCTTTTAGTTCTAAACTCAAATTCGCTGGTGCGGCAGTGGTTTACCGGATTTCGGTGGCGGAGTCGTGCCCGAAGAACTGCCTAACTGGCATTCCCGCGGATTGCGGACTATGCTTGAGCATGATGTTTCCGCAAGCCAGCCCTCATCTCAATTTCCAACCCCACAAGCTTAGCCTGGAAATCAAAGAAGAAAGCCGGCGGCTTGGCTTTCAAAAATGCGGAATCGTGCGCGCTGAGACTCTGGAGTCCGAAGCCAGACGGTTGGGGCAATGGTTGGATCGCGGCTATCACGGTGAAATGAAGTGGATGGCCAGGGATCCTGAGAAGCGCACGGACCCGCGGGCGATCTTTCCGGCCGCTCGATCAGTAATCGTTACCGCCATAAACTACTACACCCCGCAGAAACACTCCGAGGGTCCTGGCACGGGCAAGGTTTCGCGCTATGCCTGGGGCGATGATTATCACCAGATCGTTGGAAACAAACTGCATCAGCTCCTGGCCTGGATCAAAGAAAAGGTCCCCCAGGCGGAGGGTAAGGTGTGTGTCGACATTCAACCCATCATGGATAAGGCCTGGGCAGTGCGTGCCGGCCTGGGTTGGCTGGGAAAACACACAAATGTCATCACCCCTGAATTTGGTTCATGGGTATTCATCGGCGAACTATTGCTTGACCTCGAGCTTGAATATGAAGCCCAACCGGCGGAGGATCATTGCGGCAGTTGTACTCTTTGCCTCGACGCCTGTCCCACTGCAGCACTAACCGAGCCTTACGTGCTGGACGCAAACAGATGCATATCGTACGCGACGATCGAACTGCGCAGTGCGGAGATTCCCGCCGCAGTAGGCCAGAAACTTGACGGCTGGCTTTACGGTTGTGACATCTGTCAGGACGTCTGCCCCTGGAACAGGTTTGAGCAGATAAGCGAAGAAGAGGCGTTTCACCCGCGGCCGGAAAACGTCGACCTTGACCTCCACCAGATTACCAGCCTCACGCCAAATGGTTACGCCAGACAATTTAGGAACAGTGCCATGAAAAGGGCCAAAATCTCGGGGTTGCAGCGAAACGCTCACCAGCTTTTGCGAAATGAGACTCAAACTCAAGTTAGGCATTCTCTTAATGACTGATTCTTTCAAAACCTTAGCCGTCAACTCTCTACCGTTTCGAACGCTTTCGGCGTTTCCTCGTCTTCACTTTGACTCCCCACAGCCGTTTCAAGCCTGCCAGGCTGCCATTAAACCGATTCCGGTCGCACCGGCCGATACCATCTACCTCTCGTGGCTCAGGCCCGACAAAGCCATCGGTATACTGCCAGAGAGTCCAGGTCGGCCAGGTCCGCGGGATTCGGGTAGGAGCTTTGCTGTACTGGGCAATCCACAGGAAGCAATGCGAAAAAATCGGGTCGATCGGTTTGCCAGCCAGCCTTTCTTTAATCAGCGAGCCCGAGTAGAGTCCGGGAAATCGCCCGGTGAGATCATTGACTTTGGAGACAAAATTCCTGGCCTGGGCCAGGGTCATCGTCGACTTTCCATTCGGCTCATAGTCGAGCACTAGAAGTGTTTGAGCATCCGGATCGACAGTATTCAGGAAATGGTTGACTTGCTTACCGCTGTCGGCCTGAGTTCCGAAATGATAAGCGCCCCAGAGGAGCCCAGCGGCCAGCGCCTGCTCTCGATTACTGTGGTAGGAAGGATCTACAAACTTTATTCCCTGGGTCGCCTTGTGAATCACCCCAACGATGCCGGCCCGGGCAACTCTGTTGAAATCAACTCTCCCATTATGGTGCGAAAGATCCACTACCACGTTGATTGCCATCTATTCTGCTCCTTTTTGGAGTGCGGCGCCTTGTCGCCGCTTTAGTATGCCTGCGTTCGCAGACCCCTCTCATATTCGATACGCATCTCGCGAAACGAGATACAAAAGCGCTGACAAGGCAGCGCACTCCAAAGGGCGTTGGGCATTTGGCAGTTAAAGCCCCACTGATTTATTGTGGGTTTCTTTGCCAGCAACTCTCTCAGAGGGATAGCCAATGAAAACTCTCATCGGTCTGTTAATAATCTGTGCCGTGATGACTTCTCAACCAGCAACTGCCAACGGGCAAACACCAAACACACCTGCTGATCTGCGCAAACTGGCTGACGACTATTACAACTGGCGCAACCAGAATTATCCAGTCTTCTCCAGTGACCAGGGTTTGCACACCTGGGACAAACAGCTGACTGATTACTCGCTATCAGCAATCCTTGCCAGACGACTCAAGATCAAAGAATTCCTCGGCAAGGTCAGGCCAATGCAAACAGAAAACTGGAGCAAAGACGATCGTATCGACTGGTTACTGTTTCGTTCACAGCTTGAGAACATCGAGTTCTTTACTCGCGTTATGAACTTTGAAGAGACAGACCCGCAGACCTATGTGAACGAATGCAGCAACGGAATATTCTCGCTGCTTAAGAAGGAATACGATACGCCGCGCAATCGAGCCCTCTCGGCTACCGCACGCCTTAAACAAATGCCATTTGTAATCGAGCAGGGCAAGCGGGCCCTCACAAAACCTGTCCGCCTCTATGCGGAACTGGCAATTGACTCGGCGCGTTCGATTGACAGCTTGTTCAATAACAGCCTGATGACGCTGGCAAAGGATCTCTCGCAGGCCGAAAAGGCTGACCTGGTAAAGGCTCGTGACGAGGCCTTGCAGGCCATCCATGGGTTTGCTGACTGGCTCGAGAAGAGACTGCCGGGGATGGTGGCTTTCAGGCCCATGGGCGAAGAGAACTACAACTATCTGCTGAAGAACATCTACCTGCTCCCACTCGACTCAACCCAGGTAGAGATGTTGGGCCAGGCCGAACTGGCACGCTATCGAGCTCTCGAATCATTGCTTCCGGATCCCTCTTTGGCAGACCCAAATCCGGCACGCAGCAAAAATATTCCCGCCGATCAGGAAGCATTTCTGAGAGCTTACGAGAGCCGGCAAGCCGAAATGATTGAGTTCATGAAAACGCACCGGCTGGTTACTATTCCTCCGCACATCGGCCGCTTCGAAATTCGGCAATTGCCAGAGGCCTTCAAACCAACCAGCCCGGGAGGTTTTATGAACCCTCCGGGGGTTTACGACAAGGACAACAGCGGTTTCTATTTCATTCCCACCTATAACCCTGCCAGTAAGAATTTCTACATCCGAGCAGCGATTGAAGATCCTCGGCCAATCCTCGGCCATGAGGGAATACCCGGGCATTTTTTGCAACTCTCGATTGCCAACAATTTGAAAAATGAGATCAGACGGCAGAATGGTGATGGCATTTTCATTGAAGGCTGGGCGCTCTACGGAGAAGAGATGTTGATGCGCACCGGCCTCTACCCAAACAATTCTCCAGGTCAGGGCCAGATACTACGCCTGTCGCGCTACCGCGCGGCGCGCATTGGGGTAGATGTAAACTTGCATACAGGGCGGTGGACGTTCGATCAGGCAGTGAACTATTTCATGGAAGCGGGCGGACTTGATCGCGAGGCGGCTACCGGCGAAGCCGCCGGCGCAGCCGCGAATCCGACCCAAAAGATCACTTACATGGTCGGCAAGTGGCAGATTATGCGGTTGTTAGGCAAGTATCGTGACAAACAAGGGGAAAATTTTCGCCTGGGCCAGTTTCATGACGATCTAATCAAGAACGGGAGTCTGCCATTCTCAATCATTGAATGGCTCCTTCTGGATGATCGTTCAAGTCTGGACCAGGCGCTTAAATAGATGGGCTTAGACCATTTGTCGTACTTAGTGACGGGGGTCTAAAATTAGTAACAGATGACCCCCAAACTTAGAGATTCCTACCACCGGCCGATTCGCGATTTGCGCGTATCCCTAACGGATCGCTGCAATTTTCGCTGTTTTTACTGTCTGCCTCACGGTGAACCGCCCATTGCTCCCAAGGAGCAGATGCTTACGTATGAAGAGATCGAGTTCGTTTGCGAGATCTTTGTCTCTCTTGGGATTGAGAAGATCCGCCTCACGGGTGGCGAGCCGATGATGCGTCGAGACATTGAAACTATCATTCAGAAACTTGCTCGTCTAAAACACGCAGGCCTGCTGGACCTGGCGCTGACTACTAACGGCTATTTCCTGCCGGATCGAGCCGCAGGTTTAAAAGCGGCCGGGTTGGATCGAATCACCATTAGCCTGGATAGTTTAAAGCGAGATGTCTTTAAACAGATGACTGGGGTTGATGTGCTGAATCGAGTTCTGGCTGGGATTGCGGCGGCGAAGACTGCCGGATTGGAGCCAATCAAAATAAATGCTGTGATTGTGCGGGGTCACAATGAAGACGAGGTAGCAGCCTTTGCCGGCTTCGCTCGAGAGCATGATGTCAAGATGCGCTTTATCGAGTTCATGCCGCTGGATTCCGGCCACGAGTGGGCCCGCGAACAGGTTGTTTCTGGCCGCGAGATTCGCGAGCGTATCGGAGAACGATATCCGCTCGTGCCGGTAGACGAGTCCCGGGGCTCCGAGACTTCGGCGCGATATCGCTTCGCCGACGGTGCCCAAGGTGAGATCGGAATAATCGCCCCGGTGACGGAACCATTCTGCGGTGCCTGCTCGCGCATCCGCCTGACTGCGGATGGTCAAATTCGCACCTGCCTGTTTTCGACCGTCGAGTACTCGTTACGTGACGTAATTCGCACCGGCGCCTCCCGCTCGGAGATTATCGAGTACATTGAAGCAGTTATTTTAAAGAAAGAGCCCCGGCACTATATAAATGACCCGGGCTTTGTCGCACCCGCCCGCACCATGAGCTTTATTGGTGGTTAGGGCTTTGTCTCAAAGGTAAGTGGTAAGAGCTCAAGCTCAGCCAATTTTGCAGGTTGGTCAATTTGCAGGTTGGGAAGGTGGGCTTGCCCCCGCTCAACTCACAAAGAGTTCAAATCAGGAGAACACCATTCACTGTCAAAGGTATGGGCTGAGTGCCCCAATGCTTTTGGAGGTAAAGCTGAATCTGGTTTTGAACTATTTGCGAGTTGAGCGGGGGCAAGCCCACCTTCACAACCTGCCAAATTGGCTGACAACTGTGCCAATTTGCAACCCACGCTAAACGGCTCTAAAATCTAGTTGCAACTTTTTGACAGAAAAAAAGCTTTTCGGGGGAGCCGGGGTACGGCTGAGAGTCTGGACATTCCGAATTTCCAGAGACCCCTTGAACCTGATGCGGTTAGCACCGACGAAGGGAGAAACAGCCATTCCTGGACCGTTCCATCCTTCGCGGTGGAGCGGTTTTT
>Ga0187892_10010953_pt1 | contig 11290 bp, 7 predicted proteins | sample MA1701073metaG_FD_139345 | JGI IMG/M metagenome (GOLD analysis project Ga0187892, IMG submission 139345) | Bio-ooze microbial communities from a basaltic lava cave in the Kipuka Kanohina Cave System on the Island of Hawaii, USA - MA170107-3 metaG ... | reverse complement strand
GCCGCGGCGATGGACGCGGTCGCCGCTCGCGCCCGGGCGGCCCAGGAGCGGCGCGTCCGCCGCCTGACGGTCGGCCTGGCCGCCGCGATCCTGCTGGCCGCGGCGCTGGGGATCGGAGTCGAGATCGCGCGCAGGGGGCGGGAGCGCGAGACCGCACGGTCGGTCCAGACGGCGCTGGAGGAGGCGGTCGGGATCGAGGCGCGCGCGCGCGCGGCCCCGGACGGAACAGCGCGGCTCTGGGCCGACGCGCGGGCGGCCGCGCGGCGGGCCGTAGACGTTGCGCTGGCCGGCTCCGCCGACGCCGCGACCCGCCGGCACGCGGCGGACGTGCTGGCGCGGCTGGATGCCGGACTGGAGGCGGCAAAGAAGCAGGAGGCCCGGACCGCAGCCGAGCGGCAGCTCGCCGCCGAGCTCCAGCGCATCCGTCTGACGCGCAGCCGGCACATGGACTATGGCGAGATGGCACAGGCCTATCGACGGGTCTTTGCCGGGCTGGGTCCGCCCGGGCGGGACGACCCCCTGGCCGGCCTGGAGGCTCCCATCGCGGGGTCGGAAGTGCGCGAGGAGCTCGTGCTCGCGCTCGACAACTGGTGCATGGCCCTCAAGAACGTCCCCGCGCCGGACATCGACTCCGGGCGCCTGGCGGCCCTGGCCGGACGCGTCGATCAGAACCCGTTCCGGCGCCAGGCCCGCGAGGTCTGGGACGCGCACGACCGGGCGGGGCTCGAGGCCCTCGCCGCGCGGGACGAGGTGCTCGACCTGCCCGCGGGGACGGTCGAGCTCATGGCCGCATCCTTGACGGACCTGGGCAACCCGGCCGCCGGAGTCGCGCTGATCCGGCGGGTCCAGACCCGCTACCCCGGCGATCTCTACATCAACTCCATACTCTCGTCGGCCCTGAGCCGGCTCGACCCCCCCGATCTGGTCGAGGCGCGGGTCTTCGCGACCGCCGCCGTCGCCTGCGATCCCGACAGCCCGGTCGCGCGGGTGAACCTCGCCTACGTTCTCCGCGAGCTGAAACTCACCGCCGCCGCGCGTGTCGAGGCCGGGGCAGCGGTGCGGCTCGACCCCGGGTTCGCGGAGGCGCACAGCAACCTGAGCACGATCCTCCACGACCTCGGGGACCACGTCGGGGCCGAGCGGCACTGCCGCGAGGCGGTCCGCCTCGCGCCCCATTGGGGGCGCGCGCACTACAACCTGGGGCTCGCGCTCCGGGAGCTCGACCGCCCGGAGGAGGCCGAGCAGTCGCTCCGCGAGGCGGTCCGGCTGGGCCCACAGGCCGCGCCGCACCACTACGGCCTCGGCTGGCACCTGTGGAAGACCGGCCGTCCCGGCGAGGCCGTGTCGTCCTACCAGCGCGCGATCGAGCTCCACTCCCGGGTCCCCGCCTGGCACCTCGAGCTGGGGCGGATCCTCCGGGAGCGGGCCCGCTTCCGGGAGGCGCTCGAGAGCCTCAAGCGCGGGCTCGCGCTGCCGGGCATCAGCGAGGAGCGGCGGCGTGAGGCCCGGGGGTGGATCGAGGAGTGCGAACGGGAGAAGGCCGATTCCGACGCGGTCGCAGCCGTTCTGGCGGGGCGCTCGCAGCCTGCTGCGGCCGCCGAATGGGAGCGCCTGATCCGGCACTGTCGGAGCGCGCGCCTTCGCGCGCGCGAGGCGGATCTCTGGGTCCTGGCGCTCGCCTTCCCCGGCATGTCCCGGATCCCGGATGCGCGCGTCCGCGCGGCGCAGGCGGCGGCGCTGGTGAGCGCGGGGCAGGGGATCGATGCTCATGTGGTCTCGGAGGAGGACCGCCGGCATTTGCGCGGGCAGGCCGTGGCGTGGCTGCGGGCGGAGCTGGATCAGGTGGCGGCGGAGGCGGAACGGTCGCCAGAGTCCCGCCCACGGTTGGCCACCCGGCTCATGGACTGGCAGGAAAGCGCGGAGCTGGCCGGCATCCGTGACGAGGCCGCGCTCACGCCGCTCGCGGCCGAGGAGCGCGCGCGCTGCGAGGCGCTGTGGCGGTCCGTCGAGGCGCTCCGCCGCCGGCTGGGGTCGTGAGAATCGTGGCCGGCCAGGGTCTCTTTCTGAGAAGGTGAACCAGTCACGGAGGATCCCATGTCGCGTCATCAGCTCCCCGCCCTTTTCGCTTTCGCCACTGCCGCCCTCGCCCAGCCCACGCAGTTCGACTGGCTGGTCTGCAACACGAGCGGCAGCCGGCTCCAGGCGTACCGCCAGAACGGGACCATGAGCCTGAACCTGGCGCTCCCGGCCGTGCCGTCGTTCGTAATCATGGACTCCGACAACGAGGCCTGGCTCGTGATCGCGGGCGGACAGCTCCTGCGCGTCCAGCCCGGGGGTGGGGTGGCGACCGTCGCCCCGGCCGTGACCGCGCTCGTCGGCGTGGACCTGGACGAGGACGGGAACTACGTGGCCGTGGGCGGGAACACGCCGCTGGGGGGCGTGCTTTACCGGATCACTCCGGGCGGCACGGCAACCACGATCGCGACGGGGCTCGTGACCCCGAACAATCTCGGCTCCCCCCAGGGAGTCCGCTGGGTGGTGGACTCGGGCGACTACATCGTTGGTTGCTTCCAGACGATCTTCGGCGGCTCGGACCCGTCGGTGCTGCGGGTCACGCGAAGCGGGGTGAAGACGACCGTCACCTCGTTCCTCCTCAATACCAAGGCGATCGACCACGACCCGGTGTCGGGGAACCACATCGCGGCGCACAACAACGCGGTCTCCCGCGTCACGCCGGGCGGGATGACCAGCCTCCTGTTCGACGCCTGCTCCAACTTCCAGCTCATGACCCCGAGGGGCATCGCCGTGACCCCGACCGGGCATCCCGTGGGGGGCGGCCGTCTCGGCGTCGTGCTCCAGGGGAACACGGTGAACCCTCCCTGCACGCTCCCCTTCGCGGGAGCGGCGCTCTGCACCTACAACCTGACCACCGGCGGGATCATCTCGACGATCGTGCAGAACAACATGGGGTGCACCGCCGGCTTCTGCCCGACATCGGTGGGGGTGCACCAGGGGCGCGGGCTCTCGGGCGCGGGGACCGGCGGGCTCGGAACCACGTATCAGCTCCGGCTCCGGCTCCCCTCGATCGGCTACGCGGGCAAGTTCTATCTGATCTCCGGCTCGCTGGGGATCCGCCCCGGGTTCTCGACCGCCGACGGGCGGCTGGTCGGGCTCGTGCCCGACGCCCTCTACTTCCTCACCACGCTGAACCAGGTCCCGGCCATCTGGCAGAGCTTCCAGGGCTCGCTCGACGCGTCCGGCGACGCGAACGCCGGCGTGCTGGTCCTGAACGACCCCGTGATCCTCGGGCTCCGGACCTTCTACGCTTTCGCGGTCGTGGACGCCGCGTTCCCGAGCGCGATCCAGTACATCTCGAACACGCACGCGTTCAGCATCCGGCCCTGAGGGGCCCGACGGGCCCGTTCCCTCTTCCCTGCGCGACGCGGTAACATCGCGACCCTCGTCGGCGGTGAGACCCACGTGGGACATCCCGGAGCCGCGCCGGCTCCGGCGCGCAGGGAGGTGTGGCCATGCCCCGGACGTCCTGGTTCCTGCTCCTTCCCGTCTTCCTCTGGTCCTGCTCCGAGTCCGGGTCCCGGCTCGAGGGAAAGCGCGGGGACGCGCCGGACGCGGCGGCCCGCTGGAACCGGCTCCTGCGTCAGAGCGACGACGGGACGATCCCCCCGGACGCGCTGATGCAGGCGAAGCTCCAGCGCGACCAGATGCTGGCCGCGCAGGGAGGGGTGGACCGCGGAGGGATCACCCGCGGGACGTGGCGGTGGATGGGACCGGGCCGGACCGGCGGGCGGATCCGCGCCATCGTCTTCCATCCCACGGTGACGACCACGATGTGACTCGGGGGCACCAGCGGCGGGATCTGGAAGACGACCGACGGCGGCCAGGTCTGGCGTCCGCTCGACGACTTCCTCGCCTCGCTGGCGGTCTCGTGCCTCGTGATCGACCGGACCAACCCGGACGTCCTCTACGCCGGCACGGGCGAGGGCTTCTTTAACTTCGACGCCGTCCTGGGCGCGGGCATCTTCAGCACGGCCGACGGCGGGCGCACCTGGGCGCGTCTGCCGGCCACCGCCAACGCGAACTTCTTCTTCGTGAACCGCCTGGCGATGGACCCGAACGACCCGCGCATCCTGCTGGCTGCGACCAATACCGGGATCTGGCGCACCACCGACTCGGGCGCCAACTGGAACCAGCAGTCCGTCGGGAGGACCCTCGACGTGAAGTTCCACCCGACGAACTCGATGCGGGCCGTCGCCAGCCAGGTGCTCGCCGGGCTGCCCAACCTGAACAACGGGCGGGCGGTCTTCTCCAACGACGGCGGGGTGACCTGGAAACGTCGCGGCCGGCCTCCCCGCCGCGGCCAACACCGGACGGATCGAGCTCTACTACACCTTCTATCCTGGTCAGCCGCTCCAGGACGTGGTGCACGCCTCCGTGGAGAGCCGGATCGGCGGCGTCCCGGGGACGCACGGAATCTACCGCTCGGGCGACAACGGCCAGACCTACGCGCCGCGGATCACGGGTCTCAACTACCTCGATGGCCAGGGCTGGTACGACAACACCCTCTGGGTGGACCCGAGCGACGTCGCGATCATCGTCTTCGGCGGGATCGACCTCTATCGCACGGTCACCGGCGGCACCACGCCCCCGACCAGGATCAGCGACTGGACCAAGGTGAGCTCCTCGGTCCACGCCGACCACCACGCGATCGTCGCGGAGCCCGGCTCCCGCGTCCGGCTCTGGTTCGGCAACGACGGTGGGCTCTACCGCACCAACAACGTCCTCACGGTGTCCGAGACGTCGGGCTGGTTGAACATGAACAACGCACTCGGGATCACGCAGTTCTACGGGGGCGGCGTCAGCCCCGCGGGCGTGGTGATCGGAGGGACCCAGGACAACACGACCATCCGGCACACGGGCAACACCGAGAACTGGTCCCGGATCGGCGTGAAGTTCAACGGCGTCTTCAGCTTCACCGGGGACGGCGGGAGGTGCGAGGGCGACCGGAGGAGCGCCGCACACTTCTATGGCGAACACCAGTTCGCCGAGATCTTCCGGAGCGTGGACGGCGGCCTGACGGCGGTTCCCATCCGCAACAACCTCACCGACGCGGGGGATCAGAACAACCCACTGCTCACCAACTTCATCGCGCCCATGGCGCTCGACCCGAGCAACTCCAACCGGCTCTACGTGGGGTGCGACCGGCTCTGGACCAGCGGCTTCGTGCGCGCCGCCAACCCCACCTGGCTCGCGATCAAACCGAGCGTGGGGAGCCACATCTCGGCCGTCGCCGTGGCCGAGACGAACCCCCTGATCGTCTGGGTCGGTCACAACAACGGACAGATCTACCGGAGCACCGGGGTGGCGGGCCCGCTGGTCTGGAACCGGGTGGACAACAACATCCCCGGGCCGCACGGGCGCGTCTGCACCGACCTCCTGATCGACCCGGCCAACGCGAACCGCGTCTATGCGACCTTCGGCGGCTTCGCCAACAACAACGTCTGGCGGACGACCGACGGGGGACCCAACTGGGTCCAGATCACGGGCGGGGGCGGCGGCCAGCTCCCCGTCATCCCGGTCTTCTCGATCGCGCTCCACCGCCAGGCGCCCGGCTGGCTCTACGCGGGCACGGACCTCGGGGTGTTCATCTCGACCGACGACGGCGCGAACTGGGCCGTGCCCACCGACGGCCCCGCCAACGTCCCGGTCTACGACCTCCTCTGGAAGGGGAACCGCACGCTGGTCGCGGTGACCCACGGGCGCGGCATGTACCAGGCCGACGCCGGCCCGCCCCCGGCGCCGCCGGGACGCACCGCGCGGGCCAGCGTCTCGTCCACCGGCACACAGGCGGGCAACCACAGCGACGACCCCTCGATCTCGACCGACGGCCGCTTCGTGGCCTTCCACTCCCCTGCGTCGAACCTCGTGCCCGGCGACCTGAACGGCGCCACGGACGTGTTCGTGTACGACCGGCAGGCGCGCGACATCCTGCTCGCGAGCTGGTCCTCGACGGGCGACCAGGCGAACAACGCCTGCACGAGTCCTTCGATGTCCGGCGACGGACGCTACGTGGCCTTCGAGAGCCTCGCGACCAACCTCGTGCCGAACGGGCGGCCCTCGGGCGACGACGTCTACGTGCGCGACCTGCTCACCGCGCAGACGTACCGCGAGAGCGTGAGCTCGACCCAGCAACTGGGCAACGGGAACAGCTACCGCACGGCGATCTCGGCGGACGGGCGCTGGGTGGCCTTCGAGAGCGTGGCCTCGAACCTCGTGGCCGGGGACGGCAACGGGCGGCCGGACGTGTTCCTGCGGGACCGTCTCAACCAGACGACCGTGCGGGTGAGCCTGTCAGACAGCGGGATGGAGGCCAACGGGGCCAGCGGGCTCCCGGCGATCTCCGCCGACGGGCGCCATGTCTCGTTCGCCAGCGATGCCCCGAACCTCGTTCAGGGCGACACCAACGGCGTCCAGGACGTGTTCGTGCGCGACGTGATGGCCGGGAACACGTTCCGGGTCAGCGTCAGCTCGCAGGGCGTGGAGGGGAACGACCGCTCCGGATTCTCCTCGGTCTCCGCGGACGGCCGCTACGTGGCGTTCGACAGCATCGCCACGAACCTGGTCCCCGGGGACACGAACCTCTGGGAGGACGTCTTCGTCCACGACCGGGTGACCGGCCAGACGCGGCGGATCACCTTCTCGGAGGTGGAGGCCGAGGCGAACGGGCCGAGCAGCCGCCCGTCGATCTCGGACGACGGGCAGGTGGTGGCCTTCTACACCGTCGCGAGCAACCTCGTGCCGCGCGACACGAACAACCAGCCGGACGTGCTGGTGGCCGACTGCGTGACCGGCCGGATCACGATCGCGAGCGTCTCCGCGACCGGGGTGCAGGGGAACAACGCGAGCGGGGGCTTCGGCCTGGCGCTCTCCGGGAACGGGCGGAGCGTGGCCTTCTCCAGCGCCGCGTCCAACCTGGTCCCCGGCGACAACAACGGCTTCCGGGACGTCTTCGTCCAGGACCGCTTCCCCGCCGCCCAGGCGCGCGGGGTCGCGCGGATCGGAGCGACTCTCACGCTCGACCTCGATTCCCCCGACGAGCCGAACCAGTTCTACCTGATGGCGGCTTCGCTCTCGTCGAGCCCGGGCATCCCCGTGGACACGCGCACGTTCCCGTTGACGGCGAGTCCGTTCCTGGTCGCGTCGCTCACGATGCCCGCGGTCTTCCAGGGCTTCACGGGGAACCTGGACGGCGCGGGCCACGCGGAGCCGCGGATCGTGATCCCGGCGGACCGTTCGCTGGGCGGGACCACGATCTTCGTCGCGGCGCTGACGCTCCGGGCCGGCGCGCCGTCGGGCGTCTGGGGCATCTCGACCCCGCTCGCGATACGCATCTTCGCGCCCTGAGCCTCACCGCGACGCGAGGCGGTGGACCTGCTCGCCCGCGAGGAGGAAGGCGCCCGTGCCGAACACGTCGGTGTCCGCGGCGCGCACCGCGCGCGGGCCGGAGCCGATCGGCTGCACCCACTGGAGCATGCCGTTGGAATCAACCGCCCGGACGAGCGCCGCCCACGCCCGCTCGATCCGCGGCGCGAACCGCTCGCGCGGGAGGAGTCCCCCGTTCACGCCCCACGCCAGCGCGAAGCAGAAGAAGCCGGTCCCGCTGGTCTCGGGCGCCGGCCACGCCTCCCGGTCGAGGAGGCCCGCGCTCCAGGAGCCGTCCTCCCTCTGCAGGGCGGCGACCCGCTCGGCCATGGCCACGAAGAGCTGCTCGTAGCGGGCGCGCCGCCCGGCCGGCAGGTGCGGCAGGAGGCGCGCGAGCCCCGCCAGGACCCAGCCGTTCCCCCGGCTCCAGAAGACCTTCGCCCCGTTCGGCTCGCGCGCGGCTCGCGAGCGGCTGTCGCGGAAGAGGAGCCGCTCGTCCGGGTCCAGGAGGAAGTCCACCGTCCTCCACCAACGCCGGTCCAGCTCGTCCAGGAAATGCGCCTCCCCGGTCGCCGCGTGGAGCAGCGCCAGCGCCGGCGGCGCCATGAACAGCGCGTCGCACCAGGCCCACTGGCGGAGATGGACGCTCTTCCGCCACTCGAGCGGCTCCAGGGGCCCGGCCGCGAGCGCCTCGAGCGCGGCCCGGGCCGGCGCGCGCATCGCGGGGTCGCGGTGCCGGAGCGACAGCTCGAGCCACGCCTGGGTCACGCAGAGGTCGTCGGCATGGAGCGGCCGCGGACCGGCCTTCCACCCGTGCGCGCGGCCGGCCTCCAGCACCGCCCGCTCGAAGCGCGCGTCCTCCGAGAGGCGCCCGAGCGCGAGGAGCCCGGCATGGAGCGTCCCTTGAGTCCAGTCGAGCGGAGGATGCGCCGAGGAGTGCTCGAGCTGCCAGCGTCCGACCCGCTCCATCGCCGCGCGCACCGCGGCCGGATCGAGAACCGCCGGGAGCGCCGGCGGCTCGGGCCGGTTCATGCGGATCGAGCAGCCGAACCGCGTGTAGTGCTCGTAGCCGCGGTCGAGGTGCATCCAGAGGACCTGACCCGGCGCGCCGCGCACCGCGACCGGGCGCACGTTGTCGGCGCGCGACCCGGCGGTCACCGGCTCGTGCTCCCAGTGCGCGCCCAGGTCCGGGGTCCGCCACCGCTCGATCTCGAACACGCCGTTCACGGGACGCGAGAGCCAGACCACCGAGGGATCGTCGGGTGCCAGCGCGATACCGCCCGAGTAGTGCGGCTCGCGTTCCTTCTGGCCGGGAGGCGTGCGCGGGAACCAGCGCCCCGCCGCCACGATCTCGTGGTCGCGCCACGCGGCTCCGTCCCAGCGCGCGTAGTGGTAGTCGTGCCGCGTCTCCTCCGGGAGTCGCGTGTAGACGATCACGGGCGATCCGTCCCGGGTCGCAGCGACGTCCCAGATCCACGCGCGCGCGCCCGTGCGCCGCGCGTCGTAGACGTGGTCGAGCGCCGAGGGCGCCAGCGGGAGGTCGGACAGCCCACCGATCGTCCGTCCGCCGGCGCCCCGGAACGTCCCGTCCTCGAACGAGCACTAGAAGACGCTGTTCCGCTTCTCGTCGCGCGGGTGGCCCGTGCTCAGCACGAGGTGGATACGGCGCCCGTCGTCGCAGGCGCTCTTCAGGTAGGGGCGGTTCGTCCGCGGCGCGCCCGGCTCCGAGAAGGCCACCCGCCCGAGCGACCACGTGGCGCCCCCGTCCCGCGAGAACGAGAGGCAGGGTTTCCAGTTCGTCCCGCGCCAGAAGAGCGCCAGCACGTCCCCGGCGCGCGAGGGGTTCGGATAGCAGACCAGGTCGTAGTGGCGGAACTTCCGCTCGGCCGGATCGTTGAGCCGGAGCTCCCGCTCGGGCTCCCACTCCGTGACGTCACCAGGGCGGGCCGACATCCGGGCGCGCAGTACCCGGTCGGCGTGCTTCGAGTAGAGCGCGAGCAGACGCCCGTCGGGCTGCGCAATCAGCGCCGGATTCGCATGGTCGTCCGGATCGAGCCGGCCGTGCAGCACGTGGGAGCGCACCTCGCCGGTCCCGTGGTCGAGCGAGGCGACCACTACGTCCCCGTGGCCCGTGACCCAGCCCGCAAAAGTCCGCCCGTCCTGCGCGAGCGCGCGCGGGTCGGCGATCCAGCACCAGGCGCCGTCGTGGGTGAAGCGACGGAACGATTCGGCCGGCTGCGCCAGCAGGAGGAGGGCCAGGAACGGGGTCATACCGCTCCCACCCTTTCGGCAGATGCGCCGCAGCGGGCGTTTGTCGTCCCCAGCCAAGAATGGGCTCTCGAAGCGGGGCTCGAGGCGTCGTAGCGGACGGCAACCATCGACGGCGCCGTACCGGACTTGCTCCAAGAATCGGTGCGCCGGGTCGCGGTGGCGGTGCTCCCGACCCGCCTCGTACATGCGAATGTCCGAATCGACGAAGACGGTCACCTGCGGCCGGCCTCGATCTCGGCCAGCATCTGATCGATCTCCCCCGTCGGCCCGCCCAGAGCCGCGAGGCTCGCCAGGGGATGGGAGCCTGTGACTCATGTGAGCACCGTACTATGAGTATCAGACCTGGCAAATGGGCGTGAGGGGCCACGTGGCCGGGCCCTTACGCGGTGAATGCCACGATCCGGTCGGAGAGCTCCTCGAGCACCACAGCGTCGGTCCGGCCGGAGGACTTGAGCACGTGAAAGGAGTGATCCGCTCCGTCCACGACATGGAGTCGGGCGCGGTCCCCCAGGCGGGCGCACACGGCGCGGATCAAGTCGAGCTCGGCGAGATGGTCGCGCGTCCCCTGGAGGAAGAGCATCGGGAGCGGGACTGCGTCCAGGTGATCGGCGCGCCCGGTGCTCACCTGACCCGCCGGGTGGAGCGGGAAGCCGGCGAAGACGAGGCCTCGGACGCCGGGGAGCGGCCGCTCGGCCGCGGCGCGCGAGGTCATCCGTCCCCCCATCGACTTCCCGCCGGCGAAGAGCGGGAGGTCGGGCGCCGCGAACGCGGCGGCCTGGGCGGCGGCGCGCACGGTCGCTTCGAGGACCGGTGGCGGGTCCGGGCGGTGGCCGCCCTTCTCGGTGTAGGGGAACTGGTAGCGGAAGGTGGCGACGCCGCGCTCCGCCAGCGTGGCCGCGAGCCCTTCCAGGAAAGCGTGCCGCATTCCGGCGCCGGCACCGTGGGCGAGGACCAGGAGCGCGCGCGCGCCCTCCGGGCGCACGAACAGCGAAGAGACCTCGCCCGCGCGCTCGGACGCGCGGAACCGGCCCTCGCGGGCAACGGGCACGGTCATGGCTGCGCCAAAGGGGTCAGAACCCCCTGGGGTCCTGACCCCTTCGTTCGATGACGCTTCTCATCGGTCTACGGCGGCGCGATCCGGTCGCCCTTGACCGGCGAGTAGTCGGTGAGCGACTCGGCGCGCCCCTTCACCATGCGCTGGACGGCCTCGAAGTGCACCTTGATCCCCTTGCCGTGCAGCATCGAGGGCGCGTCCATCACGTGGTAGTGGAGATGCGGCTCGGACGAGTTCCCCGAGTTGCCGCAGAGTCCCAGCTCCTGGCCGCGCTTCACCCGCTCGCCGAGCTTGACCCGGACCGTCCCGCGCTGGAAGTGCGCCAGGAACGAGAACTCCCCGTCGGCGTGGCGCAGCACCACGGTGTTCCCGGGGACGTGATCCACGTTCATCTCGCCGGGCGGGTTGTCCGGCACGCCATCCACCGCCTCGACCACCTCACCGTCCGCCGGCGCGAGTACCGGCTGGCCGAAGCAGTAGTAGTCCTCGTTCCGCTTCCCGTTGCCGCGATGCGAACGCCCCTGC